>Ga0247610_10000075_pt1 | contig 158305 bp, 148 predicted proteins | sample 174DNAGHGhighgp2_FD_193483 | JGI IMG/M metagenome (GOLD analysis project Ga0247610, IMG submission 193483) | Sheep rumen microbial communities from Palmerston North, Manawatu-Wanganui, New Zealand - 1742 DNA GHGhigh gp2 | ecosystem: Host-associated > Mammals > Digestive system > Stomach >... | reverse complement strand
ATTCCAACAGATACCAATGCGGACAAGATCAATGCCACACTGAGTAAAAACTTCTTAATCATAAATACTTTCACCTCCTTTCTCCCATCTATAATATATCGCTGAAAGTATTTTTGGTCGGAAATAATTAGCTATTATAGTAGGCTTCCATAAGCTCACCAAGAATTGGTTTCCTACCACAGCTCTTATCTTCATTACAGTATCCTAGCTGTTCACACTTAGGACCACACTTAGCCAAAGAGATAGGAGCAATATGCTTAGCATACCTAGCAATGATACTAGCTACCTTACGAATCTCATACTGAGCACGAGAACAACAACGAAGACCACAGAAATGAAGAATCTCTCGAAGATTCATAGTTACTACCATATTAGTGGGTGTACCTTCTGGTAGTACATACCTAGCATCCTCATTAGGAATACCTTCATTCTGTAGGAATCTATACCAATCTACAGACTCCTTATACTTGTCCTTGAAGTAGTTGTGCATCACATCAGGTTCACTACCATTGATAGGAGGATAGATAAAATCATCACCCTTAAGCTCAGCTAGATTCACATAGCGTTGACTCTGAACAGATATTGAGAAGCCAATTCTATGCCTACTAATCTGAGCTAAGAATGACCTAGATACTTTAGAGATAGCAAAGGTGATAGAAGCATGTTCAAGAACGGACAAATGTCCACTATTGACACATTTTGTAATAACCCTCTTCATTCTCTCTGGATCAGCTTCTAGTTTTTCATAGAGAGTAATAGGATCATCATGTGAGTAGCAAGTACTAGCTGCTACTGCAACAACAAGATCAGGATTAGGAGTATGGGTAAGTACAGTTACACAATTAGCTCCTTCGATCTCAATATAAGTAAGGTCAGGTTCATTCTTACCTAATCCATCTTTTTCCATCCCAATGAAATTAAATGGTTTGATTTCATTCTTCATTTTCTTTATTCTCCTCTTCGTTAGATTCTTTCGTATCAACAATCCATGGGGCTCCAGTGAAGTCAATCTCAGTAGCCTCAATATAGAACTGTAGTCTAGAACCAGTCTTAATAATAGTAAGCTTATCCTCTGGCTCATGATCTTTGATATTCTGATAATCTTCATTGGTCATAAGCCAAAGAGCTTCATTCTTCATCCGCTCAATAGCGACTTCTTTCTTATACGTCTTAAGAATAGGTGTAACGATATCACCATAACTCTCAGTAGACTTCTTATAGAGAATGTACTCATATGCTCTTTCCATTATATTTCCTCCTTAGAAAATAAGATTACAATTATATGGTAGGAGTTTTAATTATTCACTCCATCCAACGAACGTCATTGCATTGGCCTCTTTCTTAGAGAAGAGGCCAAAGATTATATATTGCTTCTTTACATTGGCAGATAGAATAGCAGGTGTTGCTCTATCTGTCTTTAGTTTGAGTATCTTCATATTCTTATCTTTAGTATCCCAGAACTCGTACCCCAATGGATATAGTTCCTCAATAGCTTTTCTCTTAATATAAGCTTCAGCTTCAAGAAGAGTATTTGCCCTGAATACTGGTACTACATGTTCAGCTACCTCTAATGTACCGATAGTATCTGATTCAGATCTTACTACATACCATGGACCTGGATCTGGATTCTTATCAAGTCCGTAGTAAGTTGGCAATATTAAAGCCATTAAAAAGACCTCCATTCGTAACTCTGTTATCATAGACCTTGATTCTTATAGTGGATATTATCTTTCCTGTATCAAAGTCTTGGAATGTAAGAGTTTCATCAGACTTATTGAGTCTTACTCGGAACCTATCTTCATATTCTTTAGCTGCATCTTCTAAATATTTTACAGCTTTATCATGATCATCGGTTCTAAGTAATTCTCTTGTATAGTCTTGCATGACTACGTATTCAATCGGACTCATCATCACTCGCCTCCATGGGTTCTACTTTAGGTCTATATTTTGCTCCATTCTCTTTATTCTCATCATACCTTCTAATGAAATACTTTCTCTCTTCTCCAGTTCTGATATTACCAAAGGTAACACTATTCTTATCAGAATCAGTAATGACATTACAATTCTTATACTTGTAAGTGGCATATCTATCAAGCAGCAACTTGATTCTATCAAGATAACAAGGATTACATGCATCCATCTTATCCTCACCATATACCGTTTCCCAGATAGTATTCTTACCCTCTTGGCTAACAATATACCTAGGTTCATATCTAAACTCACTGATGAGTTTGATATACTTGATGAGATGATTCTTAATAATGCTTGACTTAGACTCAAAGTCCTCTCTTAAGAATTTCTCAAACCCATTATAGCTTTCTTCTAACAAGAAACAGATATTGAAATGATATACCATTCCAATATATGTCATTGACAATGTTACATACCAATATCTTCCTCCACCTAATGGTTTATCAATCTTCTTAATAACATTATCTGTCTTATCATCTGTAGCATATTCAGTATCCGTAATCTCAATAGTATGAATCCTTGGTTTAGCATTAGCTATCTCATTATCTACCACTTTGAGATTCTTCAGGTCCACATGAATCTTATTAAGCATTTTTCTTTTCCCCCTTAAATATTTTATCAAGCTTACTAATAATCTTCTTAAGCCCATCTATATTATATAGATCTAATAAAAATTCTATTTCTGTCTCATAGTGATTTTCTGGTATATCAGGACAATTGTATTCATCATACTCATTAGTCTGAGTAAAACCAGGACCTTGTTGTTCTAATAACTTTTTAACCTTTTCATCATCGACATTATATATTGCAACAACTATATCACCAAGACTATAATCTCCACACCAATCTAGCTGAAATCCTCCTTCGCCACATGGCCATCCATCAGTAATATCTAAGCAATAGCATAATTCAAAAAAGTATGAATGTCTGTTTGCAATATGGTGCTTATCAAGAAATAAATATAACTTCTTCATAGCCTCGGCTTTATAATTAGCTCTAATTAAATACCAATTATTTCTAGGATTACCTCCATGCCATACTGTATGAACTAAGTATTGTTTATCTCCTCTTTCTTCAGACATTAGTAATCAACTCCTTAAGCTTCTCTATAGTAATGAATCCTTCTCCTTCGTAATGGTTTACATACATCACGAATTTAGTATATTCATCTATACTAGGATCATTCAAGAATGATAATCCTTCATACTGTTTAAGGTTATTATCATTTTCTTCCATAACCTTCTCTAATCTACTCTTATCTTCTATCACCATCCATTTCTTAGTACTGTAATAATCTCTAAGTATCGGTAGTACATCAGTGTACTTCCTTACCTTTAACTTGATATGATCAACTCCATTAGCTTTGAGATTGTCTAGGTAGTTGATTATATCCTTAGGATCACTAAGAAGTATCTCATCTAAATCCAATGTATCATATCTAAATGATACCACTGGATTGAAATGCATATAGTATTCTTGAGTATCCAAATTATGACAGAGTAAGAAGAATCCTTTCTCTTGTTCTTCTCCAAATCTCCATCTTAATGGGCTTCCACTATAGTAGATGTGACTATTATAACAACCAGCCACATGTACATGACCACATATGATAGGACCTTTACATCTCCAGAAATTCTCTATAGAGAATATAGGTTCTCTATCACTATTAAGATTCGGTACAGACTTTCCAAAGATACTACCTACAATAGTACCATGGAGATAACAAGCATCATACTCTCTATTAGCAAATAGAGATCTATAATACTCATATCCCTTACCATACTCTTCAGGTAAACATAGTATCTCTTTCCCTCTTACATTTATGAAATTTGCACTCTCTATTATTCTTACATCAGCATCTAATCCATTGTAATGATAGAAGCTATTCAATTGATGTGCATCATGACTCTCTGTTCCTTCTATAAGAATCAGAGTAGATCCTTTCATCTTACATATCTCTACTAAGTCAGCTATGAACTTAGTTGCATAAGTTATGACATCTGAGTTTGCCATAAACTTCTTATCAAACAAATCTCCATTAATGGAGATTATATCCAATGGTATATCTATAATCTTACTAATAAATTGCTCGTGTAATAATTTATACTGTACACTAGGATCTAATGCTCCAAAGTGTATATCTGCTATATGAGCTTCAACAAACGTACCTCTCATTATGTATCACCCCATATCATCAAGTTTCGATAGAATTAGAAAAAGATACCCTACCTTACGGTAGGGTATAAGGAAGAGGTAATTGATTATAATGTTAAGAAAGGAAGATCAACAATGAAAAAATCCCAAAATTAGCTAGGCACGCAAACAAGTGTACCTAAGTCCAGAAGAAGGAGAATGAATTCGCATTCTCTTACTAAAGTGTTACAAAAGTGATAAAAAGGAAGATGGCCACCAACCATCTTCTCTAATTATCAGTAGTCTTTGAATCGAATGCAAATCAGACTACTAGTGGCGAATATCAAGCTATATTACCCCTACCTCTACGTCAGGGTAATAAGTTTTTGAGGAAGGAAAAACTCCTCTGAATAAGTCCCTTCTCATCATCTTTATGTTCATTATTTGGTAATAAATAATCTCTAATATCTAGACTATCTTTACATTGTATTCTTCCACTATATACATCAACAAGTTCTCTAGTACTTTCATATAGATTACTTATTACTGTAATGAATAGCTCTTCTTCAAACTCTTCTCCCTTCATTCTATACTTACCATCTTCAAATTTGATCTTAGATATTACTTTCTTGCCTTCTGTTTCTCTTATAGATATCTCCATCCACTTAATATCTTTTACAGTTGTTAATGTTATCTTAATGATGTATCTAGAGTTATATACACCGAAAATATATCCAGCCTTAAACTCTACACTATAAGTGTTTTCACTAATATCTATTACTAGTGGACACCTATAGTTCTTATCATCAATAACTGCATAACTATCTCCAAATCTATTAGGATAGAAGTAAGCACTCTTTAGCATTCTTACAAAGTCTATTATCTCTAGTATATCGTCATATGAAGGAGAATTATAATCCCAATAGTGTTTTAGAGCAGAGTATTTTGCCTTAAGTTCATTAGACTTAAGCCATCCTTCTTTATCATTCCTAGCACTCTTCACCATATCAAAGTATCTACTCATGTACTACCACCGACCCTTTTCTTTTTACGTTCTTCACATTTATAAGGTCTATAGCACTATTCATAACTAGTCCATATATATACCCAGAATGTTTAGTCTCATATTCATCGACCATCTTTCTTACGATGTTTATGGCATAGGGGTTAGATGAATCATCCTTGTTTCCTTTAGTATTTGTATAAGTGATGGTTAGTCCTATCTTAGCATTGAAGTAATAATCATTGCCATCAATTTCAATAGGAAGATTAGCTTCTATCTTAAACACATCTGTATATGTATTGGGTTCTGTTGCATGTTTTACATGACTATTCATAAGAGGTGTATCCATCTTTATCCAGTACTCACTATCTCCTGTAGTCTGGATAAGAAAAGAAAAACATCTGATATCATCCACATATATATCAGATAGATTCTTCTCAGTAAAAGAGAAGTCTTTGAGTAGTTCCTTAAAGAATACTACTAGTCTAGGGAAAATTAGAGTATTCACTTTCTGGTCAATAGTATCCTTATTGACCACTCCCATATTGTATACATCTTCTTTAATCTCTACTTCTTTATCTATACTATTCCACTGAAAATTGATCATCTTCTGTCCAGGTACTTGCATAGTTATAGAGAATATATTCATAGACGATGATAGTATAGGTGATTCACTCTCTATCTTAGCTGTCTTTGTACTGAATCTAATCATATGAGGATACTTCTTAGTTAAGAATAGTAAGAAGTAAGAGTTATATGAATGATATGTATTGATGATATAATATAACCAATCAATTAATCTACTTTCATCCTTCTTAGTATAAGTAATATTCATACTAAGTAAGAGTTTTCTCTTTATCTTTCTTTTGATTCTGTTGATGAATGTGTTATCATAAGGCTCTAATAAAAACTTCTCTACTTCAGTAATCCATTTTCTAATGTCCATGATTAACTACTCCTTATTGTTATGCATAATACCGGCAATCATACTAATAATTGCTTTGATCTTTCCGTTTGTAATAGAGTTAGATACTGATGATTCATTGTCATAGTAGTCATATATTGTAACCTTAAACTTGACTACTCGGTAGAAATCTGTTTCTACACATACACTCATCTTTCCTTTGATCTTTATATAATCTTTCTTCTGTTTTACAATCTTGATAGTAGGATCTTCTTCACTAGGAGTAGGTTCTCCTAACTCTATTGATAATTTCTCTAATTTCATTATCTATCACCTCTTATAACCTAGTTATAGCATCTTTTAAAATATAATGAATTATAACATATATGTAGGAATGGTTTTTGTCATTCCATCTCCACCAACAATGCTTCAGCCCTTACCCAAATGGGTAAGGGCTCCTTCTACTCATTTTTCTAGGAATTTCTTTTTAGTAGAGCCATAGATATAGCTATAACCCCAACTACCGAATTTACAACATTTGTCAACTAACTTATGTAAGATAACCCTATGAATATTCATAGGGATTCCATCTACTATAGCTGATACTATCAACAGAGTAGATGACTTAACATAATCATTATCGAATCTGAATGTTTTAATTACTTTGTAGGCATTGATGATTTTACTAGCTTCTTTGTGAATCTCTGTATATAATGGGATAACACTATCATACTTATCAATACTCTTATCACCACCTAATTCTTCTAGTGAATATGTTATTGATGTAACGACTGATATGCTAATAAACTCATCCATGATTATGCCTCTATTCTATATCTTTGTGGTTGCTTCGGCTGTTTTGCTTTAAGTGCTGCTCCTGCATGATATCTTTCAGCAAGAATTTTCATAGCTTCTTGTACATTACCTTCAGTCTTTTGTAATGCTTTCTTGATCTCATAGATAGAACAGCCAGTCTCTTGATATAGTTTTCTTTCTACATCTGTAAATTCAACTGCTAATAGCGGCATAACTTATCACCTCATTTATTTGCATAGTATATTTGGAGACAGAAGTATGAATGAATAGCTCTCTCATAAGAAGCTTTAGTTTCCGGTCTCTTATTCCTCTTACGATAAGCAGGTGATTTCTCATTCAACCAAGTCTCTACTATTTCTTTACCTCTAAGGTAATTAACATCTTTACTATTTGACTTTGGAGTAGTAGAATAAGATATGAATTCAAGCGAATTGATATCCTTATTGACGTATGTGAAATAGTTAGTTACTATGATAGCTAGTAACTCCCTAATTGTAACTTGTTCATCTGGGTTAGTGATTATCGTTTCCACTATACTCTTAATCTCATTAACCCTTACATTGTAATCACTACAAGAGAGACAAGCTTTATAATCTACTCCCTTAGTATTGATTCTCTCCATCGTCCGTTGTACTATGCGTTCAGCTAGTAAAGAATCATTATCTGACATCCTATAGTCATCTTCTTTTAGTGACTCTTGGTTGTATGCCATATATTGATCCTTGTGCTGATATGCATCATAATAAAGAGTCGCGATACCTTTCATAAATGATTTAACTCGGTTATGTAGCTGCTGTATCATGTATACAGCATCATCATCACCGAATGACTTAAATCTACCCTTATATGCATTCATCCAATTCCATACTGATAGTCTTATACATCCTATGACAGTACCTTGTTTCTTTAACTCATATTTCTCTGTAAGCATATGGTTAACTACATACTCCATTACATGTCGATACTGATTAGGAGGAGTCCTAGGATATGATGCATAATGAATAGATGGATAGAACTTACCAGAGAATGCTAAGAAGATAGCAGCTAGTTCTATATCTTTCTCTTTTGCATTCTTTATGATTAGATGTCTTAGATAACATAACTGAGCTATAGTTAAAGGATCTTTAGCTGCTCTAGGATTGAATGCGCTTATAGGCCAATAGAAGGTTTCCTTAATACCAGCCTTAACATCATCCTCATTTATATTAGTCTTCTCAAAGTATCCAGTATAGTCAGAGTCTCTAAAGAAGATACGATCACATGGAGCTATATCATACAACTCATTATGTCTATCTTCAATGAATTTAGATAAGTATTGATTATATCCTTTTTGATTGAATTGCTTAATTACTTTTGGATATATCATAGTAAGTATTGCTTTAGTAGCCTTACTCATATTCTCACCTCATTCTTTAATAAGAAGTCAAGGCAAAAGAAAAAAGACTACCCGAAGGTAGTCAGTATCTTTTATTTTTCTTTAAGCTTCTTCAGCTTAAAGTCTTCGATATTGGTTAATCCAGCTTCTTTCCTAGATAAGTATTCCCCAATCTTCTCTTCAGCTTCTTTATTCACTGAAGGATCAATTTTTATCTCAGTCCTAGCTGTTTCATCACCATATAACCTCTCCATCTCTCCTGCTATTTCAGCCATAGAAAGATTGGTTACATACTTAGTCATATTGATAACAATACAAGGAAGCAAAGAATTATCAGAATTTATCATTCTAATTGACTTACTATCCATTGTATTCTTGATATTTTCCGACTTATATCCAGATGCTTCATGTACTCTTCTCAATTCATCAAATGTAAGATCTGCTGCATCATAAGTATCATAGAATAATGGTGTAGAACTCATTGGAGACCCCAATACAACATCATCATCTGTTTTCCTATAGGGGAATAACATAATCGTTACAACGAAAATTCTTCCATGTTCAGTCTTCGTCATTCAAAAACCCTCCTAATAAATTATCTAAGTTTTCTAATCTATCTGGAGTCATTGGACCCAAATCTACATCATTTTCTTCAATATGTTGATCATCCATATACATAATAGATCCTGGATCTGGGATACCAATAGTCGGTATTCCATCATCACTAAGAGATATTATCTGATCAGTATTAGGATTTAATACCATAGGAATCACACTCAAGATAAACCCTGGTCTACTAGTATTATTACCAGGATGAGTAAGTTCAATACAGTTTGATATCATACCATCATATATCATTCTTTGACCTTGTGATACATTATATCCACCATTTAATAAAGTGCGAATAATGTCATTTACAGATTTAATCAAAATGTTAGTGCTACTATACGCTAAAAATATTGGTGTATATGGGCAAAATGGAAATTTATGAATATCATTCTTTCTAAGAACAAATATAGCGAGATTTGCAACACCTTTCATTATAACACATCCTTTCTTTCTTAACAACATAGTTAAGATCATTATAACTAATGATCTTATATATAATATGTCTTTATTTTAAAATTTGGTCAGCAAAAAGAGGTACCAATAGGTACCTCTATAATTATAGATCAGGATTGGGATGTTCAAGAGCTTCAATTCTATCTCTAAGCTCCTTCTCTGCATTAATACGAGCATTATACTCTTCAGTATCTGCTGTAGCTCTAGCAGTACCCTCATTGATAACATCTGTTTTTCTATCTTCTATCTCTTGCTCTATTTTACCTAAGAGATCTTGTATGCGTTCTCTCATCTCTTCTAAACCAGAGATTCTAGCTGTTCTTTCATCTTCATCTGATGATATAAGATTATTCACATTAGTTTCTAATGCTGATATGAATTCAGCTCTAAGAGAGTTGATATCACTGATTCTATCTTTATTGGTCTTAAGAACTATATCTGCAAGAGATAGCTTATTATCTATCTCTAGTTCACCGAAGTCAAATATACCAATGATTGATCTGAATCTATAATCAACGTAATCTTTCAGTATCTTCTCTAATGAGTTCCAATATACTCTATCTTGAATAGATACATGTCTGCTATCATTCTCTACATGAGAGCTTAGTTCAGATCTATTAGCCCTAGATTCATCTTGATTATTTAATCTAGTAGATTGTCCTGATACACCTGGGAGGTTATTCCTATCGAATGCCATGGTATATCACCTCTTAAATATCATCATCTATTGTGTCATCGCCATCAAATAAAGACTTATGTTCGTCATCATCATCTGGGTTATCTACTGGATCAGTAGTTGGATTATCTGATGGGTCGGTAGTAGGTTCTGTAGGATCTGTTGTAGGTTCAGTAGTGTCTTCAATAGGATTACCGTCATTATCAATCATTTTATCCCACTCAATGTGCTCTTCAATAGTATCTACTCTTGATTCTAATGAATTAAGCAATTCCTCAATGTTTCTAAAATCATCTGCTGTCAATGGAACTTCTTCAAACTCTTCTGGAGTCTGAATTGTAGTACCACTTTCATCAGTATATTCTTTCCATCTTAGATAGTCTTCAGCCTTGAATACCCTAGAGGAAAGATCTTGAATTCTAAGAATAGCATTAAGAACTGTTTCAGGAGGGACAGCTTCATTCCATCTATTTACATCTGTTTGACTAACAGATACACCTGTACTATACTTGTTATATAGTGAATCAAGATTAGTCTTATCTTCAGATGACATAAGACCATTCTTCTCACTACTAGCTAGTGTTTCACTAAGAGTCTTAAGATCTTGTTCTGCTTTAGTTACTTTCTGTACAGTAATATCATAGTTAGTATACATGTTATCTAGTCTAGTCTTATCTACAGATGACATTATTCCATCATGTTCTTGACTAACTAGACTAAGAGCACTTTGCTTATTATTCCACCTATTAATATCTTCCTCTGTGATTTCTACATAAGACTCTGATAGTTGGTCTAACTTCTTCTTATCGTTAGCAGACATTAGACCATCTGTCTCTTGTGTAGCATTGGCTATATCATCTAGCTTATTATTCCAAGATCTAATATCAATCTCTGTAATACTAGATGCTGGAACTAGTTTGTTTAGGAATAATCTATCTTCAATGGTAATAATACCATTCTGTCCTTCAGTAGCAACAGGAGCATTAGTTGCATCCCACTTATTATTCCATCTATCTACATCATCTTGATTAACAATATATCCAGGGTTACTAAGACCATTTAACTTATCCTTATCTTCCTTTGACATTAAACCATTATTCATTGCTGTAGCCAAAGGGATATCATCAATATTAAATGATTCATATGAGTTCCACTTATCAATATCATCTTTATTAACAGAATTTAGATTGGTATATAGCTGATCTAGCTTATTCTTATCAGCTTTAGACATGATACCATTTGAAGATGTAGTAGCTAGTGGAGCATTAGTACTATCCCACTTATTATTCCATCTATTGATATCTTCAGCAGTAAATCCATAGTCATTAAGAGTAATCTCATTCACATACTCTTTAACAAATCTTACATTAGCAATAGCATTAGTATCATCTTTAGTAGGAGTATTTGCTAATGTAGGAGTTCCTTTAAATATTGGGCTAGTAAGTAGAGCATACTCTGCTGCTAGCTTACCACCTAATTTTCTAGAATTCTCTACTTCATCAACAGTAGATGCATCTATAACATGACCATATCTATCTACTGTAACTGTATTGTATGTACCTGGTTCTACTTCTACCTTAGGATGCTCATAGAAATTAGCATTATACTGGATTCCATCTAGCTTAAGTTTATCTTGAGCTGACATTAATCCATTTGTTTCATGTGTAGCTGGATCTCCTGAAGTAGAGTCTAGCTTATTATCCCATCTAATTCTATCTTCTGGGGTAACATGGAATGAATCTTTCTTAATATGTGCTATAACCTTTTCTAGCTCTTCAGCTAGAGGTTTATTTATTTCTCGCAATGAGATAAGATCCAAGTTTTCATCAAAATGTCTCATTATATATACCTCCTCATTTTACTTTATTTTGCAAAGCTAACACTTGAGCTTTAAGTGTAGCTATATCAGAGGATATTGTAGCCAATTCGTTTAATATACCATTCCACTTAGTCTTATCTGCCGATGTAACATGTACCATTGCATTAGCTAAGTGGGTATTAATCTGTTCCCTAAAACTGTCATTTAAATGAATCTTACTATTATCCTTGTGCTGATTCCAATTAAATCTTTCATTTGCTTTAAGATGTAATGAATCATCAGTGGCATGTTTGGCTAGTTTATTGTCAGAGTAGTTATTAGCTCTAGCTTCAGTACCATTCCATGATGCTCTTTCTGATGTAGTTATATGGACATTTCTATCTATAAGATGGTTAGCTAATGATGTTACCTGTTCATTAAACTGGGTAGCATCTGTATAACCATCAAACATGCTCACTATGTTATTAATACTATTACTTAGAATAGTAATATTATTAGCCATAGTAGTGAAGTTATTATTCCATCTATTTCTTTCAATATCTGTGAAGTGTACTGTACTATCATTGACATGATTGGAAAATCTAGCATTGAAGCTAGTGATATCAGTAATGGCTTCTGATATCTCAGTATCTATTATTTGAACTATCTTATCATAGGCATATTGAAAATGCTCTCTATCTGTACTTGAAAGATGAATAGTATGATCAGATTGATGTCTACTAAATGAATCTGCAAAAGATCTATAATCATCAGAGCCAACTTTAGAATTGATAATGTCTCTTAACTCTTTATCAAGTTGGCTAAAGGAGATTCCATCACTATCTGGATTCCAGGCCATTATAACATCCCCTTTCACGGGTTTTACTTACTTACTAGTCCAAAAAGAAAAGAGGGTAGCAAAAGCTACCCTTATGTTTAGTTCTTTACTACACTACATCTTAAGACAATTTCCCTAGTAGGAATCAGCTTAGTACCTGGAGATACACTACTACCCTCAGGAATATCTATTACTGGGAAGGTTTTGTCTATAGAGTTAGATATCACTCTAAGAGAATCTCTGATATTGACTCCATAGATAAATTTAATAAAGTCATCCTTATGAAGCTTAATAACCTTAGATCCTGCTTTAGCTCTATCTGTCTTTGTAAATCCAAGTTCATTGAATCTATTAACATATCCCTTGTCAGTAATGATCACAATGTCTGTAGTATTTCTAGTGATGATAGATACACCATCAATATAGTCTGTATTCATAGAGATATTACCCTTAGCTTGTTTCCTAAAGAGTGGTACTTGATCCATACCAAACCTAAGAGCTTTATTCTTACTATAGACTATAATGTCTGATGTATCTGGGATAATCATAATATCCTGTACTACATCTCCATCATCTAATTTCATATAAGTAGATGACTTAGCAGATGCAGTTACGATATCATTCAAATCCATCTTCTTAATCAATCCTGCTCTTGATATACAAGTTAAGAAGTAGTTAGGATTGATCTTCTTAGCAAATGCTTTCAATCTCTCTTCTGATATCATAGATACAATAGATGATGTAAGATCCTTTACGAGAATCCTTATATCCAATCCATTACTACGATTATCATGAAGAGTGACTGAGTTTACTGGTAGTTTATATGACTTACCAGCACTATCAAAGATGACTAACTTATCTGTATTATCTGCCTTCAAGATATACTTAGGTTTATCATTCCTAAACTTAGGAAGATTTTCTCTCTTAGCATCAATCTTACAGATAAAGTTATTCTCAGTAATGATAATCTTAAACATTCCCTCAGGAATACCAGTCACTACTGACTCTTTGATTATCTTACATCTTCTAGGTTGCTTATACTTCTCCCTAATCCTAACAAGATCTGCTCTAAGATCCTTAACTAATTCATTCTCATCAACAATCTTACGATATAACTCATCAGATTCTTTAACAAGAATAGCTAATTCAGCTTCCATCTTCTTGATATGATATGGAGAAATCTTAGTCAAGTCATTATGGATTGCAAAGGATGCTTGTAGGTCTGTAAGCTTATACTTCTTCACCAGATAATCTACCATCTCATTATCATCTCTATTCTTATTCTTCTCTAAGTCTAGGATGATATTGTGAAGGTTCTGGTTATGAGAGAGATCTATATACATCCCAAGAGCATGTATCTTAGTAGTCTTATTCTGATAGAGACTAGTATAGAGTCTAAAAAGAGTAGTCTTTCTGAACTCAATGAAGAATTGCAGATAAGACTTATATGAGAACTGATCAATGCTATGAGTTATAGGATTATAGATCTCAAAGTTAACCCTAAAAGATTTCTGAAGATTAGTCTTCTTATAGATCATCTGTTGAGCATAGTTAAGATCTGTACCTCTCCTAAACTTAATTATGCAATTGATCTTATCAGGTTTGCAGTCTTCATGAATAGATAGAATCTGAGGAAGCTGTGTAAACTTCAGTTCCTCTATAGCCTTTTGAATAGGATTCCATCTAGTCTTATTCGGAAGGGACTTCACAAACAAAGCTGGATATCCTTGATATGTTCCTTGTTCTATTACTCCTCTCACTATATATTTACCATCACCTTTATTAGAGATAGCTTTCCAGTTAGTATCTACTATCTCACAAGGCATACAATGATCAGGTATTAATACAACCTGATAGTTAGGATCATCAATAAGATTGATAGTAGCATCAAGAACCTCAGTAATGTTATGGCTAGGTATATCCGCCTTCATCCCTACTGCAATTCCATCAGTACCATTAATCAAGAGAAGAGGAACTTTGAGTGGTAAGAATACAGGCTGCTTAGCGGATTCATCATAGTTCTTAATCCAGTCTACAACCTGATCAGTCTTAGTCAAATCACCAATTACACAATCCATTGCAAAAGGTGTCAACATGGTTTCTGTATACCTATACGAAGCAGGACCATCACCTTGATAGTTCCCAAAGTTACCCTGCTTCTTAAACAATGGCATATAACAATCATACCAATTTACTAAAGTCAATATGGCATCATATGTAGATACATCACCATGAGGATGATAAATACCTAACATATCACCAATCAACCTAGCACATTTCTTTGTCCTTTGAGTCAATCCAGTAGTAGCATAAGCACAATAGAGCAGTAGCATATGAACTGGTTTAAAGCCATATATAGATACAACCGCTCGATTAGATACTACTTCTTCTGCATATGCTTCCATATCCTTTCTTATTTGGTCCACAATATTAACTTCTATTGGATCTCTTAGAACCAATTTATTTACTTCTTTCTTTACCATTTAAACAACTCCTTTCATATGGCCACTATTATAATATATGCCCAAGATTAAGTTTAAAAGGAGAGACCCTAAGGTCTCCCCTAGCAATTTACCGGTTATCGTTCCTACGGCTGTTGAAACGACGAGTATCTGTACGACGATCCTCACGAGGACGAGTCATATACTCAAAATCCTTCTCAGGACCATAGACAATCTTATTGATAATGAGACGACCCTCATTACCACTACCCTCTGTAGCCCTCATAACCATTGGGCATACAACGGTATCTGTAAAGTCAGCAACCTGATCAACAAACCGACCGAATACAGTGATCAGGAATTCTTTTGCTTCACGATCATAACCACTGACAAAACCGATGGTAACATAACCACGATCCTCAGGATTATTAGTAATCGAATTCCTAGGACAGGTAAGCGGGAATGTGATAAGCTCCCAAGGAACCTCCTCCAGTGTACGTACAATCTCCTTAACTTCATACCTCTTCTGATACTTGTCAAGATCAATCATACCAACAGTGATAGTAGAATTTTGAAGTCTTTCGTTGTTGTTATACATAGCTCACAATACTCCTTTGAAAACAATTAAAAACTAACGGCACTGATTATATAAATGTAAATAACGAGAAAAAAAATAATTTAGTCGTAATAGAGAAGATGGTACCTAGGGTAATACCACCTTCCTATCACAACTAGCATCGTCTACTATAAATCCCAGACTAGTAGAAATCCGTCATCACCTTAATGATGATAATAGGAGAAGTGATGCTCGCAGTATCAAATCTCCCTTATTAAATAGTCACTTGTATTTCAAGATATATTCCTTGAGCCATTGCATCTTATCTTCAATAGTAATGCAATCATCATAAGGCTTAATCTCATTAGCTATCAAGTCATATCTCTTATCAGGATATCCTAAGACACTGATAATCCACTCATGTCCTTTGATTCCTTTAGACAAGAGAGTCATGACTACTTCTGCTGTATCTATATTGGTTGCTTCTGGACTAAGATAACAATAACCTTTGAGTATTTTATTAGAATCTAAGTTATAGTTATCATCATAGCTAACAAGATAGAATAGTTTAACTTTGTCTTCTCTTATCTCATATACAGGAGCCTCCTTTCTCTTAAGTGCAAATACCTCTTCATACTTCTTCTCATTGTCTGTAATTCTTGTCCTAGGCCAAGTAAGATAGGCCCATAATGGATATCTTGGATTGATAGTGGATGGTGGAGTAAACAACTCTATTTCAGGTGCTCTATTATCATGAACCTTGATTATGATAAGATTACCTGGTTCTATCTTAGTGAATGATATTGTCTTTCCAGACCACTTATTATTCATAGAAACTACTTCACCATCATAAAAGATATCATACATCTTATCATTATGAGCCATTAAGTTTTCTTTAGAGAAATCTCTAATATCTGTACCAGGAATATAGTATAAGTTTCTTTTAGTGTATTTCATTATCAATCACCTCTAAATAGCATTATTCCTTATATCCCAGTTATAATATATTTACGAAAATAAATTTGCTCCTGGATTTCTCCAGGAGCTTGAGATTAATAAGTATTGTATTCGTTAGGATCTAGTTCTGATAGAGCATATATTTCGGATCCATACTTAGGTTTCCATAATGGATCACCTAGTACATAGTTATGATAGAACTCATGAGACTGATAGTATTTGACCCTGCCTTTAAGGATCTTATACTTGTTCTCTATGTATTCTTTAGCTATAGCCATGCACTCTTCTTCAGATAGATCTCCATCTCTCTTTATAGTAGTTCCATTATTGAATGTGATAGTGGTTACTGTCTTATATACTGCTTCTCTATGGAATACTGTATGATTCTTAATATATGACTTAGCTTCTGCTAGTAGAGTCTCAGCATTATACTTAGCATGTTCTCCTATAAAGTGTATAGTATTAGTATTGTATCTATTAGAGAATGTAGGTCCATTCTGTGCTACCTTATTCATAGATGGAGTAGATATATAGCACTTGGTATACATCATATCTTTACCATCACTACTATACTCTATGATTATATTGTGCTTGATATTACCACAGATAAATTCTTCTTCTATATTTTCTGGAAGAGGTAAGTTCTCTACATCAGTATCAAAAGTAAAGAATGGATGTACTATCCATGTGGGTATATCTATCTTATGTCCAATACCTAGCTGACCATCTCTATTGTATCCACTCATGAATATAGATCCTGACTTCTTTACTATAAAGGAGTTATATTCACCACAATAGATCTTCATTGCATCTTCCATCAATAGGGTAGGAGTCTTTACTATTGATGGTCTTGATGCTAGTCCTAGCTGTCCATACTGATTACTACCAAAGCCATATACTTTACCATCTTTAGTAAGTAATAGAGTGTGCTCATATCCTACAGCTATATCAGCAATGTCATTGATATTAATGATACCTGGAGTGGACATGTATGTCTCTGGACTATCATACCCTAGTTGATGTTTCTCATTGTTACCCATAGTATATACTGATTCATTGCTAAGGATAACAACATGCTCTCCACCACATAATATCTTATCTATCTTACTGATTCCAGTAAAGGTTGATATCTCTTTCTCTTCTGGAATACTATTGATAGTGAAGTTACCAAGACATCCATATTGATTCTTGCCTAAGACATGTGGTCTATCTCTCATGGTATCTACTACTAATGAACTACCATCTGCTACAATAATAGACCCTAAGTCAGATTCATATACTGGACTACTTCTTACTATATTCTCACTAGGTGCGGCTCCACTTATAGAAATGATATTGTTAGTCTGTATAAAGATAGTATATAGACCACAGAATCCTACACCTTCAATATCTCTTATAAACAATGGTTTAGGTACATTTTCATAGTCAGATATTGTACCGATACCTAGCTGACCATACTGATTATTACCAGCACCATATCCAGTCTTCACTGTAGTAACAAAGATATTATGATGCTCTCCACAATAGACCTTATCTACATGCATGAAGTCAGTCTTAACTGCCTCTAGTACATCTTTATTATGACCTAACCCTAGCTGACCATACTTATTACAACCACAAGTATAAACTTCATTATTCTTACTGATAAAAAATGTGCTATTACCAGCAAAGATTCTATCTAATACCACTGGCATACATATCACCTCATTAACAAAAATAAAAGGGCACTGAACAGTGCCCTCTCCTGTTTACTTATTAGTCATCAGACTCAAAACTACTAAGCAGCTCTTGCTTATTAGATTCAAGATACTTGATCTGATTAAGATCTGCTTCAAAGTTATTGATGGTGTATCTGATGAGCATTCTGTTTGGTGTAGGATATAGGGTTGATTCTGCTAGTTGTTCTTCATTCATTTCACCTAACCCTTTATATCTTACTACAACTGGACTAAAGTTATCAAAGGTCTTCATAAGACCATACAGTCCTGTAACCTTGTCATTGATTACAAATCTAGTGTAGTTCTTATCAATATAAGGAATGATCTTACTACACTGAGCTATGAATCTTTCATTCAAGAAGACTGTATTGATTTTCTGTTCTACAAGGCATCTTATCACAAGAGTATTACCTTCCATCCTTATATATTCCAAGAACGGATATCTCTTCTTAATAAGTCTTGAAAGATCTTCTACTGGCCTATTCCTGATTCTAAGGACATACTCTAAGAAGTGAGGATTAGTTGCATATGCAATCTTATCCATCTCTTTAGCATATTCCTCATTATCATATAGAATCTTGATAAGATCACTTTGATTGATAGAGCTACCATCAAATCTGTATACAGGTACCTTCTTAATGAAGTCCTTCTCTACCCATCTGATGAAATCTAGCTTATCAATAAAGTATTTCATCTTACCATTAGACTGCTTCACTCCATAGAGAGGAGGTACAGTGATATACACCCTGCCAGACTCCATGAGTCCTGGCTTATACTTGATTATGTACTTAGCTAAGAGAGTTCTGATATGATATCCATCTATATCAGCATCAACTCCGAACATAATCCTTTTCCATCTTACCTTGGTTATATCAAACTTAGCACCTAATCCTCCTCCAATAATCTTATCTAATTCTTGGAATTCCTGATTAGCATAGATCTTAGATTCAGAGTTACTAAAGACATTGATAAACTTACCTCTAACAGGATATAGAGCCTGAGTATTAGGATCCCTTGTATTCTTGTAAGAACCAAATGCTGAATCCCCTTCTACAATGATTAACTCTTGTTCAGGAGAATTATGATCATTGTTATCCAGGAACTTCTCTGGCATATCTGTCAATCTATTCTTCTTATAGGTCTCTACTATCTTAGCTCTCTCTTTATCTTGATTCATTCTTATCTCTGCTTGCTGTTTGAAATACTTGCAGAGAGTGAGGAAATCTTTAGGAGCCTTCTTAGACCATTCCTCCAACCATATCGGTACTTGCTTCTCAAGATATTCTTTGATCTCCTTATTAGAGATACCTTCTTTAGCCTGTCCCATGAAGGTCGGATACAAACACAATCCATGTACTACTGACTTAAGACCACACTTGATATCCGCATTAACTATTACTACCTTTTTCTTCTTCTTATCCTTATCAGCAGAGCCTAAGTAAATCTTGTTCATGTAGTTTCTAAAGAAGTTACATAAACCATTTACAAAACCATCCACATGAGTGCCCATCAAGGTAGGACAATAGTTAGCATATGATTCTATTACAGGTAATCCAGATAAGTCTGTAGCATCATAAGTCAATGCAATCTCAGCCTTAACATCCCCTGTATCACCACTCATTACTATAGGTGTGATGAGTGGATTAGTAGTCTGTCTAATCAAGTATGTAAGTAAACCATCCTGATTTACTATGTTGCGTTTTACTACAGTGCCATCCAGTCTAGTTCCTTCAAAATAGATCTTAGTACCTATCTTGTATAAAGGAACAATACTCTCTAAGAGGTTTAACAAATCCTCACATTTGACTTGAGGATTCTCCATACAAGGATGAGGTATAGCAGAGACTATAGTACCCTGAATATTCTCCTTATCCTTCTTTATTCCTGAATCTTTATAGATTTCTCCATTATGGAATACTACCTTTCTAGTTTCTCCAAAGACATGAGACTCTACAACAAACTCAGATGATACTGCATTAGTTACCTTAGCACCAACACCATGAGAACCACTGGTATAATTACCTTTAGCTTTCTCATAGTTCTTCGATGTATGCTGACTAGCATATACTCTTTCAATATCCTTAAGAGGAATACCTCTACCATTATCTCTACATACAATCTGTTGAGTTCTCTCATCAAAGTAGACCCAACCCATATCACAAAATGAGTTAATATCATTCATCTCATCTAATATATTCTGAATAACTTCTCTACAGGCATTAATCCATCCCTTAGTACCAGTATATGATATATACTGACCTAGGGTCTTTCTTACTGCCTCCATAAAATTATCAATAGTTACTATTTCTTTTGAATATTCTTCTGCTTTCTTTCGTTCAGCATCAGTATATGACCTCATCTAATCAACTCCTTCATTATCATGTCGTATGTACTAATATAAAAAAATATATGTTAAGACAAGAGGAGAGCCTAATGCTCTCCTCAAGTCTATTATTGTCTACTTTAAGAGATCAATGGGTATAACCCTTACGGATCTCATGTTTGGAAGCCGGTGTTACAGTCGGAGCCTGAGGTGTTGCCTGAGTCTGAGGTTCCGGTACTACAGTTCCTGCTGCCTGAGGAGGAGCTGCATACTGAGGTACCTGAGGCTGAGGCGCAGGCTGTCCCTGCGGCATCGGATAAGTTACGCCATTGTAAGGATCGACATACATCTGCTGACCAGTCGCTACAGGATACATTGCCTGTTGAGCCTGAGGTGCCATGTACATCGGACCAGGAGCTGGTGCCTGAGGAGCCATCGGTACAGGTCCTACAGGCATATTCGGATTAGGTCCCATAAACGGATTACCCATGAATCCGCCCATAGGTCCACTCGGCATAGGATTGAATGAAGGAGTATACGAATACCCTCCATTACCATTAATCATATTCAATGCGGTCTGAGCTGTGTTAAAACCACGATAACCAAGATTCTGCTGAGCTGCCTCATTCCTAGAGAAGTTCTTATCAACTGCTTCCATAGCAGCCGGAAGCCTCTTCAAGAGAACAAGAGCTTTTGCCATATCCTGAATGATGTCATTAGAAATAACACCATTGTTCCTAACCTTCATGTTATCCCATGCGTTCTCAGTGTAATCAAGAATATTCCTAATCACATCGGGACTATAGTTAACACCAAGATTTATTACAGAACCACAAATACGGCAACGATAAATACCACGATCATAATCTTCGGTATCAAACTGGAACTGGCCACCGTAAGTATGATCACACATAGTCCGAGTTACCTCTTCACGAGATGCGAAGAAATCTAACTTACTTCCTCCTTTCCTCCTTAACAATTCGTAACCTTCCTTCCCAATGGGGTTCTCCTTCCTGCTTACAGCCACAGGAGCTGGCGGTACATAAGTCGGTACCCCAGGATTCACAACATAAGGCTGTGCAGGATAACCACCATAAACATTAGGATTTTGGTAATACATAAGATCTTCCTCCTTAAATAGATTGTGTTATTTTGGCGATATTTACCCAATACCACCACATATATAATATGTCGTTGAAATCTTTTTTGGTCTTGATTTTTTACGACACATTATAACCTGATTAGGTCACTACATCGCGACGACCCTTAACATGATTACCGATAGAATCAGAATAATCTTCGATACTGAAGATAAGTCCTCTCATCATAAGATTAATCTGATCATCAGTGAATCCACAGTCTTTTGCGATAGAAGGGAAATCATCCATTGAAGCATCTACTTCAATATGTTGAATCTGATCATAATCTGCCCATACAATTCTGAATGGACGATCACGTTGAGTAGTTGCTTCATCGTTTCTATATACCTGAGTGATAAGCTCCTTATTATCATCCCAGTGTATATATTCAGTTCTTTCATTCATCGAGAAGTCATTATCAAGTCTTACCCTAATAGCTTTATTAGGAAAGATCTTAGTGACTGCATTCTTGATGAAATTCACATTTTCTTTAGTCATCTAGGTAACCTCCATTTATTTTGTAGATTACCTAGATGTCTAGGAGCTTATAAATGATCTTTCAGTCTAAGGTTATCCTGAGTCCTTTCATTAGTAATCCTATAAGATGCTGTTTGGATAGGAGCTATAATCTGTCCAAATACTTGATTATAGTCTGGTAACTGTCCATACTGCATCATATAAGCTTGATCCATCTGTTGCTTTATCATCCTTGTTTGTCTTAATGAGTCAAGGACAATATCTAAAGCAATCTTAATGGCTGTGTCATGATTATATGAGTCGAATAACTCTTTCGGAGTAATACCCCAATTGAATACCACTTGAGGATTCATTGCATTTATAGCATCGAAAGAGAATACATGTATGGTTGCATTGATTGCACGTCTAGCAACTCTGTCCTCAATCTTACCAAGAATCACCGGATGCAATAAATACTTACCATACTCGTGGAAGTTGAATTTACCTGTATATATCTGTCTAATAAGGATATCTATCTGGACATCACTATTAAACTCATTCATCACATCTGCTATATTTGGGAAATTCTCACCATACTTAGCCTTTAATTTGGCTAACAGATGTTTCTGATCCATGAATGGTTTTAACTCTTTTCTCTTTTCTTGTTCACTCATACCCATTACAGGTCTATTGTAATAACTTCTTTGATCTTTCTTCTTTCCTTTATCTCCATTTCCTCTATTGTTGTTATTACGCTCATTCATTTAATTGCCCTCCGATTCATAATGAGCCAGAGTATTCTGAATCTGTTGTTCAGTATTGATCTCTGGCAAATCTCCAATCGTCATATTTTGCATTCTCTCGAATTCTTTATCAATTGTATCTGCTTCAAGATACTCATCAATTAAGAATCCATCATTATAGTATGGCTCAAGAGCTTTCATGAAAGTATAGATGGAAGGTTTCCCTCCATCTTCTCCAAATGGTGTAACCTCATTGATTATGAATGACTGTTTGATATCAATCTGATCAATGAGATTCTTGATAAGCTGTCTTGCATTTGCTTGACCTTGTACAAACTCAAATCCCTTATCACCACTACCATCATTATACACCCACATAATCAAGTACATTCTATGCTGTTTTGGATCATCTTCTCTGGCTTTATTAGCCTGTGCTACCATTACTTTCTGTGCATCATCCGCCGTAACAATTCTAAACGGTGGATCTACCAATCTCTGTCCCTTTGAATTATACTTTACTTCACTCATTGTTAAACTCCTTTCTTATTATACATTAATACTTTAGTTGTATCATAGTTAATTATTTATCACCTTCTTTAAACATTTACCCAATACCACCACATATATAATATGTCGCTAAGAAAAAGTTTGGGAGAGGAATAATCCTCTCCCTTTATAATCAGACTACAGTATCTGGCCAAACACTATCAAGAAACTGTCTCTGGTTATGTGTCTTAAGATATACAGTATCAGTACACTTCTTAAGATCACTCTTATCAAACTCATAATATCTTACATCAGATTCAGCCTTTTCATGTTTATCAATATAAGAATGAATAATATCTCCTTCTTTCTTAATTACCTCGATATATTCCTTATCATCATATTTTTCAATACGGCACAAAGGAATATCAGGAATATATTGGAAACTATAGATCGCTCCTTTATGTTTAAAGACACAGAAAAGATGACCTCTTGTCTTGTGTTCATTATAAATAAACTTAACCCATCCGATTGTTGCGTCAATTTTTGCAGACTTACAGATCTGATAAACCGCTATTGCAATATCAACACAGTTTGCATCATGATTATTTGAAATATCTTCCAAAGACTTGATCTTCTGAATATTGTTTTTACCCTCACCTACACTATTAGTAACATTGACCATGATACACCAGTTAAGGAAGTTCCATGGATTATTAAATGCTTCTTTCTGAAACAGAAAAATCTTATTAGTTACAGTAACAACATCTCTCATAGTAAGAAAACCTACATGCCTTCTTACCTTTATCATATCCAAAGATCTTATTGAGTCACACTTTGCAGCAGATTTCTTTTTAAGTCCTTCTTCTTTCCAATCTTTCAGAATAGCATCATATCTGTCCACCTTCTTATTACCAATGCTGGTGATCATCATTGCAGCATGTTTATCAGGTAATGAAGGAATAGGAAATGTTGCTATAAGTATTGGTCTATCATAATAAAGTACTTTGTCATTCATTGTTGGATACTTACCAAAGATAATCTGATAATACTCTGTCTCATCATCATCTTCTTCTTCTTCATCACCTTCTTTGGACCATTCTTCATAACCTTCAAGAATAGGTCCTTTTTCATATTCTTCTTCCATAGAAGGCTGACTCCAAATTACCTTATTAGGAATCCTTGTCATTCCTTCTACAAATGCTCCACATTCTTTCATAAATCTTTTATGAAATCTCATAAAATCTTTTTCATTTTCCGGAATACGTAACTTGTCAAATGATACCTCCATATTCTCATAATCAGTACACCAGTTACCATTCTCATCATAGTTCTTTTTTGCTTCGTTGTTGTTAAATACACTCATTTAAAACATCCTTTCTATTAAACATTTACCCAATACCACCACATATATAATATGTCGCTAAGAAAAAGTTTACTCCTAGGAAACCCTAGGAGTGTTATATTTATTTAGTCATTCTTTTGTTGTTGATCCGATTCCGCCTTTTCTAATATTAGTGACGTTATCATCTTCAGAAATATAGTACCTAGAAACAATTGCCTGAGAATAGGCAGTATTAGCAATAATGAAGCAGGAGCCACCATTTCCCTCATTCTTAAGATGAAGCATAATATGGCCGCCATTAGATTCACATCCATAGTAGTCTTCGTCGATAATAGATACAAGGTTTGGTTCTCTAAGGGAAAATTCGATCCCGAGAGAAGAACGAGGATATATACTAAGATAAAATCCATTCTCTTCACCTCCTGAAGTCCACGATAGTCCAGTTGGCAAAGTTAGTGAGCGTCCTTCAGGTATAATCAAATCAATTGGGTACATTAAATCATATCCTGCAGATCCCTTAGTTGCTCTTCTAGGTAATTGTAATTCTTCATATACTTTAGTAGGATTACTGTCCTTGTATTGTATAGCCATTCCTAAACCATGATTCTTACAACAATCTATGAAAGCAGCTTCAAACACTTTAAACTCTACTTTATGAAAACCCATTCCTTTTACTCTTCGATCCATTTAATAAGACCTCCTACGATGTTTTACAAAATAGCAATGGTTAGATGCTCTTGTGATTCCGGTATACCATAATTGGTTGTTTATATTAGGGTTAAGGTATTCTTGAAAATATACTACATTACCATATTCAGAACCCTGTGCTATGTGTGTTGTTAGTACATAACCATACTCTAACTTCTCTGCCTTATTCCACTTATCAAACTTCAACTTTTGCTTCTCTTTGAATGGAGCTTTGAAGTAGTTATAGTCAACCTCTACATCTTTGAAAGCATTATTAAGTAGTAATGGTTTGAAATCAACTAAGAATTTATTTTTCTGTAGCTTAGTTACATCAGGGTAGTTAGCTACTGTCCCAACTAATCCATTAGCAAGATTAATACCATCTATCTCTAATTGCCAGTTATTACTACGACATACTAATCGTTCTCCATGTAGTGGTAGCATACTATCAATACCAAAGATATCTTGCCTCATCATATTGGTAAGCATCTGACGAGTATCATTCTTTGCACATATAACTACATCTGCATTGACCATCATAGGAGTCGTAACCTCGTCATCATATATTACTGTACAGTCACCATAAAATCCTTGATGTATTGACATACCTCTCTTAAGTCTTTGAGAAAGGTATATAATCCCAGAATTCTTCTTTTGTCTAAATATTTCTGTAAGATAGTGTATCTTACCAGTAGTGAAGTATCCTGGTTCATATTTGACTGGTGGTAGCTGGTCTACATCTCCAGCAACAAGACACTTAATACCATAACCTTCTATAATATCTCTTAATGGTTTAGGTACCATCATTCCTTCATCTATTACAAATAACTCTATGTCATATGGAGTTATTCTCTTTGGTACGAATCTAATCTTAGACTCTGGGATACCAAAGTAATCATTCATTATCTTATTTCCATTCTTATCCATCATAAAGTCTTCTATTGGCTCTAATATAGTAGAATGGATAGTCTTTGCATCATAGAATCCTTTAGTTCTCATCACAATTGCAGCGGCTCCAGTAAATGCCATTGGAGCTACCTTGGATACGCCTAACTTAGATACAATATAATGGAGCAAAAAAGATTTACCAGTACCTGGATTACCAGATATCTGGAAAGTAGTTTCAGAACTATTGAAATACCAGTTGACAGCTTCTTGTGCTATCTCTTCTTGATTCTTACTTGGGATTATTTCCATGCTAATCACCCCTTAACCTGATGTATTAGAGCGATTAGAAATTAAATAGTGGGTACCGAAGTACCCACTATATATGTTATACCAAGTATATATCTTTCACTTAGCTATTAGAAACAACGGTCGTCTTCATAGCAGCAGCAAAAGTACTATACTGGTTTGCCATTGAGGTCTTGGTTGTATAAGTAGCAGCAAGACCATTCTCAATGTCAGTCTTCTTGGAATCAAGAGCCTGCTCAGTAACAATCGTAGTAGCATGATTAGTAGCAGCAGCAGGAATAGCAGCAGCACCAATCGTCTTATTGAGAGCTACAGAGTTACCTTCAGCATCAAGGGCAATGACCTTACCTACATCAGCCGCAGTAACCTTATCCATTAGATGACTACGATTGATATAGAGACCAGCTACTGTCGGATCGTCTTCCTGTCCAGGAGTGATAATCTCAAGCTCATTGCCAGCAACAGCAGAAAGCTTAACGTCCATGCTGATGAAGTTGATACCATCAACAGTACTGAAGTTAATATCAATACTATTAGTATCAAGCTGATTGTAAAGGTTCACAATGTCACGAGCATAGATGAGAACATTATTACCATTGGACATGGTAAGAACGATGGCCTTCTGTGTATTGTCATAAGTACCATCAGTAACATAGTTATCAAGAGGAATATTGATAGTAGATAGAACCGTAGTACCATCAGATGCAAGGATCTTGATGTCACCATTGGTAGTATCACGAACAATCTGAGTAGCAAACTGATTCACTGTAAGCCCAGGAGGAACATTAGAAGTAGGATCAGAGAACCTCTTGAAGTTGATCTTAGTACCAGTTACATTACCAGTAGTAGCATCAACCGTAGGATCCCAAGTAATGCTAATGACGTTGCTACCAAGGCTAGAAGTACCAGCAAAGACAGACTCAACGTAAGCCTTTACTGCCTGACCAGATACCCAAGTAGTAACACCATTATCATCCTGATCAAGGATACCAACAGCAGCAGGCTGTACAATAACATCCCAACCAGTTCCATTATAACGATAGCCAGTAAGGGTAGTTGTATTGAAGTACAGATGATCAGTAGTCATGCCGGTGGCAGGGAGATCACCCGTATACGGCAAAACAAATCCCATATACTGCTGGTCATGATAATACACTTCAGCAGTATCAGTGATGAAATAAATGCCTTCCTCATAGAGGTTGCCAGCCTTCCTTACATTCGTATATACAGACTTTGTTGAGAAATAAAACTTCTGAATCATTTATTTTTCCTCCATTCTATTTTAGAGTAGTTTAATCATCATCTGATTTATTTAATTGTTAGAGCTGACTAACCTTCATAGCTTTGGCTATATCAAGCTTAGCATGGCTAGAATGCCACACATCGGTATATTTTGCAAAGCTATTCATAGCCGAAGATAAAGTGTTATATACTAGCTCCTCTGTAACTAAAGAGTCAGCATCAGCATTACTCCCTTCTAATCTAGAAGTAATGATTCTTCTCTTTAGAATCTTTAGACCACCACTGTTATCTATTCCTAAGACAGCTCCTTCAAACCCTGGTTGAATCTTATCTATCTTAGAAACTAGAGTATAGAATACACCATCAGCTAGTTTAATTAGCTGATTGTCTTCTTCCTGAGATCTAATGACATCCATTGTAAGTCTCTTCTTATCAAGAGTACTTACATTCATAGTAGCTGTACTTTCAGTCTTAAGTAGATTAAACATTTGAGCACATGGAATCCTTATAGGGTTACCATCACTCATATCAAATACAATCTCTAGTGTTTCATAATCCACCCTACCTGCTACTAAATTCTTAGGGAATAGTACGAAGGATGATAATACATTTGCCTCTGAGTCTAACAGATACATTCTATTAGTCTCTGAGTTAAGAAGCAGTTTATTACTGATTCCTACTACTGTCTCTTCTCCTTCTATATCTCCTATATGGAATTCTATCTTATGTGTATCTTTATTATAAGCTAATTTATAGAATTTAGCATAGTCCTTTATAGTATCTATAATCATTCTCTTAGCATAATCAACTACTACCTTACCACTAACTACTCTCTCATATTCTTCTTCTGCCGGATTAGCAGATATGAGTTGAGCATTAGCATTTGAATATATAAGTATCCATCTAGTACCATCCCAGATAGATACAGATAAATCATCCATATTTAGATACAACCTGCGTTGCGATGGATGAGTAGGTTTCGATCCAGAATAACTAAGTAAAATACCAGAGTAGCTAGTATCCTCTAGGATAACTTCTCTAGTATCTAGAAGGAAGTAACATCCGTTGCTGTCTCTCTTCTCTTCTGGAAGGTTATGATATACTCTACTCTTACATACATACCATCTCATGAGGTCGTCATTGAATAACTTCATATGGCTACCTCCTTAAAGTCTCTTCAGACCAAAGGTATTATTAACACCTTTAGCTGATAGTACCTTGTTAACACTAGGAGTTTCTGATACTTCATTCACAACATTAACTTTCTTAAGATGAGTAGTACTACAACTAGCTAGATAGTCTAGTATATCCTGCTTCATCTGAGCTACATAAGCTTCAGTAGCAAATGAAGATATATTAGTAGTAGAAGGAACTACATACTCGCCCTTCACTATATACATGTCTCCTTCATTCATATCAGCTTGTGTAGTCTTAGGAGAAAGTGAATACAATCCGTCTTCATTAATAGTAAGCTGGTTATGCTCAGCACTACTTACTTTGATAGCTCCTCTGATTACATTCTTAGCATCTATATAGTTCTCTATAGTTATCTTAGCACTATCTGTCTCTAGTCCTTTATATATCTGAAGTATAGATTGAGCTTTAAGTCTACACTCAGTTCCATCTCTCATCTGAAAGATTATAGCTTTACGTTCATCATCATAAGATCCACTAATGATATGGTTATCCATAATCTTAGTGTCTCCTAGCTTAATTCCCTCATCATTATATAGAGATATAATCCTAGTACTAGGATTAAAAGTAAAGCTAGAAATAAATCCATCTATTTTAGCATAATGACCTACTGTTCCTACTCTATATATAAGCCTATTAGTCTCATTATCAAATGTCATTGTACTAATGGTCTTTCTTTTTATCTCTGATAATAGCTGTTCAGTGATTATCTTAGCTTCGATACCATTTACTTTCTTAGACGCTATAGAAGAATCATAGGTAGCTACCTCAGCATTGGTAAGTCCATCTAACACCTTAGTCCAAGTGTCTTTACTAAACACATATCCTTCTAGTGTAGTTGAATTGATATATAGCTTATCTACAGATCCTACTATGGGTCTAGCTCCATTATCATACATTACTACAGCTCTATTATAACAAGATCCTTTAGTCATAATAGACCTAGTGTCATATATATAGTATATGCCCTTAGGATCAATAGACTCTAAGTTGTTATAAGTCTTCTGATTACACAAATACAATTTAGGTAATCCTTCTAATTTTTGAATTATACTAAGAGGCATCACCTTTGCCTCCTTTCTTTGTATCTTATTAATATGACCCTCTTACCAAAATGTCGTTCTTTCTAAGTAAAATCTTATTTGTCGATATATTATATATGTGGTGGTATTGGGTAGTATTCTAATATACACCAAACTATTTATTATGGTATGTTAAAGTAACATGTTGAAAAGGAGGACTACAAATGGAAAAGAAGTTTTCTAAGGTGGTACCTACAGTTGGAAGCAAAATAGAGTATTTCCATGGAGAGCAAAGAGAATCAATGCTAAAGGACTATCCAAAGGAAAGACACTTTTCTATGGTTGTTCCCACTGAAGGATCCAACTATAAGAATTTCAAAGTTGAGGATAAATGGAGGGGAATAAGCAACTTCAATAAAAGGAAAGAAGAAGTTAATAATCTTCTTAGAACTGGATTAGCAGAATCTCTTGCAAATCCATATGAAGTAGTAAAAGCAATAGTAGCTAAAGCTCCCATTCCAGTGGATGATAAAGACTCATCGTATCCTCACAGTAATAAATATGAATATAGAACATGGATTGAAAGAATCAATCTTGATGAAGAACGGATGGAAGACTTTGGTAAAGGTAAAGGAATCCGTATCGAGAAACCTCAAGGAGTTAAGAAGGATATCAAAGAACCTAACTCAATCTATTCTCCTTTGTTTGGTCCTACATTTGATGATGCTAGTTCTTATGGAACTAGATATACTTGTCCGTGTGGAGCTACTAAGAACCAACAGAATGAAGGAACTATCTGTCCTATCTGTGGTAAGAAGGTAGTGAAGAAGAATGATGATTTCAAGATTACTGGATGGATTATTCTGGATGATGACTATGTGATACATCCAGGATTGTATAAGTCTATTGAGTTCTTTATTGGTAAGGCAGCACTCACAGGTATTCTTGATCCAAAGGATGAAAAGGATGAGAATGGATTTTCTATCCAAGTAGAAAGAGGAGATTTAGATAAGTACTATGATTATGGAATGTTGGGGTTCTATGAGAACTTCGATGAGATCATGGACTATTATCTTAAGATGAATCCAAATAAGAAAGATGTATATGATGATATCATGCACGATAGAGAAAAAGTATTCACTCATAGTATTCCTGTGTTTACTACTCTCTTGCGTCCATATCATCTTAATGGTGATAAGTTTGCATTCCAGGATACGAATAAGTACTTTAATATCATGGCTATGCTCGGAGCTATCATCAATCATAAAGAATCAATAAAAGGACGCAGGTCTAAGAAGACCCGCAATCAATTACTCTATGATCTTCAGTTTAATCTCATGGAGATTTATGATGAAGTAATCAAGATCATGAGTTCTAAGAAAGGTATTATTAGGTCACTGTATGGTGGCCGGTATAATTTCAGTTGCAGAGCTGTTATTGTACCTAACTGGACTCTTAGAACTGATCAGATCAAGTTGCCGTTTAAGGCATTGGTTAAGCTTCTTGAACATGCGATTATCAATATCCTCCATAATACTTATGGTATGGCTATGCATACTGCTAAAGCAGTCTTTGATAAAGCCTATACGGATTATGATGATCGTGTATGGAAGATCGTTAACTACATTATCAAAGCAAACGAAAACGGGATCCCATTCATAATTAATCGTAACCCTGAACTGCGCGGGGCCTATAGAGGTGACTCTATATGGAAAAACTTAGTTAATTGCTGGAAACTCTTATCATATGATAAGACAATCAGCAGCCGAGCTAATCCTAGAAAGGATGTGAAGGTTCAACGACTAGTCGAAAGACGTAGGGTCAATTGGTGACTCGAAATACTAAGATACTCATATGAGTATGTGATATAGTCTGATCTATATGGTGACATATAGCAGTCTTTACATTAAGACGGCGTAAGTTTAACCATCTTACGTGAACAAACATGACGCTTAATTATGGATCCATTTTACAGATGTTTTGTGTTGGAATAAGTGGAGATGAGCCCAATAATTACACTATGGAAATTCCTTTGCTCATCTTGCCTGGATTAAATGCGGATGAACATCAACGTCCACCTAGCTTGAAAAAGTTAGCGCAAAAACACTCTGTTAAAAGCTGGAAAGCCCTAAAGCTCAAATGCCTATATAAAAATTATATAGGAGCGTAAGCAGAAATAAGTTTTGAGATGTGATGAAAAATAATAGTAAGTTTTTCATCGCCGATAAATGGGTGATCAGCATTGGAGGAATTTATATGATCAATCCACCGTTTTACATTAGAGAATTCAGAGTATGTACTTTTCCTAATGTAACAACAGGAAAATATTTAATAAGTAATGATGGTCTGGTATATGATACAGTAAAACAGAGATATATGCAATCATATCAATCCCGTAATGGATATTGGTATGTAAGATTAGATGATAATTCTTTTGAATATAATCCTCATCACTTTGCAATACATCGTCTTGTTGGATGGGAGTTTTCTCCTGAAACAAGAAACATCAATATGGATATAAATCATATTGATGGAAATAAAAGTAATAATCGAGATATTAATCTTGAATGGGTAACTAGACAGAATAACATAATCCATTCAGTTAAAACTGGGTTAGCAGGAAAAGGAGATCATAATGGTGAACTTAATAGTCAAGCAAAATTATCTAATGACCAAGTTCACAAAATATGTGAAGCTCTTGAATCAGTTCCTGGTATTACCTCAGGTAATATAAGTGAAGTGGTAGGATTTGAAGTTAGTAAAAATCAATTTGCTAAAATAAAAGAAAGGAGAAACTGGACCAGTATATCAAAAGACTATAAATTCTGAAAATTCAACGACTATCCCTTTGGCACCCTTAACAAGTGCAACAGGAGTAGGGCCTAAGTAGGCGGGTGAGAGTCCCTTAAATCGAAATGCAGAGCACCTAAAAGAATTATATAATTCTCATGGTGAAGATATAGTCTCGACTTCTAGGGAAATCCTAGAGAAGTTCATAAGAGAACTGCTCGTGATAAACTAAGCGAGTGAAGAAATCGTTTGATGGTGATACATTGAATATTCTGCTGTTAATTAATAATGAAATAAAGAGAGCATCTAACGCTGTCTTCAATCCTAGAAATGCAATGCATATTAGTAGGAATGATGGATTAATGGAGCCCTTCTTCAATCACAAAAAAGATACTATGATTCTTACTAATGCATTAATAAATACTACAAAAGGGTATACTAAAGAAGAATATGATTTGTTTGATATGTGTCGTAATTGGAAAGACCAAATCAAAAAATAGAGATATATTATAGATGAGATAATTAAGGATATAAGAGTACCGTTTTTGGTACTCTTATACTCTTTATCTGAATCTAATATAAAGGAGGATAGTATGTAAGAATAGAATTGTATTGGTATTTAGAAAGGGGTAAGTAAAATGAAAAAGCTGTTTGTTTCTATGGTACTGGGTTTGATGATTCTTGTTGGAGGTAACAACTTTGCATCTGCTGAAGATGTATATGTTAGTACCAAGGGTGACTGTGATTGGTACCTTGATACAGATAGTGTACGAGGGTGGCCTGAAGAGTTTACATGTACTGTTGCTTGTAGGAACAATACTGAAGGAACAGTTACAAGAAGCACTGTTGGATATGTAACAATGAACGGGATTATTATGGGCAAACATCAAGGAGAAGCAAATGTGATTGTTACTCCTGAAGGCCAACCTCTTCATTGGGCATTTTATACAAAAGCTCTTCGCTATCTCAAACATATTGCTCAGTAAATAACAAGTAACTATTGATTCAATATCTTGCCGCATCAATATATTAGTAATGATTAGTATACTGATGCGGTGAGGTGTTGATAAATGGTTACTAAGCTAAGTAATAAAGAGAAGATGATAGCGAATATTATTTTTATTCTTGAATATAAGACTACTAAAAAGCAACAAGATAAGTTAATAGGACGAGGATATCTATTCGAGTCTAAAGATTATCTTAATCGCGTTAGAGTCAATATGAAAATATTCAATGGTAAAGGTAATAAAGAGCTGAATGAGATGTATATGGATATTCTAAGAGAATTCGGTAGTGATTGGATTGAGTATGATAACTCTACTCAAGATATTACTATAGATAATGATGGTATAGCATGGGTTAGAAAGGAGGAAGAATAATGACACCTGAAGAGTTTGAAAAGAAGATGAAAGAAGTATATGATAAATATCATATGGAAGATGGTAATGCAGGTGAGGAAGGACATATGGATATGGATGCCATTTTGGTAGAAACTTTGAGATCTCTTGGCTATGACAAGGGATGCGACATCTATGAGAGTGTTTCTATGTGGTATGCATAATAAGAACCCTACCCTATATGGGTAGGGTTAGTTTTTATTCTTAAGGAGGAATATTATGGATGCATGGGTATATAACGGTAAAGAAGATAATCTTATATACTGTTATCTCACAAATATACAAAACTTCTATATTCTTGATAAAAAGGATATTTGTTGGATTGTAGTACAAACAGGAACAAAGGAGTGGTTTTCGTTTGGCTATATAGTATCAGTGAATGTTAATGAGACTAATGGTAAGAAAAGATGTATTAATGATTATGATGCAATGATTAATTGCATAGCGAATAAAAAGGAAAATGATGTTGAATTGCTTCCGGATATCTTTGTAGCAAAAAGGATTGATTAATTATAATGGAGGAAATAACAATGATTACTATTTATCATGGAAGTCTCAATAATGTATGTGTTACCAATGATGAGATAACCTATAGAAGGGAATTATGTGATAACATGTTCCTCTTCACTGATATTGTAGGAGTAGTTGAGGTTCCCTATATTGATATTGAAGAGTGTGATTTTGAAGATTATAACCTCAGACGTAATCTCAAAGTATATCACTCTTCTGGAATATGTCATACCTTGACCTATTATGATAAAGGCGATATGCTTAAGGATTTCTATAATATCACCAATGCTTTGAAGAAAGACTCCGATAATCCTGTTGAAGTAATATGTAATGGTATTCTTTCTGGAGAGCTTGATGATGGAAGCTATAGTTTTAACTGGCAACAGGTAAGAGGAGCTCGTGAAAAGAAAAAAATGAGTGACATTTGCGATCTTCTTGAAAAGGTATTGGTTATTCTTGAAAAAACAAATAGACCCAAAAAGTGAAAAGTGTGAATTGTTCAAATTTCAAAGATATATTATTATTGCGAGTACTAGATAGAAATGTTTAGTACGAGTGATAATATCTAGCTGTAGATAACTATGATACTACAGCAGAAAGGGTACAGGTGAGTACCATGTTAAACGCTATCAACAACCGTGAGTTCATTGCTTCTGGTATCGTGATCGAGGGGAAGGCAGATACCAATCGTATTGAGGAAATGGCTCAAAGCCAAAACCTCAGCACGTTAAAGGAATTCATGGAAATGCAGGCTAGAATGGTAGAGTATACTTCGCCTACGCAAGAGTTTAAAGCGAAGTATGCAAGAGCATGTATGTCCTTCCTCGCATGGGACTTAGCATTCAATGCTAAGTTCGATGGAAATGTACAAGGATGGGCACTTGCGGCATGCGGTATTCTCCCGAAAAAATTTAAGGACTTTGAGTTTATGGCGGATGAAATCGCCATTTTCTCGAAGGCTTACGTTAACTACTATGCTTCTCATGTAGCAAAGTAGTTGACAGACAAAACAGGGCCCTCTTCGGAGGGCTTTTCTGTTTTGTCAAATCTTTTATTTTTTCCTAACCAAATTCAAAAATAGGCATATATTATAGATGTGCCGAAATGAATATGATGTGTTTAAAAGGAGGAAATTAATAATGAAAGACATTATTACATTGGATCAAAACGGAAAGTTACTATCTAATCTTCATTGGCATAATTGCTTGGATGAACTTCCGCCTCTTGGAAAGCTAGTTTTAGGGTATGTTCCATTTAGACCAGTATATATTGATGGTAAACATGCGTGTTATGATATTGTGTATCGTGAAATGATGCCTAAATCATGCATTGAGAACAGGTTCATGGGAAATAACTTAAGAGAATATGAATGGCATAGCACTTGTTCTACAAAATATTTTGGACAATCTGTTGTAGCCTGGGCAGATATTGATAAACCTGAAGAAATGGATTATCCATGTGAGTTCGAGACATTAAAGCATTTCTATATAAGAACTGGTAAGATTGATAATCTTAGCCAGAAGGACAAAGAGTATCTTGAATACTTGGATAGTATCCTTGAAGAAGTATATGTAAATGAAACAAAGTAAATAAACACCGGCCCTCTTCGGAGGGCTTTTCTGTTTTGTCAAATCTTTTATTTTTTGATGTAATACTTGTATAGTAAGGAGATGATATATCATGTCAGTACTGGATATTAATCTTGACACATTATCTTATATGAAATGGTTTGATCCTGAAGATAAAACACCTATACCTGGTGAGATGGTATTGATATATGTTCCCAAAAGAACGACTAAAATAAATGGAATACCAGTGAAAATATATATAGCCTGTAGAGATGTTATACCTATATCAGAAATGACTGAGTTTGATACTAAGCCATATAGGTGGATAGGAGATTCTAGTATATACTATGCTAATGAAGTATCTGCATGGGCTTACATAGATGACACAAATATACCTAAAACCTCTAAGTAAGAGGTGATAGCTAATGATTCCACCTAGAGGAACACCGCACAATATGGTGCCAGTTAAGATAGAAGAGATGTGTAATATTGTATATAAGAGATTGAATTCTGCTCTATATCTTCCAGGTAGAGTAGATGGAATATCTATGTGCGTAGAGTATATGTATAACTGGTTCGTGAATAAGTTTATAGATGCTAGAACAGAGAAACCTATATTCAATGCAATCAATCTAGATGGTCATGATCCATTTCATGATATGATGCATTGGACTATAAGAGACTGGGTAAAGAGACAGAGACCTAAGTTGTCTATTATACCTAAGCCAGATATTCAATACAATAGAGAATTCATAGATGATGATTATAATTCCATTATGGGTTACATCAATAGAACCCAAGATAAGAACACCTTCTTCAGAGATAAAGATAATAACGTCCAGCTAGGACTTATATCTAGACTCAATAAGGTGGACTTCACTTATAGAATCCAAGTAGATACTAGGGCTAAGCAATATGATCTATATGATGAGATTCTAATGAAGTGTAGAGTAGGAAAAACTATGTCACTTCATGCTAATATAGACTTCTTAGTTCCTAGTAGATTGATATCTAGATTGGCTAAAGACTTACACTTTGAGATAGATGATAAGGGAATGCCAGTAGATTATACTGCCTTTCTTAATTACATGAATACATACTCAGTATTACCATTCATGTATAAGATTCGTGGTGTGAATCATAGATATGAGTTCTATATGAGAGTAACTGAGATTATAGTTCATATAAGAGATATCAATCTAGATATAGATGATGGTGAGAATGAAGGAATGACTCATACTAACTATGGACTTGAGATGACATGTACTGCATATATGCCATATCCTAAGTACTATGTATATTGGTCTGAGTATGAGACTAACCATGTGATGTATAGAGATAGTAGTGAAGGAGATGTAGTTGTTTCTGCTCTTGTCTTCACTCCTATTCCATCTAAGAATGCTAATGGATGGCATATATATGTAGATGGAGAATATGAGTCGGATAATCCTAATGAGCCAATTAGAATAAACTTGAATGATATGTTTACTACCGGTGGAGATGTAACTCAGAATGATATACTAGATACAATAGAGTACTGTAGAGTACGAGGAGTTTCACCTGATGTCTTTATGGAGATCAAGGTATTTAACAATATGAAAGAGATGCAATCCTTTATAGATTGGAATAATATGACTCTTAATACTAGAGCAGTACCTATAAAGCTAAAGTCTAATATCGTAGTCTATTGTGATTTACCCTTTGTTCATAATGCTATGATTGAAGTCCATGGTCACAATAGAAATAGAATATTTTAAGAGAGGACCATTAGGTCCCCTCTTTTATTTTTTCTCCTTGATTATACTATTCATTATGATATATGACATTCTAAGCACTGTCTCTTTAATTAGATACACTTCTCTCTCAGATATAGCACTCATACACTCATCCATATAACAGTTTAGCATAGAAGTTATTATCTTTTGACGTTCACTTCTTCTAGGATCATGTTCATCAAAGGCTCTATCTATTGCATCGTAGTAAGGTTTAAAAATACACATAAGATCATTATATCCAAAGACAACTGCATGATGATGTGCTTCTTCTAATTGTTTCTTAAATTTGTCTATAGGATCCTCTTTTAATGGTTCTTCATCATATTCTCTAACGAAGAAGCTTTTAAGCTTATTGATAATATTCATCGTAGTAACATCTCACCTCTTACTTCTCAATGATCAAGTAGTCAAATGAGTCTGTGATATTACCTCCAGTAGAATATACAAAGATAGCATTAGGATCTTTGACTACATAGATTTGACCAGTTCTATCTGGTGTTACTGCTGAGGTTAATGTAATCATTACACTATATGAATTTGTCATATCAAATAGTGAATGTACAATCTTAGTTCCAGCAGTACCATTAAGTACAGCAGAACCTCTAATGAAGTTTCCTCTACCAAACTTTGCATTCCATACTGTTTTATCCTGAGATGATACAAATTGTTTATCTGCATTCTCCGCTATAATATCTGGGTTATGAGTAGCTGGATGTGTATATAGATTAGCTTTTTCTGCAATACCATCTAACTTCTTCTTATCTTCATTAGACATAATACCATCTTTGAAGATAGTAGCCCTATTACTATCAGCCTTAGCATTCCAATAGGTTCTCTCTTCCTCAGAGATGAATGCTAAGTCTTCTGTTGTTTCAATCATACGAGCACTATGAGTACCTGGGTGTTCATAATGATTAGCAAATTCCTCGATGTTATCTAGCTTTACTTTATCTTCCTTGGTAAGTAGACCATCATTAAGATAATCTGCTAGTTTATTATCAGCCTTACCACTCCATATAGCAATCTGGTTATCAGTTACATGTCGAGTATACTGATCAGATGGATGTACATATCTATTAGCTCCATCTTCAATTCCATCTAGTTTTCTCTTATCATACTTAGATAGTTTACCATCTACTTCTTGAGTAGCTACTGGAATAAAGTTAGCTGAAATTGCAATCCATTCATCACCAGTCCATCTATAAGTAAGATCAGATTCAAGGATATTGACTGTCCAACCATCTAGTGGATCTGGGTAAGTAGTATATAAATCTTCATATGTATTGACTGCTTCTTTCCATTGGTTATTTGTCTGTAGTGTAGAGATTAGAGCTTCAATCTCTTCCTTAGAGTATACATTATTTAACTTATTCTTATCTGCAAGAGTAATATGTACATTAGAGTCATAGATATGCTTATTAGCTTGACTCATAACAGCATCAGCTTTAGCTTGAGCACCAGCTACTGACTCCTTCTCATTCCAATATTCTCTATCTTGAGATGATACATGGATAGACTTATCTGCCATGTGATCAGTTACTGCTTCTCTCTTATCCCATCTAGCTCTATCTTCATCAGAAACATGGTTAGTATCATTAGCTAGATGCTGTACAAGATTATTAATCATAGATACTAGTTTTAGCACATCATTTGATTTGATACTAGAATCTTTTAACTCAGTACCAGTAGAGTTATTAAACTCTACTAGGTTACCAACACTAACATTATGTGAAGCAAAAATTCTATCCTCAAGAATCTTTGGTTTCATTATCTATTCGCCTCCTGATATACTTGATTAAGATTAGAGTATTCAAAGATAGGAGCTAACTCATTTATGAGTCTCTTTATTATCTTTGCTTTCTCAGGATAATTATCATCATTAATATTCTCATCTTTAAACTCTACTAGAACGAATCCTAGCAAGGAGGAAGAAGAGTCAAAGATTCCTCTGATTATAAACTTATCATGATGATTCGATAGTATCTTCTCTAGCATAGGATCCTCTTCTATAACCTTATGACTCTCTTGGTTATAGTAAGAGATTTCACTATGATCATATAAATTAGCAATGAAGTCACTCATAAGATTAACTGGGTAATCATGTTGCTTGTTTATTCTAACATACTTCACGTTTGTTGTCTGCTCACATATACATGAGAACTTAAAGAAAGGAAAATTACCAAGAGACTTAGTTCCATTATGGAATAGGAAGATGCACATTCTACAAGCATTAAGACTTAAGATATTTACGGCTACATGAGATCTAATATCATTATTAATCTTCATATAGTTATCCATAAGCTCTTTATTGCTTGGTACTTCGCTCTCCTTCTTATACTCCATCATAAACTTTTCTCTTTCTTTCTGTTGTGCAAGCATATTCTCAATCAGAAGCTTATGCTCATTCATTATATTTTCATTTGCTTTCTGTTGAGATCTAAGAAAATAGAATAGAATAACTATGAAGAGTATAAGGATTACTGACATCATAGTTACAGCAGGACCATATTCATAGATAAGTTTGGATATGCTAGCTACACCATTGATCGCCTCTGTTTCATTCATATTTTAAACCTTCTTTCTAAACCTACATTAATAAGAAGTTGAGGGTGCTATGCACCCTCGTTTTCTACTCATTAAAGACATTTAGTTCTAAGTTATTTGCATGAGTCATCTGTTCTTCTATTGTCTCTACTTTAATTCCATAGTCATTTACATCTTCATTGATAGTTACTTTACCTTTTGCTCCAAATGGAAAGAATGCTTTCATTACATCCATATCTTGGAATACTACCTGACTATCATGGAATGCCTTCATGTTGATATTCTTTATCTTAGATCCTACTTGAGGTACAGCGGATCCAATATTCTTTATTCCTAATCTATAGAATTTATTACCAGCACACTTACTACATATCTTACCATTCTTAGATTCACATAAAGAAGAGAATCTTAACTTCACTGTCTTATCTCTATATTTATCTACTGTATCCGATGTAAGCTCAACTAGCTTATTACCATCCACTACGTAGCTATACATCAGATATCCAATCATAGTATCATCTAGCTTAACCTCAATAGTTCTCTTTGTCTTACAATCAGTACCAGGTTCATCTAGTACTACATGCTCAAATATTCTAAATAACTTCTCCCAGTGTCCACCAGTAGCTGTCTTTCTAGCTCTAGAATATGGTCCTGCTGCTAGTGAGTCTGCAAACATTACATACTCATCTTTACTGATTCCTCTCATATAGTCAGAGGTAATAACATTGTATCCATCAGCACCATTTCTCTTTACTAGACCCTTCATGATAAACATGTTTTTGAAGTTATTAGAGTAGTCAGCGGACTCACCATTATCAAAGACATCAAGAGAACCATCATCTTGTAGTAAAGATTTAGCATAATCAATCAATTCCTTCTCAATCTTAGGAATTACATCATCATGCCCATCATCTATCTCTTTCTTATACTTTGCTAGAAGCTGTTTTTTCTTAGGAGCTATCTTATCTGCTAGCATATACATAGCATCCGATTCATTCTCCATCAATACTGTCACTACAGGCATAAGCTTTTGTGTCTTCATTAGATATCTCTTCAATACATCAAGTGGAATCTTCTCTTCTAGTATTCCTTGGGCTAGAGTCTTATTAAGCTTCTTAAACATCTTCTTATTGATAGTCTGATTTATATATCCCTTTATCTCAAAGAGATCCTGTTCAATAAAGATCTTATTATATACATATCTTCCTATAGTTGTAGTGAAGGTATTCTTATTTTTCTTATCCCCCTTACCATAACTACCAGGAGGAATATTTATTGTATCATAAGTATTAAACCTTCTCTTACCATTAAAGGTACCGAACATTCCTAGAATAACTGATAATCTATTTAAGTCATCCTCAGTAAGACTAAGGATATAGTCTATATCATCTTTATTAGTAATATGATTAGATTTACGCTTAGCCATTATAGCACCTCTTTTCTTATTTACTAAGAAGTATCTTTTATTAATTCATACCTTACTATAAAATAAGGACGACTTCTAGGGTTAGTTGTTCCTCTCGGCACATCTACAGACGACATACGCAACACACTTAAAGAAAAGACGGAGAGAGCATATTGCTCTCTCTCTTTTCTTGCAAAAGTAGTATACCCTTTTGATTTCATGTTCGTAATAGTACCCAAACCTGTATCAATAATAGAGGTGATATTCGATCTGAATTCCTTTTGAGATCTCAATGAGAGATTCATTAGGTATGTTGTACTTAGTTAATGGACGAATGTCTTGATAGTAGATTTGACCATCAATAGTCTTTGCCCATGCAGTACATAATGAGAATGTATTTACTTTGGCATCATTAATACCAGTAGTATTCTTATACCATTCTCTACAATCTTCAGGCTCTACCTTAAGGCCAACAGAGATAAAGGATTCAATTTCATCGGTCTTCTCAGATTCATATACATTCTCATCAATGACTGTTCCGTCAGTATACTTCTGTGAAAAGGTAGGAACAGATTCAAAGGCCTTAAAATAGTAAGCAACTCGATCTCCATCTACCTTACGTCCAAAGTATACGTCTCTCATAGCTCCAGTCAAATCTTCTGCAAGCAATGGATATCTAAAGGGAATCAATGATTCTGGGAAAATCCATTTTCCGTAGTTGACTTTGTATACATCTGAGTTCTCTTTACCACATCCATCATTACCTACACAGAATAAATATACCTTTTCTTTACTGCTAGGAACTTCATTGACTGTATTCTCTAGTGATAAGGCTTGATTATAGGATGGGGTGATTTCATCTCTAGGAATATCAAAGTGTGCTCTAGCAGTAAATCCAGCACCAGGAAGAATTACCTTATTATGGCCCTTGAATAGAACAATATCCGTTCCAGGGACTTTAATAAGGATAGAAGTCTTTGTAATATTGGCATAATCACGATCAAGTTTACCCTGATCAAATGCATTTATCTTCTTATAATATCTTTGTTTACTCATTGTATTACTGCCTCCTCGTGTATTATTAAGGAGGATTCTCCTCCATACAAGATTCCTATACATTATCCAAATGTTTTCACAATCGCATTATCACGGATATTTATAGAATCTGATACTTCCTTAGTATCAAATACTTTCTTAAAGATATTCGGTATATCTAATACAGTGATGTTATCTCTAAAAGAACTAGAGATGAACATGCTAAATATCTCAGGAATAGATATCTTCTCCTTGGGATCTAATATAGTAGCAAGTCTTATCTGTTCTTTTATAGATGCTATCTTCTCAATTATCTTATAAGAGTTTAAGATAGATACTATTTCATTCTCTGTTGCTATTCTATCCATGTATTGTTTACATATAGTAGTATTACATAGCACACTTAGCTTTTCTCTAATATTGTTTCTGTCCTCTGTAGTAAATGAGACATTACATACTAATCTATCATAGTTACGTATAGCACTATCATATATCTCTAAGGTAGTTTTGACTATTGCTTTGAGTAGGATATCTAGCTTATCAGAAGTAATTATCTTACTTCTTAGTGATCCTATATAAGAATTGATATCTAGTCTATCTTCTACTGGAGTATTAATATACTCGAAGATGAGTTTCTTTATATTTTCCTTTAGCTCGAATGAATCTTTAGCGTCAGAGTAAGAGTAGTATTCTCCCATGGAATCCATGATAATTTTATTATTATCTCTTAGATTTAATAGGGTTGTAGTTATAATACCGTCTAATATATCATATCTATCCTTAGGAGATGTCTTAGATAGTAACTTAGCTAGATCCGAAAGAATCTCATACTTATCTTTGTATTTATCTTGCTTATATATAGTAGCTAGTATCTTAACATTATCTTTAGTCTCATCAAAGTCATAGAATGTCATAGTGGATAGTGTTGTAAAGACTCTATCCTCTGGGTCAGCATGAATATCATTAAGAATTAGTGATACCTTCTTATACAACTCTTCTACTACATCTAACTTATCTTTTAGATCAATATTCGCAAAGAGTTTAGATATCTCCTCATGTAGCGTATACATATCATCTTTCTTTAATTGAGTATACTGCTTAATCACTGTAGATATCTTCTCTATTACTTCTACTTTATCTTCAGGAGCCATAAAAGTTAGACTCTTGATTAAATCAATACAACTATCATAGTTATCTCTAATAGAGAACTGAATTAAGAGTTTGACTAGTTCCTCTATATCTACGGTATCTTTGAGCATCATAGTTATTAGTGCTCTCTTAATGTAATCTATAATATTGATTCTCTCATTAATATCAATCTTCAAGTATTGTTTAATGATTAGCTTAATCTGTTCTTTAAGGATATCATCTGTAATCTTTTCTTTATGAGTCCATCTAGACCACATATCTGTTATAATATCGAAGATAGTATGACCATCTGCTTCTACATCGAATGTAGAGTAGTAGATAGCTAAGTCTATAGGTCTAAGTGTATTCTCTAGCTTATCATCAAATACGTATTTAATAGCTGTATCATATATCTGGATCTTATATGATTTGAAGAAGTCTATTACTGTAACTAGATACTTCAGTATAGCATCCTTATCAACACCATGGAAAGATCCAAGTATATATCTAAAGTCTTCAGAATCTAAGTATTCCTTTAGCTGATATACACAGTCTTCTAAGTAAGTAGATATAGTCTTCTTTCTCTCTTCTTCTTCCGTTATAGCATCTACTTGTAAGAGGGAATCATATAAGAACTCATCTCTATATCTAAGCCAAGCTGTAAGAGTTGGTTGTACTTCTCTATTGATTGAAAAGTATTGCTTAGAATACTTAATGATCATAAGAGAGTCATATATCTTCTTATAGATATCATAGATTATCTTATTCTCCGCATTAATCATCTCATCTACTACATGGTTATAGATATCAGTATTGGTTGTATATAGATCTATTAGCTCCTTGTATGTAGGAATCTGATGTTCATATTTCTTAAACTGCTTATACTTATCTGAGATCTTATAGTTGTTTAGTCCACCATCATTACCTAGCTTATCTTGGATATGAGCTGATATAGTAGCTAGATCTGTTTCAAAGTTAAAACCATGTACATATAGAGACTTCTGTATAGTAGGAATATCATCCTCTACTCCAATGAACCTATGTGATAGAGCCATCATATAGGTCAATACATCATTGAATCTAAACTGATGACCAGTATTGATGTATGGTAATCTTAACTTAAGCCTCTCTTCAGTCTTAAACTTATCAAAGATGATATTCATGAAGTATGGTAACTGATATGCTAACTTACCCATGGACATAAGGCTAGTAAGACCAAAGTACTTAGTTCTATTATAAGAGAATTCACTATCTATTAGAGTCTCTTTAACTTCTTCATGTAAGTAATCACCATCCCATGAGGGATCAGCATTAGTTATAGTGTCATAGTCTACATAGTTAGATTCATCTTTAAGGTAATTATCTGGATTCTCTAGTATAGGTACTTTAACGAACTTAAGTTCCACATCCTTCTCTAAGTCTTCTACTACTTTCTCTTCATAACCATTAGAAGAATATGTGAAGACAAACTGTATTGTGTCACCATAGGGATATACATAGATATCTGGTTTAAAGATAATAGCGTATTCATTATCAATTACATCATATGCTTCCTCTGGTATCAATGTAATACCATCTACTCTCATCTCAAATGTATTACCTAGCTCTAAGTAATTTTCAAATGGGAATGGTATCTTTATCTTCAAAGATCCATCTTCTCTTCCTTTTTCTTCTGCGACACTATAGGTGTCGTAGTCTATAGTGACTTGCTTGTTATACTGGAGATAGATAGTATGATAGATAAAGGTGAAGTTAAGTTCTCTATCTTTGATGAGTCCTATGACTGATGGATCAGTGAACTCTAGTCTATTATCTACTAGCTGGTATGTATCTGAAGAAACAAATAATCCTCCTAGAGTAACAATCATTCTATTACCTGTATTGAAGTAATTATAGAATGGTACTGGAATACTGAATCTTGTTTGGTCATTAGTATACATCTTTACTTGTGCTTCACTTACTGTTACATGGTTCTCGTTATTCACATTGGTATAGAAGTGGAACTCTAATATTCCATCCTTAGGAATAGCTTTAGCTACAGAGAAGATCTCTAACATATTACCCTTGATTATGTAATCAACACCTTCTCTATACTCTATTCCTTTATATCTAACTCTAAGCTTATTACCTCTTACTAAGAAACCATCATAAGGGAAAGGTATATTGAAATCTTGTTGTACTGTAATAGTAGCCTTTACAGCAACCATAGTATGTTTAATCTCTTTAATAGTTCCATATACAAACTCTAGTTCTAGTATTGCTCCTGGATATAGACTGTAGTTATTATGAAGGACTATTTGATTCTTAAGAATCTCGTAGAACTGAGGATCAAGATATGATCCCCGAATCTTTACAAATATAGGATTACCATCTGCTATATAATTCTCATAAGGTAAAGGTATAGTAAATGTAGTCTGATGATTACTAGTAGCTGTAAGAATTACATTCTCATATCTTATACCTACATTGCTAAACAAGTTATAGATGAAATGGAAGGTTAATGTCTTACCTTCTGGAAGACCATCATTAGGACTATTGAAGATAAGAGTATTTCCTTCTACATGGTATCTAGACTCATGTATATATCCTCCACCAGTAGATAAGAAGAATCTTCCTCCTGCTTCATAGTAACCTTCAAATGGTTCTGGTATAATAAAGGATGTTTGTCCCTTCTGAGTTGATATTACATCTACATCTTTCTTCTTAAGATCTATTGCCTCCGAGTACATATATAGTATCTTCATATCTTTAGTAAATTTATAATGATTTAGTACATCGGCATGGATAAAGATCTGATTAGACTCAGGTAGAATATCATAACAGTCTTCATGTAGTAATAAGGTACCTAGTATGACAAAGATATATCCGCCAAGATCAAAGTAATTCTCTACAGGAGGATGAAGAGTATATATGCTCTGAGATGATGTATATATCATAGACTCATCACTCATGATGATAGAATGATCTGGAATATTTATCTCCTCTTCACTGTTATTGTATAAATACTTGACTTCTATGTCTTCATAATTCTTTAGTATATTCTCATCTTCTATATAGAGCTTATCATCATAGACTGAGTAATATTGCTCTGGTAGTAGCTGTCCATTAATCCATACCTCAACCTTATTACCACTAGAGAAGTAGTTCTCTACTGGGTAATTAAGAATGACATAAGTCTTAAGGATATTTCTAGTATAGTATTGTATAGTGTATTCTTGTATCGGGTCAGTACCGTGCTGGAATATAAGTATAATCTTATCATTGTTTCTTAAGATATCTTCTCCTATGAAGAATATCTTATTACCTGAGATAATATAGTCATTTGGAGATACTTTACCATTCTCTGTAGTAACTATAATCTTATCTGATTCATCATCTCCAAAGTGATCTATAGGATATTCAATAGCTATAACATGATTAGTAGTGCTCTGAGACTCTGCTCCTTCTTTCTGTCTAATTAAATCTATATAATCTGGATCTCTCCATGTAAAATTAATCGTTATCTTATAGGTGTCATGTATGAGATTACCACGTACTATCATTAGCAATCCACCAACTGTAGTCCAATATGTATCATCTAGCTCAACTCCATCTATAAACACTGATATTCCTTTAATTTCTGCATCATTATATCCAATAGGAAACTCTATTCTGATATATACCGGATTAGCACCTCCGTCTATATCTAAATCTGATACTAGTATCTCTTGAGTATCTTGTTTTATATCTGTACCATCTGGATTAGTATAAACGTATTCTAAAGTAATATCTTCTTCATTGATATCATTGCTATTATGGAAGATAATTCTATTATTCTCTTCATCTACATCATATAGACTAGGATCTACTAGCTCTCCATTAAGGAATACTAGAATCTTATGATTGACATCTTCATAGAAATTCACTATAGGAGGATTGATAGTGATGAATATTTTAGTAGTATTGGAGATAGTATAGACACTTGATTGCTTTACTACTTCCTCTACATCATTAGGAACTATAATAGTCTTATAATTAAAGATATAGTCTCCATTCTCATTCATCTTTCTCTTTCTAAGTATATAGAATTGGAAGATCTGAGATGATTCAAAGCCAAATAATGAACAAAGATCTATCATACATCTAGCCGTTGACTTAAACTTCACTAGAGTATTTAGATTCTTAAGCATAGCTTGTTGGTATCTAATAGGAATTTCACTATAGTAAGGTACATTGTACTGCTCAAAGATATATTCAATACACCTAGCATCGAAGATATCTCTTCTCACTATATGATCTTGTACTGTATCAAACATATCTAACATAGTACAGGTTATGATAAGGATCTGTATGAAGTTATCATAGTAATCTTCAGATCCTATCTTCATTGCTTCCGAGTATACATTACCTAGAATATAGTCTTGGTTTAACTCATATCTCTCTGCAAACTGTTCTCTTATGATCTCATCTGCATCTGATGGCATATATAGTAAATCGAACTCTTCTGCATGTCTTACCATGTAGAGAGATAATGTATCAGTACCATCTTCACTAGTGTCTATTCTCATAGGGATATGAGCTACCCATTTCTCATCAGGATAATCATTGATAATCTTCTGAATGGTACCATTGGTTATAAGATTATATAGAATAGAATCTGGTAGTTCATCTAGATATGTATATAACTTACCTTGCTGAGCTACTAGATCATTCTCAAATCCATAATCTTCTAATAAGATTCTCTCTTTACTATATGATGGTCTATATCCCATTACCTCTCTATAGTAATCATTCTTCTCTTCAAAATGCTCTATATAGTATTTAGCCATTTCAGCTAATACTGCTGGTCTATCTTCTTCAGGGATATTATCCTTATAGGGAACATATATCCGTCTTATCTGTCTATCACTATACTTATGACCTATAGCTTTCTTAATAACTTCATACGGAATACTATCAAATAGAAACCAATCTGGATTACGAGTACAAGCTAGATAGATATCGAAGTTTCTAGCTGTCTCTGCTGTTTCATACTTATTTGCTTTATTGATATCCTTGCATACACAGTTAAGTGCAATATATTTAGACTGATATACTATATGATCTAAGAAAGGATTATTACTAAATATCTTCTTAAGTTGATAAGCCACTGATTATCCCTCCTCTTACCAACATTACTATGGTGTCTAACTTTTGACTTGTTAATAATACTGTGAGGTGAGTAGATATGAATGAATACGATAGTTCATTAGCAAAACTACAACAATTAGAGGCACTTGGTCAGAGTAATACGGGTATGCCAAATATCTACTTCGTACCAGGAAACAATCCTCTTATCTCTTGTGCTAATGATCCTATGGTTTTACAGTTTAAGCAAACAAAAGAGAGCCTACTTAACGTAGACGACTATAGACAGTTTCTGGAGAATGCTATAAGCAACTTCAGAAAGACAAGAACGTATAAGAACTATAAAGCTTTTCTTATGGAGCTAGGACTAAATAGATGCCAAGTACATGGTAATATAACTAGTGAGATGGCTACATTAGAGATGCATCACAACATGCTAAACATCTTTGATATTGCTTATATCATCACTAGTCATATTACTAATACATCTAATGAAGGACTAACTTCTATGCAACTATGCTATCTGTTAAAGAAAGTGCATAAGGAGCATAAGGTCCAACTAGTAATGTTATCACTTACTCCTCATCAGTTATATCATAATACTGACCAACTATCTATTCCTCCTGAGATGTGCTTTGGTGATTGGTATAGCTTCTTGAAGGAATATAGATATGGAATTAGTAAGGATATAGCCTATAAGATACTATTCTATCTTAAGGAGTTTGAAGAGAATGACTTTGGTCTAAACTATGATATACTCAATATAAGACAAGAGATCTATGATTGGTCTGAGTATAATGATAGACTAGTATCATTACCAGATGCTCAACCATATGATCCTAACCTAGTGAGTATGTATGATGCTTTTATGTTTCAAGGTAATGCATTCTAACCTATAACTTCTTTACAGAAACCATCATTGGTAGTGTAATAGATAATCTTAATACCAACAGCTCTTATTAGCTGCATACAACCAATACAAGGACGACACATAGCAATCTTTCCATTTCTATCTTCTCTATAGATATATATGATACATCCTTCTAGATTAGTTGTACCTGTATGAACTATAGCAGATACTTCGGCATGAATTGCATGTGCATAGTTCTCCTTCATATCTGGATTGAGTCTGTTATATTTCATTTGTAGAGGATGAGATTTAACCATGTTTGTTCCTTCACCAAGTATCTTATTCTTACCTACTACAATAGCCCCTATATGGACTCTATTGTAAGTAGATTTCTTAGATACCTCTTTAGCTATGGCAAAGTATCTAAAGTCTTTCTTTGTCATAAGTTCACCTTCTAATAATCAAAGGAGAGATTATTGTGTTTGAAGACTTCAAAAGACAACAAGCAGAGAATTTAAAGGCTGCTTATGGAAGAGCTAATGCTAAACAGGCTGATCCTGTACTAGCTCTACAGTTAAATGAAGAGACTGGTGTTGATCTAGATGCTTGTAAAGCTGCTCTATCTCGATTCGATGGTGATTATGAAAATGCAAAAGAACATTTACTCTCCATTAAGGGGTGAGTAAGTTGCTTGAATATATCTATGTAATTCTAGCTATAGTTGCATTGTATCTACTTAAGAGATATATAGACGTTCTAGATAGTGCAACAAAGACCGATGAGTTTAGAGCTATATCTGATTTTAGATATAAAGACTCAAAGGAAGATGTGAATAATTTCATAAATGAGTTTCTTGATGACTGTCTTAATGACTATGTGATGTATAATATAGTTCCTGATACAGGACTTGATTTCATCAATAAAGAAAGAGAAGATACTATTCGTAAGGATATAACCAATATTGTATCAAATAGACTATCAACTACCCTTAAGAAGAAGATATATCTATGCTATTCAGAAGAGTACTTTACTGAATTACTAGCAGAGAAGATCTTCTACTTAGTAACTGTATATGTAGCCAACTTTAACTCAGAGAAGAATGTTACTCATAAGGACTTTAAACCAAAGGCTAAAAAAGAAAAAGAAGTTGATATAGATACAGATTGGTAACACTATAGTATAGCTATAGAGCAGAAAATGATAGTTCTTCTCTGTGGTTATTTTAGTCATTGCTGATACACCAAAAATTAAAAGTTGCAGGATGGAGGTCCTGTAACTTTTAATTTCTTTATAACAATATAATGGGGATTACTCATGGGTGAGAAATCATAACTTTGGTTCGTTCATCTAACACTTGTTTGCGTTAGAACTAGATATACTCCCATCTTTGGATGGGAGATATTTAGTCTTTAATATAGTGCTAACATAAAAATATGCAAAGAATTTTTTTCGGCAGGAATATGTTCAAGTAATCAACACTTGTTTGCGTTGAGCTAGATACTACTCCCATCTTCGGATGGGAGGTATTTAGTCTTTGATATAGTACTAACATAAAAGTAGCCAGCACGTATTTTTCTGTAAGCGATCCTTTCTAAAGTAATCAACACTTGTTTGCGTTGAGCTAGATACTATTCCCATCTTCGGATGGGAGGTATTTAGTGCAAAAAATAAAATCCTCACCGTTATGGTGAGGACTCATTTCTGCCTAAGATACTCAGTATAGAATACTTTCGATATAGCTCTAAGGAATGATCCATTGTTTACTATATCGACAGAATCTACAAGGTCTTGACTAAGAGCATCTGCATTATATGAAAAGACTACACTATCTGTATTCAATGGGAACTTACCTGTGTATAAGTCCCTATAGTAGTTGATATCTAACTTCTTATTCATATAATTATGATTGAATGTTCTTAATAAGAGCAATGTCTTATCAGATCCTTCTGTCTTAAAGGTAAACAATAGAGTCTTAATGAAGTCAATCATATACTCCTCTTGCTTCTCTATAACCTCATCTCTTATACCCTTTATATCTAATACCTCTATATCATTCACTTGATCTAGAAGATAGAAGAATTGTAATCTTAGGATTCTAATAAAGAGATTATATCTATTCCTTAGTGTGAATCTAGCATTACCATACTCAAGTTTATCTAGTTCCCTTGTAACGAATACAGCATCATTCTTTATCGAGAGAACTTCGTTATCATCTATATGATTAGCTTCAAAGAGATACTTCTTAGCATCAATGATACCTTGTTGTTTCTCTTTAATAAGATTCTTATTAGTCTTCTCCATATTACCTACCATGATCTTTCTAACCATATTGTCTTGATTAAAAAGAAAGTCATATAGAGAAGATGATATCTGTCCCCTATTTAAGAGGACAGATATATTAGCCTTAGCAATATCATACTCGTAGATATTAGCATTCTTTAAGAGCGCTATATCTTGAGTATAATTCACCTTCTCATATAGCTTCATAGCTCTGCTGCTTTCTCATTCAGATTCTGTTCAAAGAACATCCTAAAGTCAGGATCAGATATCTTAAGTGACTCTATATACCTAACAACTCTATTATTGTCATAGGCATTGAAGTTATAGAGTCCTTGAATGCTAAAGCTATCTGTATCTCCTGGAACTTCAGGAATATCTTCAAGACACTTCACATCTCTATACACTATTCCATATCTGTTCTGGATAAACTTCAAGAACATGTATAGGAAGTCTTCAGCATAATTACCATTAGAGAGAATGATAACTATGTTATTCGTCTTAATCATATACCCAATGATAGCTATTAACTCCATAGCCTTATCATTGAAGTATAAGTAATTAGTATAATCATAGTCATTACTAATTCCCTCTGGAGGAACAAGATGCCTACTACTCCAAATAGGACATCCTGCTGCCTCTGGAGTTAACTGAGAATCCCAGCTAAGAACAAATGAATTATCCATAATCTTCATATCATTCTTTATATTCTGAATGAAGAATTCACTATTCATTACTAAGATCATGATTGCACCTCACTCAAATCCTCTTATCTTAAATGGAGGATCTATAAGTTTCCTAGGAGCTGGTACTTGTACTACATTCTGGCTATTCCTATAGTTTCTAATATATTGATCTATAGCTTCTACAGAATTATTACCAGGACTAATACCGAGATCATTACACATACGATCACAGATAAATGGATCCATGATCTTGCTCTTTATGTTCTGCACTAGATCCATAGCAGGAATATTACCATAGAAGTACATCTTGATTCTTACTGTGTCTTCAAAGGCTACATTGAAACCACATTGGTTGTTATCCTTGCTACCAATAGTGACTCCAAATACATCATGGATATATCTCAACAGTGCTTTACTGAACTCTAGTTGGGCTTCATCCTTAGGAACATAGAAAAGGATATTGAAACCTCTATAGAGCCCTGTAAGTAATGTAGTGATATAATTATCTGCTTCAGCGCTAGCCAGGTGCTGATAGTAAATATTATAAAAATTTTGAAGATTACCAATATTCTCTTCCTCTAATGCATTGTATGGAGGAAGTAAGAACGGCATACCAATAACATTACTATTCTTACCAAACTCTAGTTCATAGTTATCCATCAATGCAAAAACTCTATATCTACTATCATAGCTAAGAGTAGTTGCAAGTTGGAAATCATCCGTTATAAAGATATCCCCTTTAAACATCATTACACCTCATTTCAAACCAGACAAGCCCTATCATATGATAGGGCTTATATACTGGTTATAGTCTCATTAGAAAGTGAAAGCCATACCTGTTCCAGGAATCTTCTGAGGAGGATTTGGTTTAGGTGCCGGCTTTGCTTCTTCCTTCTTTACATGGGGTGCATTATTACCCATGTCATTGATCTGCTTAATCCTATTCAATCCTTCCTGAGTAGTAGGAGAGATACCATTGTTTGCTTCAGCAATCTTCTTACCTTCTTCTACAGCGGTACTAAGATTATCAATAGCATCAACGATATCATTTACCTGATCAGCATCATTTGCATGAAGCTGTTCTACTTCACTCAGAATCTCTGCATCATCCTCTTCAGTAGGAGAATCATCTACTACTTCGGCTTCAACAATCTCAGGTACAATAGCGACAGATTGAGCCGGAGATAATGTTGCTGTCTGTGTAGGTTCTACTACTGTCTTCTTTACATTCTCCTGCATCTTTGCTTGTGCAGGATTCGGCTGAGGACGAGGATTATTAGGAGGTGTAGGATTATTATTCAACCTCTTACAATCCTCAACAAACTCATTCAATGCTTCCTGAGCAAGCTCTTGAGCTTTTGCTATTACTTCCTTCCTCTCAATTTTCTGACCACTACTATTATTCGTGTTCATGATAAGATCAACAAGAGCATATGCGATATTACCAAGATCGAGTTCATTACGAGATGCCTTTATCATACGCTTAAGAGTATACTTAGCGTAACGATACATATACTCTACTCTTGTTTCCTTAGGACGATCATTCCTATTATTGTTATTATGAGGCTGGCTCTGACGAGGAGTATTGTTCTGCTGCTGTCTCATCTTCCTCTCAGCTTCTGCCCTCTTCCTTTCATAACTGGGCGGAACTGGAGGTGGTGCAGCTTCAAATACCCTATTGTTATCCGGATAATTGTTATTGGACTTATCTCCGAAATAACGAGCCATTACCTCTTCCTCACTTACTTTCTTTCCATTGATGTAATACTCTCCTGTAGACATTTTCATCTTTCCTCCTAATCTTGCACCATATATTTCCAATTGGCCTTCTTTGTTTTCTTTGGCTAGATCAGATGCAAAGTAGGTCTTGCCACACTTAGTACACTTCAAGTGATTGAAACCCTCATCATAATCTATTAAGCCATTACACATTACCATGCCAATTGGTGACGGAACTTGATTGATACAATGTAACTTTCTTCCATCTAGAAGATACATAAAAGGATAGTCCAGAAGAACTGGACCAAATCCCTTTCTTATCCCCCAGTTCATATAAAACTTAGTACCTATATCTGCAAGGATATACTTACCGATGAAACACTTGGTTATCACATCGAATATATCCCCAGCTACAGATATAAACTCATCCTTATAGGTTATCGGAATGACTCTCTCGAATAAACCTATAGTACCAGTGGGACTTACATCGAAACACTTTGTAACAAATGGCTTAAGATAGTTCATGTTATAGAGTTCTTTATAAGCATCTGTAATACCTGCTCTATCAAACCCTATCTTAAGCATTATCCTACCATCAATCTGATGTTTGTAGATGCAACGATTGGTCCCTCTTCCCATCAATACGAATCCATAATCATTTACAGCTCTGTCTATCAAATCAAACTTCATCTTTATTTTAGATGAATACTTTGGATGGGTAGCTAAGCTATATAGATATGAATCTATACTTGGTGGAAGTAGATTGGGAATAATAGGACCCATTAATCCTTCAAAGTCGAAATTCAATGCATTCGTCTTTTGCTTAGCATAGAATAACTCTAATGGATCAAACTTCATAGACATCACTTCCCTAAGACTGCTGCAAGGAACCTAGCCCTTCTAGACTGATAAGTACCAGACAAGTTATTGGGTAAGGTAACTTCCATGTCATCTATATTGGTAGAGAATAGTCCTTGACCATTAGATGCTATAAGCTTCTGATATGCACTATTGTTATAGCTATTTTTCATATTCTTATTCTGTCTCTTAGCCTCATCCATTCTCATATCGAAGGCAGCCACTGTCAATGCTTCATACTGTTCTTGCAATGACTTACCTTCATATATTTTTTGATTCTTTTCTTCTTGATCATACCAGATCTTCATCTGGGCATTAGCTAACATAGACCCTTGACCATTGGCCCTCTGTACAGCTTCTGCTATCTTTTGTTCCTCGGCTATTTCCTTTTGTTTCTTGAGCATATCATATGTACTAGTAGTCGATGGTCTAAACTGATTATAGTACTCATCTACTGCTTGTTCATCCACATATATGCCCAGGTTCTTACATGAATTGATATATAGTCTCTTATATATATCAATCTGCATATTGATATTGTTATTATAATTCTTTAGTTGTTCATCTTGCCTCCTTTGTATTTCCCATGGGTTAAAGTACCCATTGTACGTTGAATAACCCTGCTGCTGTCCCACAGGAATCATAGGCAATGGCTGTGATGCCATTGCCTGATTACCTATAGGAGAAGCAGGAAAGTTACCTTGGTTATTATTGTAGAAAACCAATACACTTTCCTCCTTTCTCCTAGTTATAATATATCTCTAAGATTTTGTTTGCTCAGAATCCAGGCCTATAATGGAAAGGAGGATTGATCAAACGATTACTCTCTTCATACTTTTCACACGTCTTCGGATAACTATTAAGGACTTTGAGATTCATGAGATAGATAGTCGCAATCCTTGCAATCTCCTTAAGAGTAGCTGCAATATAACGACGCATCTCAAATCCAAAGTTCGTCTCAAACTCAAGAGAGATACGAGACATAATGTCTTCCTTATACTCATTATCAGCAAACCTGTAACGAAGGAATTGGAAGAACGATGTCGTTGCATAATTGTAGATACACTCGACATAGTAGTTCAAAGTATTACCACTAATAATGATCTGATCCTCGTCATTATAGTTAGTAACACTATGGAAGTTCCTAAGAGTGGTAAACAAGGTGAAGAGCTCCGTACTATTAGTAGGCATAGTCCAACCAGAATAGCTAGAAATATCAGACGGCGTAAAATTAACAACTTCATCTTGCTTAAGAAGCGTATTCAGCCTTTGTTTAGTCTTAAGAAGATTATCCATCTCCTCCTGTGTAAGAGCATGTTTGACGATAAGCCCAGAGAAAGCATTCTGAATATCATCTACCATAGTACGAATAATACTATTTGCTGTGGTATTGAAGTTCAGATTATGAGAATTGATAATAGACTGCTTCTCATCAGGAGAGATATCCCTAGTGAAATAGTTATTGGCCTCGACAAACCTAATAGCACTATTGATACCAGGAATTACAGCTCCAAGCATACATCCACTGGGATAAGAGTTAAACTTATCCTCCACAGTAACATCACAACTACCAATACCAGAATCATTGATAGTAGTTTCATACTCATTCTCAAAATACTTCATTGCCTTATTCATATAATCAGACTTATCACGCAAAGTATGGATAAAGTCATAATTGTGCTTATCAATATCAAATGCGTTTGCATAGATATCATTCCTAAGAGCGCTATCGTTACAACCAGGTACTTTGATAGACCTACAAGTATCCATTGTAACATCAGAAACATTGATAAACTCATCAGGTTTCTCATTCTTCTCTTCGACTTTTACATCGAATCCTTCAATCTTCTTGATCTGTTCCTCAAGAGCTTTAACCTGCTCCGGAGTAAGCTTAATAACTTTTCTTGCCATTGTACCATACATCCTTTCATAAACAATTAAATTACCTATACTTATATATTCTAGATAGATTAGAAACCTATTCTAGATATCCTTGAACAATGCATCAATATCACTACCAAAGTTGTTGATATTGACACTGATCTTACCTACAAGACTCTGATCTTCCATGAGAGTATAGTCCTTGATATACTGCTTCATGAAGTTTAACAGATTGAGTTCTCTTGAGTAGTAGTAAGCAAGTGAAGCATCCACTACAAAGTCCTCAATAAAGTCAAGTCCCTTAGCACCTTCACCAAAGTGGTGTTTGAAGATAAGCCTAATACAATAGCCTAAGAGCTTATCTCTCATCTGTTGGTCAGCGATCGCTTTAATCCTTTTGGTAAAAACGAGACACTCATAGTTAGCATACATAACTAGAACCTCCTTGAACCTATAATTCTCTTATATTTATTAAAAGCATAAGGAAGTATTGCATATGGTACTACCTCACACTCATAATAACTACTTTCATTGCTAAGTAAGATATCTCTTGTAAGATTATCTACTTTGTCATTGTAGTAAGCTAAGATATCAGCATCTAAGATATTAATAGATATCTTATTAGCTTTCTTAAACTGCTCTTGTACTTTCTTACTGTCCCCGTTAGTGTGAGCCTTTACATGGTACACATTAAAGCCACACTGTCTAGGATCTATTGACAAAATCTTGTTGATAATATTTATGATGATGGTATGATTTTTTACTAAGTTACCATCACTCTTTCTAAGATTTCTAAAGCCTTCAATACCATCACGGCATGATACTTTGGCCCAATTAAAAATCCATTCTTTCAACGTCTTAATACTATACTCAGAATCACTAAAGAGATTGATTCTGACATACTTAGATTGATTGCTTACTGCAAACTCACATGCCATCTCTATGGCTGAAAGTTCTGCAATATTATTAGTGCAATCTCTAAACACTCTTATCATCGGTATATATTCCGTAAGATTATTAATCTTATGATCATAAGTTACAGGTATTGCACCAGCACATCCATCCCATTTATTATTTCCCAAGGGATTGATACTGGCATCTGTAAATATATTCAAAACTCCTTCTTCAAATATCTGTGATTGCATATCAAGTCTTGTATACGTGGCCATTGTTATTCCTTCCTTTCTATTAGAATTTTACCCAATACCACCACATATATAATATGTGTCTATATATTTTTTTGGTCATAACAAAATAATAAGGTAAGCTTGTGGGCAATTCAGCTTTTCCTTTGGGTACACTTCGGTTACACTTGTTTGCGTAACTAACATTATCTCACATTACGCATATGGTTTTTCATGTGCATTACCTCCTTTCATATAATTCTCACATAATAACTTAGCAAATAAATCTCCTACCGTATTGGTAGGAGATTGTTTGTTGCTTACTTGAAGGTGAGCTGACGCTCATCAGAAAATAGACCAAGATCACAAGTATCTCTTTCAATGTTGACAATGTTAGGATTGTCATTCCATTGAACTTGATATACTGGAGGGTTCTCTACATTAGGCTCTTTAGCCACAAAGACTCCAGTTTCTCTACTATGTTGTATTAGCTTACCAACCTTAGCGATATTAGTAAGCTTCTCTTTACGAGTGATAGTATTAGGATCTACCTTAGCTTCGTCAATAGTTCTCCTAATGACATCATCACTATCCATTACAAGCATAATGTCCTTAGAAGAAATACCATTAGACATAGCGATAGTAGACATAGCCTCTTGAATATCTTTTAGACCATTACGCTCCATAAAGATTGAAAAAATATCCGCCGAAACACCATATTTACATGGTAGACTAGGATCAGCAAATTCTGCTACAGGAACCTGACTAGCAGGGAATGCAACCCTAGTAGGAGTAACAGCTAGACCTGAATACTCATTGATAGCATCCTCTAGTCCTAGCTCAACCTCCATACTCTCAGTAACAAATGTTTCTGTATTACCAAATCTCTTTATCGTTTCCATCAAAGACATTATTATAGCCTCCTTTGATTACGTCATTTACCATTGAGTTGTATGGTGGATTAATAAAAAGAAAAAGGGTGCTTGGTGAGAGCACCCATAAGTTTTAGATTATCCATTTACCCTTAACTTCAAATGTCAATATGCTATCAATACTCCTCTCTTCATCAAGGTATTTGAATACCTGATTATTAATCACTGAATAGAAGTAAAGACTCCTTCTAAGCATATACAGACACGAGATAAGAGCTGATATTTCTCTTTCTGTAGTGTGTGTAATCTGAATAGTGAATCTTTCAGTTCCTTTGGATGCCATTTTTTGACATATGTTTTTAACGTAATCTAATACCCCCTTGTTTTCAATCTCAAATTCACTAATAACCTTCTTAAGTCTGAAGTTTACTTCCTCCCTACTAACCAAGTTATTCCTAGTAAATCCTCTCTTAGGATGAAACCCAAGACCACAGAGTTCTTCAAAGATATATGCATCCGGAGAGGAATCCATGAATGTTACTTGTTCAGTAGTATAGAGTTCATCACATCTTGATACAAAACATCCTGGATATAACTGAAGCAGCATATACTTATTGTACTTGACAACATAATCATCATCACCTATTTTATACACAGGAGAGTATACTATTTTTATCACTTGCCCATTTCCATCAATAGAAATCAGTATGTTCTCAGAGTTATCAAGAACATAGTCTTTAAATGGTGCTGGTAAGTACATATTCATGGTAATCCTACCAAGCCTAAGTTTTAAATAGTCGTCAAAGCTAGTTACATGATAACCATCATAATCACTTATGACAAGATCATATAACTTTTTAGCATTCTCAAGTTTATTGATATCGTCGTAGTTCATATTGTTAAAGAAGAAGTATGCATTGTTCCTACAACGAGCTTTGAGTTTGTCTAAGAAATCCTCAAATAACTCGATGTCAAACAAATCTTTATGATCATATTCTTCAACAACATGATTTAAAATATATTTATAATGGAACAGATTCTTATCCACCCTATTTCCAAGAGAGATGACATCATTAACCAATTCTTGATATCGTTTTCTGTAATATAAGACACACCTCCTATATTCCGTCTTATTATGGTTAATGAATGATTGTTTTGATTTGTACTTAATACCCCTTTTTTCAGAGATATAGAAATATGGTTCGGAATCAATCAATTTACTATAAAGAATTCCTTTCTTCATTTTATTTAGTTTTGCCTTGGATGCCTCATTACCATCACGGATAATACATGCATTTTCAAGAGGACCACCAAAGCTACGATTCCATCCATTCCAAATCCTATCATATGTCCTATCCAATGAGGTATATATTTCCAACTCATCAGGATAAATTTTGTCCACAATAAATGGATTTTCAAAGTCCACATTACTGTACCACTTAGGATCACATTCTAATCTTATATCCTTCATTCTTTATCACCTCTTATAAATATACTACATATTGTGCTTTAGTTCCTTTATTCTGTACTTCGTAAATAAACGATTCTTTATTCCTTATGAACTCCATCGTGATATCCTCAGCAAAGTTATCAGTCAAAGGATACCTAGAGTAGAATACCACATCAAGAATATCAGTCTTTATCGCTCTCCTGAACAATTTCATTTTCTCCATCATCATTACGTTCCCCCAAAACCTCATTGATATCAAAACTATCAATATAATTCTTCTCAAACCAATTGTCCTCAAGCTCTATCTTTACTTCCTTATTACCATGAGGAGTATTGAGAAATTCTTCCATATTCCTGTCACTATATCCTAAGAGCTTACCAAGGATATACTGACCAATACGGCACATATTAGTACTATTAGAAGCTTTAAAAATTTCAGTTGCCTTATACATCTCAAATTGATGATCATATTTATATACGAAAAGTTCCATAAATTCATTATCATCATCAGTCTCAAACTTGATGAATTTATATTTGAAACCTCTCGATAAGATAGAATATACAAAATCCTCCAAGTAATTGCAATCGTTCTCAGTATCATAGTAAAACTCCTTAGGACGAAGCAATATTGTACAACAGTTCCTAACCTCCTTATCCATAAGATACAGTTGTTCAGCAAGTTCATTCAAGTCATGTTCAATCAATGTCATTTGAATCATCCTCCTTTAGTCATGTCTATAATATATCGCTATTTTTACTTTTGGTCAGAGGAAAAATAAAAAAGAATATAGAGTACCAATAAAGGTACTCTAATCATGTATTGATTTGGCGCCGCTTGGTTTCCTGCTGCCTATTATGCCCTAAAAGACTTTGCGCCCCTTGATGTTATCTCGGTATTAGGCGTAACATTGATACTATCTCCGCTGAAGACACGCCCATGAATCACCATAGCTACACTCCCTATTACTTAGATCCATGCATTAGTATAAGCGCCCTTTGATTCTATCTCAGTATAGCGCCCCGATCCTTTCACAGGAATACTCCAACCTTAGGCTATCACGAATTAGTTATATGATTGTTTTGTTTATTTTAAACAATTATCACTCTAGACTCACATATATAATATATACCTATTTTCGGGTTTGGTCAGAAAAATTAAAAAAGGGAATTGCATTCTATCCGAATGCATGGTGGTATTGGTATTCTACCAATAATATATCTCTGAAAAATGAACTTTTCACACTTTTTGAGGGTACCATTAGGTACCCCCGTTTATAGTAATTAGACAAGAGATATAAGCAAAGAATCATCATCTGCTTCTAAAGCATAGATCTTATCCCAATAGTTAGGATACATAGTAAGCTGCTTCTTAAATAACTCAATCTCTTTAGTATACTTCTTCTTAATGTCATTATTGAACTCATATAGCATACCAGTAGCAGTACCATCTTTCTCTAATTCAGTCATAACAGAATAGAATGGAGATAATTCAATACTCTCTCTGATAGTTTTCCTATCCTTTTCATTCACATTACATAGCAAAGTATTAATACATTGATCAAAATGTCTGATTAATATATTCAATGTAGAACTAATTCTAACATTAAGCATCATTATCACTCCTTATTTAAAAGGGACTACCCTAAGGTAGTCCCTCGTATCACCATGTATCAAAAATAGCACTTGGTTACCCAATTGATCTCATCGAATTCAACTGGAGTTTTGACAATGAACTGAGCCTGCTTGATAATCTGACCCTTGATCTGCTTCTTGATCTCGGAGAAGGCTTCAAGCTCCTTGAGTTCATGATAAATAAAGGTAAGCTTCCACTTCTCACCAGACTCCTTAGTCATATCAGCCGTCCATACCTTACCGTCATCAACAGCAACGACATTAGATACAGAAGTCTTGTTATCCCTCATGATCATTGCAATAACCTCGTCCTTAGTACGAGGGAAATATGCAACTAGATAATTCTTACCGGCTGGAGTGCCGTCAACATACTTCTGCTTAAGAACAGAACAAATCTGCATGATTACTTCCTCCTATCTATTTATGTCATTTTAATCTTAATCTATCACTATCTTCCACGGTGGATCTACTAACTTCTTTACTGGTTTAGGTTCCACGTGTGGAGATGGTAATCCATTATCAATCTCAGATATACGCTCATTAAGAAAAGCTTTAACATCTTCATACTTAGGAAGTTTATAAGTTCCTGAAAGATCAGTATAAAGGAAATGCTTATCTAAGATGAATTTATCTTCACCCTCATATAAAGCACTAAACTCTTCTAATCTTTCAATCTTATCTTTCAGTTCTTGATCTATGTACTCATCATACATTTCCATGAAGTCTCTATAGAAGCCAAAAACTGAAGTAGTTGGAACAAAAAGATATTGATTATGTACTAGCTCATGTACAGTCTCTGCTAGTGGAATGAGTCCTACTAAAAGGTTATAATGTAGTAGCATCACTTCACATGCAGTCAACTGTTCATCTAGATTCTCATGTCTCTTTGCTCTCTTGAGATATACTATCTTAGCAATCTCATATAGAGTGAAAGGATCATGATGAATATGTATCTTTATCTTAAAACAATCTGTATCACCAAATCTATTAGATACATTCTCGTAGAATGAACACTTATTCATATCTAGACGAGTACGTAAGAACTTAATGAACCGATGATACTCAAATGAATTCCTCGCTACTCTTTCTACATCCTTTATATACTTATCTATGTCTTTATCATCATAGAAGTCGTAGTCTTCTCTATCATACACAGGAAGCGATGGAATTCTTATTACATTGAAATCTATCGGGTCGACATGATTCATTGTCAAGACATCTCTCGACATATGTATCGCTCCCTTCTTAATCATTACCAGTATGTTCTGACTAGGCTATTTTAAGAAAAAGAAAAAGGGTACCATTAAGGTACCCAAAATTTTACTTCTTGGTTATTACTGCAAGGTATCTATCTTCATGAAGAGTCATTATCCCGTCAGTTATAATGTACATAAAGTCTACTTCTTTGTTTCCAATATCTTCAGGAACATCCACAGTACGATACAGGTCTTCATCAATATACAGATATGCACCACGGAGTGAATCAGCAACCTCTTTAACCTTCATCGTTATTCACCTTTTCCTTCCTATATACAGGCACCTTCTCAATATGGCTATGGTGATGCTCATCCTGCTTGACTACCTCAATAGTATCCAAATCTTTCATATACTTCTTTGGATTTCTATAGAGGCTATCAATAAAGGATGCATGGTTTGTTGCCTGTACAGAAGTCATATATTCCATATCGAAGTTATAAGTCTTGGCAATCACCGTATTGAAGAGCAACCTATCTCTTTCGATGTTGTTATTCCTAAAGATTCCCATAATCTGCTCAAACTTCTCAATCGCATTCTTGAGCGTATTAATGGAATCCTCATTCAACAACATACAGAACTCTTTCTCATAATCCACGTTCTTATCAATATGATTCTTAAAGAACGCGATGATCAGATCATAGAGCTTATCCTTGTCATCTTCCTCCTTAATAACATCAAGCTCTTCATCAATCTTATACCTCTCCAGCATATCAAAGTACAGTCCCATCTTGACTCCCATATCATAGAGAATCCTTGTGAGAAGGGCATCCAATGGAATCATATTAGACATTGTCATCCTGGAAAGATCACAGATTCCCCTAGTGGCTGGAGGAGCAGCATCATAACCTTTGCTAAAGAACATGTATGCTACTGCATATGGATGTTCTTTAACATTCTCTCCCAACTTCTTAGCATACTTCAAGAAGTCACTAAGATATGCATCAACCATATCCTTCTCATCTTTTGGCCTATTATCCTCTATCAGCTTCTGCTTAAACTCTTCCATCTGATAGTAATTCATCAATTTCACTTGATCTTCATTCAATGCCATTATAAATCTCTCCCTTATATTGTACTAAAGTTAGCATTAGCAATATTGTATACATCGTGTCTGTTTAAACCCTTACATGCCGACAAGATATTGTTCATAGGTAATAGACTCCAGTTATCTACGATATATTTAACGATATCTGGAGAATAAGTTCTTTTGTCCGTAGTGGTAACTAGCTTCCTATCCATATTGATCTCATATGAAGGAATGGTGGTTTCCTTCGTTAGGGTAGGTACTCTTGATTTTAGCAACTCCTTTGCGTATTGATTATTGATCTCTTCTAGTTCTCTGAAGTCTATTGTATTCATATAGAACCAGAACTTAACTCTTGTAAATGCTTTAAGCTGTTCTGTAAGACAGATACCAGATCCATCCCACATTCTATGGTATATCTTACACCTCTCAGTAGCATTCTCACTAGTGGTCAATGGATACACAGTAATATTGTCTCCATGACACATAGACACTAGCATAGGACGAGTCTTCTCGGTAATTCCTTTAGACTCAATCTTATATACTTCTTCATCATCTTCCTGCTCACACATCCATACTTGGCATACCGCTATGGATGATAAATACTTCCTCCTCTCATTAAGCTTACGAATGATTTTCTTCCTTTCTGATCTTTTCAGAAACTTATTGTTCTTCAACTCCCTTTGCATTTTGAAGTACTCACTAGGCTTAGGCCTATCTGTTCTTATAATGCCCACTTTATCACATCCTTTCTTCTTTTGGCTACATCTATAATATATGCCCATTTTTAGATTTGGTCAAAAGAAATGTAGAGCCATAGAAGGCTCTACATTCTTATTTTCTATGTTACTAGGCTGTTCAGGAATTATCACTACCAAGAGCTTTAGACAATGCTTCCTTCTCAGCAGAGTTAAGATCATTAAGCTTATTCATAGCATTAGTGATCTTACCACTGTCAATAGGAATAGAAGTTGCTACATATACGTCTCCTTCTTCTTCAGAAGAAGTAGTTACAACGTCATGTCCAATAGTGTTCTTCTTAGTAGTGGCCTGAAGTCTATTGTCAACCATATGATTAACTAAATAGCTATCAGCACCACGACGATAACCAAATGAATTACGACGACGGCGACTTTCATGTACTGACCAGCCTAGATCATTTAGCTCTTTTACAATTTTATTGTAGTTGACTACTGCAACAGGATTATGTGGCTTCTTGATACTGATATACATGGATAAAAGCTCAGCATCTACTGTATCAATATCTCTTGTATTGATATTGAATGAGAAGCTATAGATATCATTGGTACGGAAATAGAAACGATTACCAAAGATACTTACTCCATATACATCAGGGAAGTCTTCTCCCATAAAGTTAGGGAAGTTATTATCATCAAGAACAATATTAGAGCAATGCTTTGCAATAGCCTTGTATTCATCTAAGAAAGATTCACATCCATCAAATGTAATACCTTCAATATTGGGATCATTGGTTACCTTCTGTAACTCCTTAAAACCATCACTAAGCTTATCAAACTTCTTTACATAAGTGTCACTAGTAGGCTCATAATCATTTCTCATTGCCATTATTATTCTCTCCTTCTTTACCAATGTAGTTTGAATCGGGTACTTTAGATGAGTCTATAATCTCTTCTTCAGTACTAAGAATATCATCAACATCTTCATCACTATCTGACCAAGGATTGATCTTGGATATATCAAGATCATTATCTAAGTCAATAGTTATTTCTCCCTCAGATTCTAGTAAATACTTAAGGTCAATATAAGGACCAGGGTCATCATTAAGTAGTTCATCCTTCATCATAGTATATAGATCATGGAAGTTATATGAGAATGACCTCCCATAGTCTCTATCTTCTATGTTAGTGATATCAAAAGTTATCCTGCATAGCTGTAAGCAAGTATTATAGCTTATACCATTAGGATTTAAAAGACCAATGAAGTTAGTTACCTTCTCATAGATATTCTTAGGTATATCTAATCCTACAACCTTTACATTCTCTGATACATACTTGATATCATACTTATCCTTCAGTGCTAGTGATTCTTTATCATTCTCATTGAAGTAATCATCAGTCTGTGGTTTTATCTCTTCTCTAGCAAATTCTAAATGTAAATTATTTGTTATATAGCTATGAATATATTTACCAGGAACTTCTAACTCTACATCCTTAACAAATTCATTATACAATCTAGAATATGGGAATCTATTATCTCTTAGGATGTTCATTATATCGTATACGTTCAGTGAGATAAGTATGGATAGAATAGATCCTGATCTATGAGTAACATGCTTAGGTGTTACCTCTAAGAAGGTAACCAAATCCTCTAGCATACTCTCATCAGGATTTATCATCTGTATAGCCCATATAAAAGAACCTCTATTATCTCTATAGAGTAGAGGTTCATTATCCCATAAGAACAATGTCTTTAAACTACTATTCTTCTTTTTTGTTTCCTTCTGCTTTTGTTCCTTCAATGGGTTGATCTCCTGAGTTGTCTTCTTTATCTTCTCTAGTATATTCAACCTTACCACCTTCCGTACTTACTACAGAACCTGCATGTAACTGTTCAATCTTCCTATAGATATATCTAGTAACTTCATCAATCTTAGCAGATGGGAACTGATCTTTAGTATAGTCAGCTCTAAGAATCTTAAGTAAGATATTAAGTACCATTACTCTTTCATTAGTAGGATATTGTTTAGATAAGATATACTTATCAGGAGAATTGATTACATTGTAAGGAGTAGGATGTCCAATCTTACAGAATGCAACCTCTTCTTTCTTACTAAGGTCATATTCTTTTACTGGATTGAGTAATCCAGTAGCATGTTCTTCTTCCTTAGTCTCTTCACTATCTTTAGGATCATTATAACAAGATTCATATATATCAAGATCTTTCTTACTTACTTTGAAGATATAGATTGACTTCTCTTCATTATCATTAGTAATTCTACAGATAGTCTTTAGATATGATTCAAATACTCCTTCTACCATCAGTTTAGTTTCTTTGATATCCTTTGTATTATCTAGGATATCTGAACAATAGTCTTGTAGAATTGAATCCATCTTACTAGTCTTCTTTGATGTAGGAATATATGCAGTCTTTCTATTGTTGATTACTACTGGATTAAACCACTCTCCATTCATATGATAGATAGAAGCATCACCATCAAGAATAGAATCTAAGTAATCATAATAGAACTCTTCTGCTTTCTTTATAGTCTCAAACTTATCTGATTCTTTTATAGTTGTCTTCTCACTGATCCTTTTAATCATCTCATCTTTATCAGGAATTAGTACAATAGTAAGATCAGGTCTAGGTAATTCAAACTTCTGTAGTAGTAATCCAGTTACTCCAAAGAGATTCTTAATATATTCATTCTTCTGTGTTTTTTGTTCACTAGTCATATCCTTGATATTGTCATACTTGTTAGGCCAATGAGGACACATGATAAGAGAAGAATAGTAGTATCTATCTAATACTAATACTACATCCTTTCTTCTAGCTGCTTCTTTGAATGTTAGTGTTACTTTGTTATCTGCTGTAGTATACTTTTCATTACTATTGAATTCATAGAAGAATTCATTCATATAACTACTAGCAATGTAATAAGGATTACTAATATTAGCATCCTTATCATGTAGAATCAATTGTATATCTTTCCTATCATGATTAGGAAAGTGCTTATATATTGCATGTAACTTAGGATAGTACTTATTAATGTACTCCACTAATGATTTTGCTTGTGTAGTTTTACCTGAACAATCAGGACCTTCAAATGTGATTATCATAAGGTATCTTACCTCCTTTTATATCTTATGATGATGTATATCAATTTATAAAAAATAAAATACTACCATCTTAACGATGGTAGTATTTTATTATAGTATGAGTATTATCAGATTACAATCTTGAATGGAGGATCTATTAACTTAGGTTGATTACTGATGTCTATGTTGTTAGCTTTCAGTATTATCTCTATCATCCTTTCAGGTTTGAATATTGTATTACTTATCTTCTCTATTGGCATTCCATGAAGATACATGTCAACAATCTCTTGTACTAAGATTAGTAATTCATCATATCTGATTCCATTGAGTGTATCATTAAGACCACTAGTAAAAGTATGATATTTATAGATATATGCTATCTTTATATCATTGATATCATCTATTGGTGTAGTACATGGAAAAGTATCTAGTAAGAATTGAGAGTAAGCTTTATAGATGAAGTCATAGTTATAGTCTATCTTCTTAAGAGTACTTAGTACATCTAAGTCAAACATAGAGTATGGATTAGTCTTGTTTATTGCTAAGTGTATTTTTTGTATTATTGCATCTTCTATTCTCTTCTTAGTTGTATATCCTATGTATCCTTTACTATTGAACTTATTAGTTACCATGTAGATTAAGTAGTCATTACTACTGCTTGTACGTACTTTAAACTTATTACTCATAGTAGTATCTTCCTTTCATACAATATCATCATCTTTGATATAGTATCTTGGTACTTCACTGATAAGATCTCTTATTGAACACATCTCATTAGTCTTTACAGGTTTTACTAATGTATAGTATCTTTTTGGTAATTCTGGATTAAATATACTATGTATTATCTTACTAGCTATATTAATAGCTTCTTTCTCTGTTCCTACAGAGTACTTGTATAATCTACCCTTCTTTCTATAAGTATCTCTTGCTACTCTACATGATGTAAGATTATTGAATACTCCTATATCATCATTAGTCTTGTTATAGAGTACATATGCATTTATTCTACTCATAGTAGTATTATCCTTTCTATTGAGATTATTATTCTTATTCTACTTATAGTAGTATTATATTCATTTATCCTCAACACTCCTATATATGTAAGGAGCTGCCGCTCCTTACCATCCTAGGCTCTATATCTTCTCTTTCCATTGGGGTGTTACCGTCTCGATCCTTCCTTCTCCTAGTTTGTCCTTTGTTAGTCTTTTCCTCTGCTGAGTTTCTTAGCCTCCAAGTCCATCCTAAGGGTAGGTTCCTAGCTCCGTTCTCCTGGTTCCTAGCTCTGGGCTCCCAAGATTTATATTATATTATATTTATACGAAACTGGTTTTGATTACTCTTGTGTTAGTGGTGTGTAAAATTTTAAAATCATACACTGTGATTCTAGAATTCATGTCTAAGTATACTACTTCCAATACAGTCATTGTAATACCTCCTTTCTAAACATATCATTGTCTATATGCCACAGTTATAATATGTGCCTATTCTTGAATTTGGTCAAAAAATATAGGTAGTCTATTAGACTACCTATTTCTGTTGTGATTGTTATACTACTTCTTAGGAATATCACTATTATTGAAGTTATCTATGGAAGTATTGAATCTCTTAAGAGATTCTTCTACTCTATTGATATAATGCTGTAGTATATCTTTATTCCTAGTATTCTTGAATTCAATAGAATTATTAAGATTATCTATTACATTCTGGAACCATTTAATATTCTGTTTAAGTATACTACATTTACTATCTATATATCTCTTAGTATTTGTACCTATTCTATTATTCTTATTGTATATATTATTGATACTATCTCTAAGAGACTTAAGTTTATCACTATGATCTTTATAAGTTTCATTGATTAGATAAGTTAAGTAATTACCTATAGAAGAATATCTACATCTATCACTATTATACTTAGTATGTAATTCATTGAGTTTACTCATAGTATTCTTAGATATAGTAGCTGTAAGTATAGTATCGTTAGATGTAGTGAGACTAACATTCTTAGTTTTGTAATTATCAATATTGTCTCTAAGTATTGTATTAATCAAATCTGATCTTGATGTGTTTCTTTTGATTGAAAGATTATTAAGACTTTCTATCAAGTCATTGTCTATGGACATGTTAATAGATCTTCTAATCATATGTAATTACACTCCTTTACAACATATATTATTTACTTTAGTATCTATTGTATATTAAAAATTATATAGATACATACATAGTAGTATGAAAATCTTGGCCCGTTAGCTCAGTTGGATAGAGCAAGGCTCTTCTAAAGCCTAGGTCATTGATTCGAATTCAATACGGGCCGCCAAGGATATTATAGCTCCTACCATAATTGGTAGGAGCTTAAACTTCTTAATAATTAATGAGGTGATAAGAATGGATGAATCTACAGTTATTCCTAAAGAGTTTTTAGAAGTTGATGATTATGATAGAAGCAATAGATTACTTAGAAAGATTTATATTAGACAACCTGATGATGCTTATGGTAATGAACAATATAAGCGAGGAAGGATGGCTAATATAAAACGAGGCAATGTATTCGCTATAGTGGATCCTCTTATTAAGGAACCTATAGATTTTTCTAAATGTACAAAATACAGGGCACTTGAAGATGCCTATTTTTCTAAAAAGCAAAATCAAGTGGTCGTCAAGGTAACTACCCTAGAAGATTACTTAGAAGAGCAATCTGTTAAATCTGGAGTCTTTGAAGTGCCAGATTATGACCCTTGTAGAAAGAAGGAGTGAAATAATGATTTCAATAAATTGCATGAGAGTTAGAAGGTTATGTGAAGAGAAAAAAATAGAAGTAGAGAGTCTTAAAGATAAATTTATAATGCATAGCCATCATACAGATAAAAGACTTAATGAGATCTTACATAGTTTCTATGTAAGAGACGAGTTCCCAGATTCTTTTGTATACGAGATAGCAAGAGAGCTTAATGTCAATTGTGACTATCTGTATGGATTGATAGATGAACCATTAGAGTTTATTCCTATCAAGGGAGATCCTTATACGGAATTCCAATGGATGAAGGAACTAGTTCTCAAGTATTGTAGAGAACAAAACATAGAAAAAAGAAACACTAATATTCTTGCTTATAGAACTGGTATTGATAGAGAAGTCTTTGATATTCTCTTCAATGATAAGCAAGATGCTGGTTGGTGGATGATTAGTTCATACTACATCCTAAGTAGACTAGCAGTAACCTTTGATGCTAACTTCCATACAATGATTCTATATACTCTCAATGGTGAAGAAGATGAAGAGATGAATAAGTATTGTGTTACTCTATCTAGAAAGTATGAGAATGAATATAAAGATAAGACTATTTGACAAAAAGTAATAGGGTACCTTGAGTTTGACATTGCGAGTGATATTCATACCACCGTAAGCGATTGCAAGTCACAACAACGAGGATCAGAGGTAATGTCGCTTATCGCAAACAAGTGATAAGTAAATCAAACATTACATGATTAATTACGTCAAAGATCCATTCGTTTTTGCAGGTGGTTTCTGCTAGACGATATATAAAGAATCTCATGGTAATTCCTCCTTGTTGTTAAACAAGGTACCCTATTACTACATATATAATATATCTCTGAATTCAGAGATATTCACATTTTTGACAGCGAAGAGGGAGGGCGGTTACGCCCTCCAGTCTTCTCTGTTGTAACGAAGCGTTCCAGGAAAGAAAGGATCTACAAACTTTCTTTCACAGGCATAGTATTAGGTCCGGATAACCTAAATACCAACCATACTGTCATGAGCAAACGTGTACACTCAAAGAGTGTCATGACTTCTGGTATTTTTATGTTGTATCTATATAAAAAATAAAATATTTATCCCTCTCCGTTAAGAGAGGAATAAATATCGTGTAACAAAAAGAAGAGCGTTTTCAAATGAGCAAAAAGCCATTAAGGGATCCGCACCTTCCCTCAATGAATGCAACCAGCAAAGAACATGGTCATACTATAATGTATTGAAGAAAATAGAATTCCACTACCATTGGTAGTGGATATATTTTGACGTGGTTTTAAGAAATTGATATAAACGGGAAACTAGACCGCCTTACAGGCCTAAGAAAGATGGTACCACGTCTTCCCACTTGCAAGCTTCACGACTCTATAAAGCGGCCTCTTGTCTCCCTCATCTGTATGATGGCCTTCCAAGTAAAGTATCCCAGCGAAAGTGTACAATCACTACGGCACTTGGTTCCACCATACTAATATGTTATACTCATTTATTTTTTAATTTCTTCTCTTGGATTATATGGAATATATTTTAATCCTACGGCTTCCTTCATATATCTAGTCAATTCTACTACACCCTTATAGAGACCAGTAACAATCGTAACTGATGCTACCATACGATGTAAGAGACTAGGTAATGGACAAAGTGAATCAATAATTTCAGAACTACCACGATCATCTGTATAGGGTTCTAACCCCCTGGGGAATATATTTTTAGTCTCACCTTTTACTGCTGAGTAGAATACTAGTTTATCTCCGATACCCATCTTGTCATTATACTTTATATAGAACTCAATTCTTACCTTACCTTCTAGATTCTTCATCTTAGAGACAGCAGGAAGTTTATAGTTGGCTTCTAGAGGAACCTTATTGAGCATTCCTTCAGAGTCCTTTCTCATTACTTCTATCTTAGACTCATATTCCTTGAACAACTTCCTAAGACTAGGAGACATCTCAGATAGTTCTACTGTTCTATAGAGCTTTACATCTTGTACTACACCAGTTACTTTAGATCTTAATGGTATTCTTCCTAGCTCAGATACTTCTTTCTTATCCATAGCAAGATTCTTGACGATTCTATTAGCATCCTCTTCTTCAAATGGAGACTGGAATAAGAGTAGAGTGTCACCTTCTTGTACTTTAGTACCCTTCTTAACGATATCAAATATGTTAGTGTTGCAAGGTAAGTTCTTAGCAACTTCTACTACTACTTCAGATGATAAAGCTTCTGCTAATCTATTGGAGATAATAGCAGAATCTTCAAATCCTTCATCAGTATTAAGATAAGCTACATTAGCTAAAGCACCAACACAGTAAGCTATATTCTTACCGTCACCTACTGAGTCATTATATACTACCTTGTCATATGCTAATATATCCTTCTCTTTGAATCTAGATCCCTTCTTAAGATTAGTATCTAGCTTCACAGTGATATAGAAACCACCATCAGAGTTCTTCTTAACATTCTCTCTTAGATCTATCATCTCTCTAGTCTTATTATCATACTCTACGACCATATAATCATCATTTTTCTTAATAACCTTACCATTACCCTTAGCTTTAAACGAGAATGTATCTCCTGTAAGATATGGTAATGCTTGATCAGCACCACATGTCACTAGCATAGGCATGGACTCTTTGATTCTCATGTTATGCTTACTTGTCTGGATATTAGTCATAGCAGTTCTAAATGGGTCATCTCTAGTAGATCCAAATGGAGTTAATGCTTCTGTGATGCTAAGAGTATTAGTAACAGATGCATCTTTCATATCCGAGTTCTTTATATATCCTCTAGTACCATATATCTGCATATCTATAGTAGTCTGTCTATTAACACCTACGTTACCAGCAAATCCAGTAGACATAGCAATCTTATTAGTCATACTCTTGTCATAAGTTCTCTTGTCTAATGAGTAAGATCTATCATTGTTCATACCAGTAAGTCCTTTGAATCCTACAGAGTTGATAGCTTCTGCTTCTAGGTTAGGATTCATTATGGATAGATCTGACATAATGGATTCTTCCATGATAGAGTCAATGATAGCTGACTGCTTCATAGTCATAGCTACATTAGATCTTTCCTTCTTAAGCTGTAGTCTATAATTAGCATAAGCTTTTGCTAAGCATTTATAAGCATGAACAGCAATCATCTCATTGGTTCTATATCTATTAGAACTAAGATCAGTATGCTTTATATACTCATTCGTCGATAGTAAGAGATTTGCATAAGCTAACATCTCACAGAAGTCAGTAGGAAGCTTATATACATTACATACCTCGATAGTGATAGGATCCATCATAAGATCATAGAAGTTATCAAGACCATCGGACTTAGCTCTACCACCATATTCATCTAAGAATTCAGTCCACATTGACTTAGAATCTACTTCTTGTATAGAGTGACTTTTAGTATCTACATCTTTAATACCATTCATAAGCATAGATCCAATATAAGTATCTTCATAGTATAGATAAGCATCACTGAATTTGATCATATCATGAGTATCATTATAACTATTGACCCTCTTATCAGAGATAATATAGTTGATATGAGCTTTTCTAAGAGCTTCTATCAATCCTTCACAATAAGCCATAATGATTATCACTGGAATCTCAGTACCTAAAATGCTTGCCTTACTATAGCAATGCTTAGCACCTGGCTTTATCTTCTTATATACATCATAAAACTCAATTGATCTTCCACTTATAACACCTACAACCTGACTAGCAAATACCATCCTATCATCAGTATACCAGAATAGAGTTTCCTTCTTACCATTTCTTACAGTGTATCCATATGGCATTCTTGTATCATCATCTTTAAGACCTGCTTCTTTTCTTGCTTGGTCTTGATTGAATAGTATCTTAAGCTCTAGTTTATTATTCTTATACAGCTCTATGCTATAGTACATACTAGCTAGCTCAGTATAGTCGAAAGGAAGAGCATACTTCACATTACTCTTAGAGCTATCTCCATATGTTATTTTCATAATATTTGGATGCTCTTTAGTAAAAATCTCTATTGCTTTATTTAACCTATCGGTTTCCCTATTAGCCTTACAGTTGCCCATACTATATCTTCTAATAAAGATCTTATTGTAAAGAGATACTATCTGTGCTGTATCTTCATCTGTCTTAGATATTGGTAGTAGTACTAGCTGACCATTCATAGTCTTGTCATTACCACCTAATACCATATTTCTATTATCTTTCAACAAAGGAACATCAAACTTCAACTTGAATCTCTTACCTGTATCAGCTTCAAAAGGAACAGTCCATGTTTCCTTCCAGTCTTCTGTAGTACTAGTATCTACAATATCAATCTTATCCCTTATAGATAACCTACTAGTCTTATTCTCAAATGAGTATAGAATAGCATAGATATCTGATCTTACACTATATCTAGCATCAAAGTTAGTAAACTTAAGATGCTTCCATCCTTCATTGATACTCTCTATAGGTAATGCAGTCTCAGGTAACTCTTCCGCATTAGAATTATAGTTGATATACTCCTCCATAGTACCATTAAACTTAGCTTTATTATCTACTACCTTCTGAGATAAGAACTTCTCACTCAAACTATCTAATCTCTTACTTCTAGCAGCAGATAGCTTAACATTCCCTGTTTCATTATCAGCTAGATCCTTAAGTAGTTTTTCAGTATATTCCTTGGCATACTCATTGTCTTTAGACATAGTGTCAACTACATCTTCAGGACTCTTACTTTTCTCAGCAGCATTAGTAATCTTAGTTACAACTGCTTTCTTCTTTTGTTCTTCATTCATATCTGCTGGATCATGTATATCAATACTACCAGGTTCTTCAGGTTTAGCTATAATGCTATTGATGACTACTTTGTTTTCTCCATTAGACTCCATTTTATCTAGTACACTATGAACTATAGCTTTCTTATCATAAGTCTCATCCTTAGGAATATGGACTCTCTTAAGTAAGCTATGTACAGCAGTTCTAAACTTAACAAAATCTTTAGACTTATCATAGTCAGTGAAGTTAGTCTTAAAGAAACTACCACTCTCACTAATGAAGATGAAGTTAATATTCTTAAACTCTTGACGAAGTCTTAAAGGATTCTTCTCTGCATAGAATAAGAAGCAACCTATTGGACTAAGATTCTCCCAGTAGTCTGCCTTTCTAACAGCTTCAGCCTTATATTTCTTTATATCTTCTTTACACCAATCTTCTATAGGAATGATTACATTGATTTTCTTATATTTATCCTTGATTCTTTTATCATTGATCAATCTAGATACTAGCTCAAAGTACATCTCATTTAGTCCTCTTTCATTCGGAGCAGCCTTAGTATAGTTGTTAAAGAAGCTAATGTTATAGAATGACAAGTCAACAAATAGATTCCTTCCCTTATAGAGATTAAGATCTAGATAGGTGTACTTGATACCACCATTAGTATCCTTCTTAACAGAGTCATATATCTGTAGTACCTGCTTATTATTCCTAATTCTATCTTCCCACATAATCTTCTTTAGCTTAGATCCAAACTTAGCATCATCCATTACCTTAGATACATCTTCATCTATGAACATCATTACTCCATCACCATTGATAGTAGATGATTCTTCTATACCTTTTACAGTCCATTCAGTCTCTTCTGTTTCTTCTATGAATGTATTAGGAATCATATCTGTATTGTGGATAGTCCATAGAAGATACTTGTGGTCTTCTACTTCTTTATATGGATAGAAACCAGCTTTAGTGGCAAGATTATATGAAGCAGTATTGTCTTTATGACATACCCATCCTAGAGCATCTATATCTTTGAACTTAGTCTTTATCTCTTCTTGAGTTTCTCTTATCAATCGTAGAGCATAACCTTTACCTCTCTGAGATTCTACCACAGCAATATCAATCCATCCGATCTTTGGCATAGTAGGTTGTACATAGACATCTACAAGAGCTGTATCCTCTAATACCTTACTCCAGATAGTACTTGAGATACATACTGGGTTAAGATACTGATTACCTAGATACTCCTTGTCAGTAGAAGATAGTCTATTAAAGATATTTGCTACATTCTTAGTAATCCCAATATCTTTATATGGAATCCTCTCTTGAGAGTAACAATCAAAGTGAATTTCATGCTCATCTCTTTCTACTTCACACCAGCTAGAACATTCTTGAAGAGCTTCTATAGCTACTTTATATCCCCTTGGTACAGCTACTTTATTGGCATAGAACTTACGTTCTGCAATCATTAGTAAGAAAGTAGGATTGATATCAGTCCAGTACATCTCAATGATATTATTATACTCATCTACACCTATAACACCTTTAACCTCAGTACCAGAACTTATAATGATTCCTCTTAGATTCTTAGAGTCAGTCTTAGTAGTAAATCCAAATCCAGGTCCTCTGTGGTTAGGAAATAACTTGAATCTCCAATCAGGATCATAGTTAGTAAACTTCTCATCCTCATACCCAAAAGAGATATGACTTTCATTGAGTATATTAGCAGCTATATCATCTTCAGCAGATTCTTTTACAGTGACCCTATAGTCAATGATAATTTTATTAGTTAATCCCTTATTTATAGCAGATTGTACTTTCTTATGAGCTTTCCTATAGTAGCTATAAGAGAGATTAAGAATCATATGATTAGGTGAACTAGTACTATGCTTCCTCTTAATATTCTCCACTATCTCTTCTACTTCATTCATGTATAGGAAGTTATTATCCCATCTTCCATTAATACTATGCTCATCATAGTAAGCTAAGACTTCATCTCTAATAATGACATTAATATCTGTGAAGTGTATGAGTCTATAACCATCAAATAGAATTCTATCATATATATTCTCTCCGATGAACTTATGTTCATATGCTCCCATAGCAGCCTTATAAGCAATAGCAATCTCTTCTTGACTCATGTAGTTAAGAATCTTTAGATTCCCTCTCAACTCTTCTGGATTGATTAGGTTATTACTACAGACAATGATAGCACCTAGAATACCTATCTCTTTCTTAATATTGAAGAACTCACAGTAGTAGATAACTAGCTTCTTAAAAGCTTTATACTGCTCAGTAAACTGGATATTGTTCTTAATATGTCTAAACATAGTAGAGTGTTCTAAGAAGTCAATAACTTCAGACTCTCTAGTAGATTCAGTGATAGGAATCTTAAACTGCATCTTTATATTGTCTACTAAGTCTTCAGTCTTAGTAAAACCAAATTCTTCAAGTGCTTTGATAGCACTTGTATTATTCTTGCTAATGGTACAGTAGTTAGCTTTCATCTTTCTAGCTTCTGCAATTAGATCCTTATATAGATAACCATACTTCTCTTCATCGACCACAAAGATCTTATGAATATCTCTATCATCTACATTCACATTTAACCCAGCAACTATCTGATCATTCTCATTCATATATAGATAACCAGTCCATGGAAAGTAACCAATCAATCCATTTACATCATCACAATCTCCACTATATTGATCTATTAACTCTTCACTTATTTCCACTCGTTTGAACTCACTTAATGTCCCTTTAACATTTGTCTCAAGTGTATATTCACTATCCTCTAGAATAAGATTAGATCTTAGTCTAGACATCTTATGAGATTCAGTATGGAAATAGAAGGACATATCCTTTTCCATATAGTAGCTAGCCCAGTTAATAGCACCATCATACTTAGTATGATTATATACATCTCCTAAGATATCTTTAGAAGAATTCAAGTTTGGAGTAAGTAAGTAGATAGCACTTCCATTTTTACGGTCATCATCATTAATTGGAAGATATATCTTTTTATTGTATAGCATATAGTTTTTCAGATCATCTACTATAGCTGACATTATTCAAACCTCCTTATTAGGCATTTATATAGGAGTTCAAGGTACCTAAATTTACAAAAAAGAAAAGAGTACCATATAGGTACCCTCATTCTTTTTATCTCCGACATGGATATTAATTACTCCTCATCGTTTTCGATGCGAGTAACTACAGACTTCAAATACTCGATATCATGAATTGCCGAATTTATTCTTTCGTTGCTTTTTACCAGTTCCTGGAAGATCTTTCTTCTCCAATTCAGTTCTCTTTTTAATATCCTTTCGGTTTCTCCGAGAACCAATTTTAAAGTTTCTGTTCTTGCATCCTTCATAGCAAATACATCCTTTCTCAGACACTTATCTATACGGCACAATTATAATATATCTTTGAGATTTTAACAATTTACACTTTTCATTTAGTACCATAGAAAAAGAAAAGAGTACCATATAGGTACTCTCTCTTATATAGCCCAGTATCGTTAGCCTCCGTCACATGGATATTATTTAGTTATCATTCTCATTTTCGATCATTCCATCGAAGTAGATAGTACCATCTGATTTAAATCTAATCGGTGTATACCTAACAAGCTTTGTATCTAACATATGCAGAACAAGGCTGAGTTCTTCCATGCTATAGATAGTGCCAGTGCTAGTTATCTTTATCATAAGCGCCACTTTGTTTTCATCATCTTCAGTCGGAGGCAAGTAGATAAACACACTCTTTCCAGTTATTTCATTAAGTTCAATAACCTTTATTTCTGTTTTATCGTATACTTTTTCAGCTTCTTCATTATACCTCCAATGAATATGTTCTTGCAAAGTACTTGTGATTGTGTTCTTAAACCTATTAAGAATGGAAACAATATCACTTTCACAATCAATACGTGGATAATTAATGATATTGTGTACAATATAGTCATCAGTAACTTTGTTACAACCAATAATATTGCAACCAATGTTATAACAACTTGGCCTACTGTTGATATTAAAGTTAATTACATTATACGTAAACTCATTCATTATTACTCATCCTTTCTTTAGATAAAAGAGTAGAGTACCATAAAAGTACTCTATCATATATAGCCCAGTTTAGTTATCTTGGTATCCCTTTTAATTCAGAAGTAAGATTGGCAATGTTTGAACTTAAGTCACTAAGTGTCTTACAAAAAGACTCATTATTATATTCTCCTTCAGAGAGTATAGTATTGTGGTGTTCAAGTACTCTTGAAAAAGTATCAAGCGAATCAGCAAGATTAATAAGGGTATCATCTGTTAAGTCATCTATCTTATCACACAACATATAGATTGCATTGGCTAATTTGTCTGCACCCTCATCTGTTAATTTAGCCATTATTGCTCATCCTTCCATAGTAATCAATACATGCCTAAATCATATTCCATCTCATTGAAAAGCTTTATTTTGTTATTAAGAGTAATATATACTGAATTAAGTGATCTAAGAGACAAGTATTGAATGATAGTATTATTGTCAAGATTAGGAAAATCCTTAGAGACAATAATAATCCGTCCAAACACAATGTTCATCTTACTGGTTGTTTCATTATGTGTATATGACTCCAACAAAACTGATACGAAGTTAGTAGTCGAACCATAATCATCGAATATTGGATTTACTTCATAGAACTTCTTTTCATAAATCTCTGGTATTAATTCGATCATCTCGTCTTTGTGCTTATCAAGATAGATAGCGAAATCTTTCATACTTTCACCATCTAAGTCTATATCACCTAAATTCTTTATATTCTTGATATAGAACTGTTCTGTTTCTTTATCGAACCTAGCTTCAACCTGAGTGATATGATATGGTGTCATTCTTTCTCATCCTCTCCAAGCTTTATGTCGTACTTCAAAGTGATTTCCCTATTAATAATCTTGAGCTTATTAGAGATTTCAAGAAGGTCACGATAGTGATCATTAATAACGTCAATATTAGAATCAGCACCAGCGGAGTTAATAACATTAAGAACACCATCAATATAGGTATTGGCTTCTTTGATTCCGACTTGTATCATAGCAACAATACCTACATCAACAACAGCCTTATCAATATTCCTTTTCAATTCTTCTGCATCCATTATAAATCTTCCTTTCTTAAAACACATTACTATCTATACGGCACAACTATAATATATGCCTATTTTTTGGTTTGGTTAGATATATTTTTATACAGCCATATACATAAGATTAGAAATAGATCCTTCTGAAAGGATTGATTTGATATGGATAGAGAAGATTTCATTAAGAAGTTATCAGAAATGACACATGATGAACTTAATGAATACATAAAGGTTCATGGTAAGAAGAAGGAACCTAAGTGTTATAATGTCCCATGGTATATTGATATGGATTACCTTAGATCAGATTCTATACGTAATCCAATATCTATATAAAAATCGTCATGATTTAACTATTTTGAAAGGATGATCAGAATGAGTCAGAATTTGAAAGACACAATCAATGACATCAAGGCAAATGTGAAGCAGCACTCTGCATCTGTTCGTGATGAAGTAGCTGTAATGCAAGCTATGATGAATGATCGTGACTATGAGGTAGATATCTATAGCCGTAATGGAATCACTGGTACTTTTGCACCTGGCCGTGAATTCCGTGGTATGGTATCTGATGTCGTAGCTGGTACTACGAAGATGAATGCTGAAGAGGCAGAGGCTCTAGTAGATAAGTATGAGTTCAAGAAAGCTCATGCAGCTACTATGGTCGATATGACTAAGGAGTTCTTGTATGCATATACTTCCACTGGACGTAAGTTCCGTCTTGGTGGTCGTGAAGATGCAAATGTCTCCTTCATCCGTAAGGACTATGAGCCTGGTATGCGTCGTTATCCGACTAAGATTGGTCAAAATGACGATGGTAGTAATATTATGGGAGCTGGAGAAGTATGGGTTGATGGATACTCTGGTATCAAAGCCTCCTCTCCTTGTCCTCCTTGGATTCCCAAGAAGAGGTAAACTCCTTAGTAAAGAAGCCAAAGAGAGAGCTTCGGCTCTCTCTTTTAACCCCTCTATAAGGAGGTATAAGAAATGAACAATGAACTAGAAATCAAAGTAAAAGAGGTTTTAAAGAATGCCCCCAAATATATTTGCATTATTAAGAGAATTGATAGCATACACAGATCATCTGCTTTTATTATTAATGCTAAAGACTTTGATAGTATTAGGTCTGATTGGAGCGATGATATTATTGATATCGGGGGAGGTACCACTCTAGAACAAATCAATGATTTTATGAGACCATATATAGCTACTAATGAGAAGATAAGAAGTAATTCATCTCAGTTAATTCCTACTATTACTGGTAAGCATATGGATATAGATAGTATAAATGGGTTATATGAAATCAATAGTGATCATTTTAAAGATTATTTAGCTCATGCATTACAGTCTTCTTGGATTACATTTAGAAATGTATCTAGAGAAGAAATTATTGGTAGTAGCTTTGATCTACTAGCAGAGAAATATGAAGTAGATAAGACAGATATCATTAAAACTTTTGAGGAAGCTCTTGAAGATAAAAATGCAATCTTAGCTTGGACTAATAATAACTAATACTAGAAGGATGTGGGAAACCACATCCAATTTATCCTCTCAAACTCCTTATTAAGGCAAATAGAAAGAGGTGAATACACCATGGGAGTAAACCCGTTGCCGCTAGTAAAGAACTATACTAAGAATTTAATGAAGTCTGCTGTCTATGCATCTAATGATGTTGCAGGAGACTTGATGCCAGGATATCATTCATTTGTAGATGATAACAAGGAAGTATTTAAAAGTGCTTATGTTGCTGTAAGAGACTATAGAGCTACTATAAATAGAATCAAGAATGCTATTACTAAATCTAATATATATCAAGCAGGAGAAGCTGCTTTATCTAACGCTAAGTATGACTTAGCTCATGGTACATTCTATAACCATAATAGAATCAAGTCATCTGAAGATGCCATCATGGATAACATGGGTGGAGGAGATGACTTTGGATTTGATCTAGGAGGAGATGAATCCTCTGGATCTACTGATGATATTGATAAGATGCTAGGTCTTGATGAGAATGGTGAAGAAGACTTTGGTATCTCTGAAGGTGATGCTCTTATATCTAAGAGCATTAAAGAATCATCCAAAGCATCAACAGCAGCCACTGGTAATGCTATCATTGGTTCTGCTGATGCTATAATGAAGAGCAATAGAATATCTGCTAATTTACTTTATGCTCAGGGTGAGAGACTGATGAGTGTAACTCAGTCTGGTTTCTCTACTCTTAATGAGACTATGGCTAATCAGCTTAAGTTTAGTACTGAAGCTGTTAATACTCACTTTGAGAATGCTAAGAAATTCTTTGAATCACAAGATAAGCTAGGTTCTGAACGTAATGCTATGCTTAAAGAACTATTAGAGATGTATCGTAATGAATATAAGCTACATCATAAGGAAGAAGAAGAGAAGGATAAGAAGAAGAAACTACGCTTTGGAGATATAGCTACTTCTGAAGGTATGATTAGATTTGAAGAATATGGACAGAATATCGCTAATAACTTTAAGACTGTACTAGATGATCTTGGATTAGGAATGATCAATTCCATGGGTGAAGCTATGGGCATGGATAACCCACTCATGATGTTTGCTCAGAATCCACTAGGCGGAATTATGACAATGCTAGTGAGTACCATGATTGGTCCTAAGCTTCAAGAGACTGCTAAGAACTTTGATAATACAATGAGTGGGGTTTTTGGTACCTTCCTAGCAAAGATGAATATGTATGCCAGTCAGGATGAAATGTCTCCTATGGGCATGATAGGAAAGTTGTTAGGAGTAAGAGATACTGTAAAATCCAGCTTAGATTCGTCAGCATATGAAAAAGGCGCCATCCCATGGGATGGTGAGGCAAAACAAGCTTTAGTCAAGGTTATTCCTGAGTACTTAGCTGCTATTGAGAATGCTTTGACTGGTAGAAGCCATCGTACTTATGACTATGAGAGAGGTCAGTTTGTAAATACTAAAGATTTACAGGATCAATGGAATGCTAGATATGATAGATATGTAGATCAATCATTTAGAGATATAGATTCTATAGTTACTAAATACATGAGTGAGTTTAAACGTGGCAATAGAGAAGAAGAGCTTGAGAGATGGGAAAACTATGATAGATTCCGTAAAGGTGTATTCGCACAACCAGGTCAATTCCAAGACTTAGTATCTGCTATGTCTAAGTTAGCATCAGTTAATCCTAAGCAAGGAGATAAAGAGAGAGCACAAGAGATAATAGATGAAGCTGCTATGAATATGGGCTTTGGTGGATATAATGGTAGTAGAGATTTACAAGATATACTAGAAGCTATATATCAAGCAGGACAAGGTCCTGGTAAGAATAAAGGCAGAATAATGGGACTTGCTGGCGAGGTATTTTCTAATAAGACTAAATTAGATCAAGAGATACAGAATTTACAAGAACGTGGTATGACTCCATTTATGAATCTATTTGATGGATCTTATATAGAGAGAATTCATAAGAAGTATGGTACTGTTACTACTAACACAGAGAGCATGCTGAATAAGTTAGATATCTCTAACATCTATGACTCTAAGGGATATAATACCTTCCATTATCTAAGTGAGATTCTAGCAGAGATTATTGCTATTAGAACCTATGGTGTAGGACTTGGTAAATCTAGAGAAGAACAAGCTATAATGGATAAACGTAAACGAATGCGTAGGATTTCTAGAGGTGTTGGAACATCTGGACCATCTCCTGGCGACCCAGCTAGTAGCCTTCCTGGTATTGAAAAACAAATTGGCGAGGTTGTGTCCAAGAGAAAAGAAGACCCTAAGAAATTATTTGAAGAAGAAGAAAGAAAGAGAAATGAGCGGTATCAAAAGCAAATAGAAGAAGAACAGAAAGCCTTTAAAGAAGGCAAAGGTAAAATTCGTCATAAATATCTCTTTGAGAGATATGGAGGATCTGCAGATTCTAATGAATTGATGAGAATCGCAGAGAATGAAGAAGAATACCGCAAGAAAGCAGCCGAGATATATTTAGAGAAATGGCAAAAAGAACAAAGGAAAGCTGAACAAGGATACGAAGAAGATAAGACCGGAGTCAGTAAATGGTGGGATGAACAAAAGAAAGACTTCATTAAGAGAAATGAAAAGACTTGGGAAGATATTCAGAAGAATGGCTTCCTAGATACTCTTATCAAAGCTGGTACTGTAAGTGAGAAGTTTGGTGTTATTAAAACTGGTCTAGAACAGTTGGCAGATAAACCTACTTCTATGCTCACTAAAGTACTAGAGCAAGCAGATGAAAAATTATATGACTTCTTCTTCTTAGAAGAAGAGCGTGTCGATAAGAATGGTAAACCTGTAGAAGGGTTCTTCGGTAGACTGAAATGGGAGATGGATGATGTATTTAAGAGGATCAATGAAGGTCTTAATGAATATCTCTTCCAGCCCCTTAAAGATAAATTAGGTGTTGAAGGTCCTTGGGATGCTATTAAGAAAGGACTTAACTACATTGGTATTGATATTGATGGTATAATAGATAATTTCAAGGATAGTACTAAGGAATTCTTTGGTCCTATTAAAGATAGACTAAAAGAGATGGGTATAGATTTCTTTAAAGATGCTAAAGAAGCATTAGCAGAAGAACGTAGAAAAGTTAATGAAGCTACACATGAAGGAGAATATCATCCTGAAGGAACTACTACTACAACTGAGACTAAACCTAAGACAGAACAAGAAAAGATTACTGCTCAGCTAGCATCAATGGATCAAAGAATTAAAGATGCTGAAGCTAAAGGTGATATGCTAGGTGCTCAAGAACTGAAAAATCGTAAAGCTAAATATGAGCAGATGAAGAAAGGTCAATTAGTATTATCTGATCAATCTAAGAGATCTGGATATGGTGACTATATAAATCAATTAGAAACAATGTATGCTAATGAGAAAACAATAGTAGATTCAAAGGGTAGATATGTGCAAGGATATACTAATCTCAAATATAATCCAGAATATAAAGGAAAAGGTGGACAAAGAATTTCTGAGTTAAGAGATAAGATTAATGAAAGCTCTAGATTAACAAGAGAGTCTATTGAACGAGGTAAAGCATACAATATTACTGGTATTGAGATTGATACTTTAGTAGATTTTACTTCAAGAGGATATGGAAATCTTGATGAAGAAAATAGAAAGATGTTCTCTGAGCTTAAGAAGAATATTGATTCATATGGAAGCATTGAAGATAGAGAACAAATGTATCAGAGGATTCTTGCTACTGGTCCTGTATTATCTGATAAGGATAGGAAGAAACTTTCTGATCAAATTACATTCTTACGAGGAGAAATAGATAAGTTAGAAAAAGAAAGACTATCTGCTACTTCAGATGAACAAAGAACTGCTATAGATACTGCACTAGCCACAATGAAAACAAAGGTACAAATTTATACTAATGCTCTTAATAAAGCTCTACCAGAAGGAATATATAATGACTTTAAGAAAGGTTTATATGATCTTATTGCTGAAAAAGCAAGAGTTGACAAGGAAGAAAAAGAAAAAGGTAAAGGAACTAAGACAGAAGAGAAAGTAAAAAGTCGTTATATTGGAGAACAAGCTCAGAATAAAATGCTTGGTAAGCTACATACCTGGGAAAGAATAACCAATAATTTTGAGAAGGGTAATTTCTCATTTAATATAGATCAAGGATTAGCAGAGTTTGTATATGAGAACAAGGATATCATATTCGATAGCTATAGGCCTCACATTGATAAATTCCTAAAGGATCTAGTTAAGATAGAGGATAAGAATACTAGAGATGATATAATTAAAGATGTAAGAGATAGGTTTATATCTAATGATAGGGCAACTTTGGAAGACCTTTCAAGCGTTAAAAATCTTAGATATGCTATTAATCGTCATAGAAAGAAGATAACTAGAGAGTTTGAGCAAGGCAAGTTTACTCCAGAGGAAAGTAAGAAGAAAGAAGCTATCATAGACAATGTACAAGTTGGTCAAAGTATTCTCCAAGGTTATAATCAAGAGAAGCTATATGATGAGAAGTTTAAGGATGGTATTACACCTCTTGAATTTAATAGATCTTTTGGCATTCATGAAGTAGAAGGACCTCCATTTGAGAATATTATTGGGACTGCTACTGAACAGCAGAAAGGATTCTTTGTTGATTTAAGAGATACTTTATCTAAAAAGCTAGATGATGTTATAGATGCTATTAAAGGTATTAATATAGAGACTGAAGGTATTACTGGATTTGGAATGGCAGAAGGTGGTACAGTACCTAAGACTGGTATCTATGCTCTGTCTAAGGGTGAGATAGTTATTCCTAGATCATTTGATCCTAAAGAACAAGCTAAAGATGCTAAGGGAGAACAAGCATTCATTGATAGGATTTCTAACTCTATTGCTAATTCAATTAATCCTAAGAATATTAAAGGATATGCTAAAGGTACTGGTGTTTATGGAGATGCTAAGAAGAGAAGAATAGGAGATAAAGAAGTAGAAGTAATGGGTAATGTAATTAGAATATTACCTACTATGGCTAATGATAAACTTAGTGAAGAGACTAATAAGAGTGTAGATGAACTAGCGGCTCAAGTAGAGAGTGTTACTGGTAAGAAGCCTAAGAAGGATACTATGGAATCTAAGGTAGTATTCATCAAAGACTTCATTAAAGATATAAGAGATAATACTATAGAAGCTAATACTGAAGCTGGTGTTGAAGTAGGAGATAGAAGTATTAGTGCTAATAGAAAAGGCTTTGATCCAATTATAGATGACTTACATAAGTTAGGTAGTAAGATTAGAGGAAAGGCTACTAAAGAATTCTTTACTGATAATACAATTACTAGAACTACATTGGATGGTGTTAATAATATTAAGAGTGGTTTTATAGATGCATTTTCCACAATATTGTTTGGCGATGGCACTAACAAGGAAGTCAATAAGTATATAGATGAGACTAAGAAGACTATAATAGATGCTACTCCAGATGTTGCTGCTCATAGTGTTGTAGGTCTTGTAGGAGGTACTCTCTTAGGTGGACCATTACTCGGTGCTATAGCTGGAGCATCTATTGGTATTATTAAGAACAATGAATTCTTCATGAAAGAGCTATTTGGTGAAAAGAATGCAGAAGGAGAAAGACAAGGTGGATTCTTTGATAAGCAGACTATAGAAGCTATAGAGCATTATGGACCTTCTATGAAGACTATGGGATTAATTGGTACTATTGCTGGTTTAGTAACTCCGTTTGGTCCTCTCGGTGGTTTAATGATTGGCTCTGGTTTAGGATTCTTAAGGAAGAATGAAGACTTCCAGACTATGCTATATGGAGAGAAGAATAAAGATGGACAACGTATAGGTGGCATTATAGATAAAGATACTAGAGATTTCTTTAAGAAAGCAGCTCCTAATATGGCAGCATCTGCTATAGCTGGAATGTTCTTAGGACCTTTTGGCTTAGTAGGTAATGTTATGATGGGTGGAGCTGTAGGTATGCTAGGCTCTACAGAAGCTTTCCAGACACATATGTTTGGTCCTATGGGTAAAGATGGTAAGAGACATGGTGGTATCGTAGGTGCTTTAAGAGAAGGTATAGTAGAACCATGGTTAGAATTTGGTAAGAAGGTTAAAGATGATCTATTTGAATGGGTTAAGAAGGATGTATTTGGACCACTCAAAGGAGCATTCACTCCTATAGCTAAGCAAATACAGCTAGGTGTAGTAGGAATGTTCTCTGGAGTAGGTAAAGCTATTGGAAGATTGTTTGAAGTTATCACTGGTAAGCCATTAGCTAAGACACTACAAGACTATTTGTTTAAGCCATTTACTGCTATTTCACAGAAGCTAATAAGTACAGCTCTTAAGCCAGCTAAGTTTATACTATCTGCTCCTAGTAAGATGATAGGTGCTGTTGGTGATGCTCTAAGAAGAAGACAGATAATGATGGGTAATGCGGATTACATGTCTGCCGCAGAAAGAGTACAGTTTGCACAAGATAAAGGAATGAATATAGAAGACAATCAATATCTACAATTAGATCAGAATCTAGCTACTGCTAACAAGGGTAATCTTAATGATATTAAGAAGATACTTACACTCTATAGAGATGGTGATGAAGGACTAAAGAGAGATCAAGGACAAGCAATGAGAAATCTATGGGCAACTGTAGATGATAGAATTAAATCAGGAGATTGGCATTGGTTTGGTACTAAGGGACTTACAGGAGAATTTGATAGAGATAAGATTGCTAGACTCTTTAGAGAAAGAAAAGATAAAGAAGCTATAGCAATGGTTAATAAGGTTCTAGATAATGCACAAGCAGCAGGACAACAAGTTTCTACAGATAAGCGTAAAGAGATTATTAAGACATTCCAGGATGTTGCTCTAGACTTAGCTAAATCAGAAGATATTAGAAACAATTTTGCTAATGAGAAAGGTAAGATGGTAGAAACCATCAAAGAGATGACTGGATATGATATTACTGAAGGCGATAACCTCAATAAGATGATAAAGAATGTAGAGAAAGAGATTAGTGTAAGAGAAAAAGTAGAAGAAGAGAGAAAAGAAGGTAAGATTAGTGAAGGTGAAGATGCTATCAGAGGAAGCATTGTAGACCAGACTAATACCTTAGTAGAAGCATTGAATGAAATTAAGACTACATTAGAGATTACTGTAGGTGGTGGAAGAACCCCAGAGCAATTAGCAGATCTATATAAGAGAAGAATGATATTCAAAGATGAGATGGATAAGATTGATAGACAGCATAAGACTAATTCAGCTAGTATTCTAGGAAGATTAGAGTCAGTATTTGGTGATAACTTAGATATTTCTGAAGAGTCATTACAGCATCTAGATACAAAACAAGGAATGAATGATCTAGAGAAGATTCTACAGATGGGTTCTAAAGGATTCAAGGTAGATAATCTCAACGATCTTGTTCTTTGGGCATCTAATGAAGCTCTTAAGAAAGATGATAAGAATCTATTCTCTAAGCAATATAAGCTCTTTACTGAAGCAGGATATCAGACTAAAGATCTTAAAGGTCTTGGCCAGTTATCTGCTGATCAAGTTCAGAATCTAGTAAATGCAGCAAGTCAAGGATTGAAGCTAACAGATCTAAATGAATTTAAGAATGTAAAGCTAAAAGATGCAGAAGCTATGAAGAAGATAATGGATATAAGTGGATTAAATGAAAAGTACTTAGATGCTAAGCATATGCAGAGATTAATAGATGATGGTACTTATGGTCAAATGCTAATGAATCCAGAGTATTTCAGAATAGATCCTAATAAACTAGAATCAGAAATAGCTAGACAAGAAACAATGGAGAAGAATAGAGAAGGTGGCGGAGAGCTAGATGGTAAGATAAAGACTCGTCGTATGGATCACACTTATAATTTCATTATGAATAGAATGGCTACTACCGGAGAAGGATTGAATGATATTGGTAGAACTGGAGTTAAATGGATACGTAGAAATGTTCCTGATCCTAGAGTAGGAAGACCTGAACAGAGAAGGTATATAAGTGGAGATATTCTCGATAAGCTAGATAAACTTGGTCATGATTGGATGGATAGATATCGTAATGGAGAACTATCTGAAGAAGAAGTAGAGACAGCATACAATAAGCTAGAAGAAATGGAGAAGGCTAAGAATGAAGGAGAGATTCCAACTCATGCTTATGGTACTGGAGTAATCAATAAAGATCACTTAGCTGTATTGTCTAAGGGAGAGAAAGTAGTAAATATAAATGATTATCTTAAGAATATGCCTAGATACGCTGAAGGTACTGTTGGTAATCTAGCACTACAACCAGAGCCAGAAGTTGCTCCACCTGCAAATAATGTTAATGAACCAGGTACAAGAACTACTTCTACTGGTACTAAACTTAGAGGAATTGAAGGCGGAAATAAAGCAGCACAGACTACATCTCAAGAAGGTAAAGATAGGGATAGTCAAAAGAAGAAGAATGAAAAAGATAGTGATAGAACAAAGATCAATGAGCAGCTAGCAGAGCAGAGAACCTATATTGCTAAGATGCTAGATAGTATTAAAGATAACAAAGATAAGATTAGAGGAATGCTTAATAAAGGTAAAGATAAGTTTAAAGAAGTAATGAGTGAGTATGGTATTGGTAAGTATGTACCTGGTCAAGGTGGTACTAATATTCCTGCTAATAAAGAGACTAAACGAATTGAAGGTAAAGTAGAAGAGAAACATGATTCTATCGTCAATACTGGATACTACTCTGAAGAGATTTATAAACTATTGAAGAATAGATTAGATGTTAAGAAAGCTGGACCTGAACAAAAGAAAAAGAACGATTGGTTTGATAAACTAATGGGCCTCTTAGGAGGATTAGCCGCATGGTTTATGAAGGGTGGATTACTTGCACTCCTTAAGAAGGTTATTCCTAAAATTCCAAAGATACCTAATATGCTTAAGAACTTTGCTAGCCAATTAGCTAGACTATTTCCTAGGATTCCTATAATTGGACCATTCTTTACTAAGCTATATGATAAAATATCTAAAGTTGGTGCTGGTATTACTAAAGCAATAAGAGATTTCTGGGATGGATTTAGAGGTAAAGGTGCTAGAGTAGCCGAAGGAGCCGCTGCAACAGCTAAAGCAGGGTCTCGTGCAGCATTAGCATATGGATCTACTAAACAAGGACAAGATAAGATTGTTAGAGCAGGAGAATGGGTAGATAGTAAACTAGCTGGATGGAGAATGAATAGGGCTATTAATGCTAACGGAATAGAGAGAACAGATGGAAGTTTAAATAAAAGATTAGCATCTATAATGAGTGAAGATGAACGAAGCTTTATGAAAGGTTTAGATAAATATAAGATCAAAGATACAGTACAAGGTTTAAATCCTGCTGAAGTTAAAGAGATTGCACAAAAGCTTGGAGTATCTACGCAGGATGTACTAGCTAGACAATATGAAATATTAACTGGTTCTACTAGAATGGATAAAGGATTTGATGCTCTTACTGCTGAAGGTAATATTAAAGCTACTATGCTTGCCGAAGGTAATAAAGCTACTGCAAATTCTAAACTAACAGAAATACTTGAACAAAGACTTGGTCCTCAGTTGAGTATACTACAAGAAGAACAAAAACTTGGAACTCTTAGAAACGTAGCTAAAGATGAAAAAGCTATGAGACAAATCTTAGATGTAATGGAACAAAACCATGGTGCTTTAGGAGCTAATCAAACTGAAATAGCGAAGAATGCTGCTATAAAAGCAGAGCTAATCAATAAGTATCCTATGTTAGAAGGAAGATTTATACAAGCTGAAAGGGCATATTCTAGAAGTATTATTGGTAGAGGAGCTATAAAAGTAAGTGAAGGTGTAGGTAAAGCTACTGAAGCTATTAAAACTCAAGCGGCTACTGCAAAAGGAATGGTACAATCTGGATTGCATCAATATAGAGATGATTCTAAGTTATTAAATACTATATTTGGTAAAACAGAGAGAACTGCTTTATCTGAAGCAGAACTAGCTGAAAGAGCAAGAGTATTAAGAGAATCAGGAAAATATAGTGAAGCAGAAATTGAGCAAACCTTAAAGAAGCTACGTTATCAAGATATGGGCATTAGAGGTAAAATTAGTAGTAAATTATCAGATGCAGCAAGTGCAGCTAAAACAAGTACTAAGAATTTCCTATTTGGTGGACACACTTATGGATTATCACCACAAGAAATGAATAATCAAGTACTAAGATTAATGCAAGATGGATATACTCAGAAAGAAGCAATGGAAGAAGTAAGAAAGTTATCATTAGAAAGGTCACGTACTAGCTTAGGTATTATGAGAGATACCTTAACACAAGATTATCAGCGTGCTAAGAACTTTGGTACTAGAATAGTAGAGAGTGATGCGGTTAAAGCAGCAAGTAATATGGCTAGAAGTGCTGGAGAAACAGTAGGTGGTGTAGCTAAAGGAGTAGGAAATGCAGCAGGAAAGGTTGTTAATTTCTATACAGCTCCTACAAGAGCATTATTAAACGTCGGTGATTATGCATTACAAGGTGTTTCTAAAGTCGGAGAAGCGGCTGCATTTGGTAAACAATTATTGAATACAGTAGATGATGATTTAGCAACTAAGTTTGGTAAAGGTTATAAAGTAGCATCATTTGTTCCTAAGACTATGGCGCAGATGCCACTAGAAGCTCTTAGAGGATTCGGTAATACGGCTGAATTAATTAGAGGTGGAATTAGTGGTAATATGGCCAAGCTTGGTGATATGGCGCTAGACGCAGGTTCTAAAGGAAGTTTTGTACAGGGTAAAGTACTAGAAGAAGGAGCATCTATTTATAAGAAAGCTGGATTTAAAGTAGCTCAAGGTACAGAAGGAGCATTTAATAAGATCTTTAACTTCATTATGACCCCATTACAGAAGATTGCTAGTTTGGCAGCAGAAGTACTAGGTCATATTCCTGGGCTTAAGACAAGTTCTTTAAATAGTGGATTCCAGAAACTAGCTGAAGGATTGGCGAAAGCAATAGAGAAAAAAGGTGGAGCAAGACTATTTGCCTCAATTGGACGTAAACTTATCCCATATGTAGGGCAAGCATTGATGGCTTACGACTTTGCAGAAGCATTTTATGATGGTATGACTAATCCAGGATTGGTATTAGGTATTAATGATCAATCTACTATAACGGAAACAGAAACTGTATTGGCAGCTATTACAAATGCAATTGTTAAGACATGTACTCTTGGTATTCTAGATGGTAGAGATGTAATAGATCTTGTTATGGACACTATTGGTCCTGTTATCGGATATACTGGAGCAGGATTAAAAGAGAAGAGAGATGCAGCTAAAATTGAATTAGATCGTTTTAATATGGAGCATGGTACTAATCTTACTCAAAAAGAATTTATGGATCTTAATGGTCAGCTAAATAAGAAAACTGTAATGGATAATGTAATGAATGCTGGTAAGTTTGTTGCCGGAAAGGCAGTAGATTTTATAAAGCAATTACCCGATATTATTCTTGATAATATTAGAAATCTAGCTGAAGGAGCATTCAATATAGCAGAAGATATTAAGGGAGTTAAGAATTATTGGGATACTTTGTATAATAGAGCACAAGCAATAGCGTTTAATGATGCTGGACCAGAAGAGATTGCTAGATGGAATCAACAGATTCAGATAGATCCTAATGAAAGATTTGCCGGTATTAAGATGATGATGAAAGACTTTGCTACTAATCATTTCTTCTTAATGTCTACGGGTGGATTTGTTGTAAGTAAAGTACTAGATGTCACTAGAAGTGTATTTGGTGGAATTGGAGATGCATTTGGTAACCTAGCAGGAACATTCACTAGAGTTAAAGATAGAGTAATAGCAGGTGATCCTTTAGGAGTTATTACTGCTGGATATGATGCTTATAATGCAGGTGGATATCAAGGTTTTGGTGGTGCTATTGGATCATTAGTTGGTACATTGATGAGTGGTTTTGCAGTTTCTCCTGCTGCATTAGTATGGGTAGGTAGATCTGCTTTCGATGCTGTGAATGAGGTACTAGAAAGTGTTAATAGAATTAATCCTGAAGATGGTTTTGCAGAAATTTCTCAGTTAGCTCAAGAAGGTCATCCAATAGATTTGATTGGTGTTGCTAATCCATTTGATGAAGATGATTCATTTGGTGGTAGGGTAGCTGGTATTGGATTTAGTATCTATAAGGGAGTAAACTTTGTAAGAGCTACTTTTAATGCTATAGCTAAAGCTGGATTCTCAGCTATTGAATGGATGGGTAATATTGGTGGTAATAAATTCGATCCTAAATTCTATGAAGAATATGAGTTTAAAGAAGTCTGGGATAATACCTATTTAGATCATAGAGAGATTGTGTTTGATGCATCTAAACCAATGACTGTATTCGGTGCTTTTGCAGATTTGATGTATAAGTATTTCAAACTTCCTGGAAAGATTTTTGGATATATTGCTAGTAAAGTATTTGATGGTAATAGTAGTATTCTAGATACTTTAGGTGGATTGAAGAATAAGGTAAGTAACTTCTTTAAGTGGTGGGATGAAACAGATCAAAAGTCTAAAATAGAAAGTACTGATGCTGGTGACGTAAAGAAGAAGATAGAAGATTATAAGAAGACTCCAGAAGAAAGAATAGCAGAAGCTAAGAAAGCTCATGAACAATTAGAAGCTCTTAAAGCAGCCAATGCAGCTCAAGCTGAAAGAGATAAGAAGAAGAGAGAACTAGATAAATTATATAATGAATTACCTCCAGATGAACAGCAAAAGTTTAGAAAGCAAGTTGACAGTACTTATAGAACAGATGAAGACTTGGCGAAAATCAATGCTTCTAAAGAAGAAGTTAAGCAAAACGCTATCAAAGAGATTAAAGAATCTGAGAATCTGAGTGATTATGATAAGGCATATTTGATTAATAGAGTCAATAGTGGTAAGATACTAAGTCAGAAAGTTAATCAGATTATTAGAGGAGAAATAAATGTAGAGCTTAAAGATGTTGCACAGAATGAGCAACTCACAGATTATGTACCAGAAGATGGTACTGGTTCAGGAAAAGAGAAAGATCCTAAGATAAGGAATTCTTATAGAGTAGATCCTAATAGAACTTATACGTTTGAGAATGGTAGACCAGAAACTGATAGATTCATTAGAGCTAAGTATGGTAAAGGTTCTGATTTAGAGGGTTATAATGGTCCTGAGTTCAATAAGATTGATGAAGAGAATGATAGCTTAACAGTAATCAATGCTAAGAAAGAAGTACAGAATAGATATATGGCTGCTAATATTGGTGCTAACTACTCTCAGTTAGATCCATCTATTAAAGATATTCAGTTCAATAAAGATTCTGACACAGAGAAGATGACTATTGGAGAACGTGCTTGTGGTCCTATGGCTATGGCATCTGCTATCACCGGTGCAACTGGACAGAGAGTAGATCCATTATCTATGGTAAAGAGTGTTAAGGATGAAGAGTTAGAGACTGATGGTGGTACTAAGTTTAATTACTTTAAGAGAATGGCATCTGATGCTGGATTGAGTGCAGATCAGACGAGTAATAAGAGTGATATACTTGATAATCTTAAGCATGGTAAACCTACTATTCTAATGGGTACTGATGATAGAACAAGTCAATCTACTCCATTTGGACCTAACCCACACTATGTAACTGCTACTGGAGTTACTAAGAGTGGAGACATAGTAGTCCAAGATCCTGAAGAGAGAAGAAGTAATGTTCTATATAATGCTAACCAAGTTCTTAATAAGAGTAGTGTAGGATTCAATATTACATCTGAAGGAAAGCAACAGATAGAGACTAATGCAGAGAGATCTAGAAGACTTACTGAGATGAGAAGAGCTGCATTCCTAGGCAAAGGTTCTAGTAAAGTTAAATATGGTATGGGTACTCCTGCAACAGATAGCGATCCTCCATTTGCACAGATTGCAGTAGATATTACTAAGCTAGTAGGAAGTGAGCATCCTGAATTATTCTGGGCACAATTGATGCATGAAACTGGTGGTCCTAATAAGTATCTAAGTGATATGGAGAGTATTGTTATTCCTAAGATTGGTGCTGATGATCATAACTATGGTGGATTCACTTGGTATGAAGGAATGGGTGAAGACCATAAAGGTGTTCCTCGTCCTGAAGGTGGATATTATGCTAGATTTAATTCTGATGAAGAATATGCTCAAAGAGCTTTCAATAATGTATATAAACGGTATCAATCTGATATTGCTAATGCTGATAATCCTGAAGACTTTGCTAGAATACTTAAAGAGAATGGATATTATGCTGGAGATCAAGCAAATTATGCTTCTGGATTGAGTGCACATTTAAGAGACTATAAAGATGATCTACCTAAGTTAAAAGGGTATAAACCTGGTACTAAACAATCTACTGATATTGCTGACGTTAAAACTGGTTCTGATAAGACTTCTACTTCCACTAGTAGTGGCGGTGGAGGTATCATGGATCAGTTTGGCGGTGGCGTAGTAGGAAAGATGTTAGCTAGTGCATTTGGACCACTTGCCATTATCCATGCTAATCTCTTTGGTGGTAATATTGGTGGAGGAAACCCCTCAGATGCCAAACCTGTTACACCTGCTGGAGATGTAAAGCCTGGTGGAGGAAGTGGATTAGCAAATGTAGTTCATAAAGAATATAAGTGGGCTAGTGGATTAGAGAATAGAAAAGAGACTAAACAGATTATTCTACATCATACTGGAGCAGGTAATAGTGCTAAAGATGATAGAGATGTTGGAGCAGATGAGATACATAAATGGCATCTAGGTAATGGATGGGCAGGTATCGGATATCACTTTGTAATCAGAAAGAATGGTACAATAGAAGAAGGAAGACCTATTGATACAGTAGGATCTCATTGTCAAGGTCATAATAGTGATAGTATTGGTATTCACTTATCAGGTACTTTCGTAGAGGATGTTAAACCTACAGCAGAACAGCTTAAGTCTTTGTATCAGCTCATTAAGGATGTAGCTACTAAGTATGGATTTGATGTAAGTAGGAAGACAGTAAAAGGTCATAAAGAATATAATAACACAGATTGTCCTGGACCTGGAATATTCAACCAGATAGATGATATTGTGAATAAAGCTAAAGCATGTACTCCTAGTGCTGGATTAAAGGATAATGTGCCTGGTACTAAAGATCCAATGTCTATGAAGCAGCCAGGTACTAAAGATCCAATGTCTATGAAGGGTAAAGGTAGTGGAAAGAGTAAATTTGGTAAAGGTTCTAATATTGAAGGTTATAATGGTCCTGATTACAATAAGATTGATGAGGATAATGATTCACCAGCAGTAAAAGAAGCTAAGAGACAATCACAGCTTAAATGGATTAAAAATCAAAATCAGACTGGAAATACTATGCAAGATCTTGGGTCTTATAATGGTCCTGATTACAATAGATTGGATCCCACTAAAGATACTATAACTGCACAGAAAGCTAAAATTGAAGCACAAAAGAAATGGTATGAGCAACAGCCTAAAGAATATAAAACTATGAATTCTATTCAGACTGATATTGGAACTACACTAGCTAGTATTAAACCTGAAAAGAGATCTATGGCTGATAAAGAGATAGCAAGGCATATAAATATCAAAGAAATTGCTACAGTAAAAGATAGATTGCTACAACAATCTAGAGGAGTTAAGACAGAAGTAGATGATGAACAGCTACAGAAGATGCCAGTTAATGTGAGAGAGCTATTTGATAGAAAGCATAGATTTGATGAAGTTTTAGAGAAAGCTAAGTCTAAATATGGTAAGGGTAGTGGTGATGCTATAACTTCAATGGATCCAGGAGAACTTTGGAAATATATCAGAAGTAAAGGTTGGTCAGAGAATGCTACGGCAGCTCTTATGGGTAACTTTGATGCTGAATCTTCCTTAGATCCTGGTGCATGGGAAGGCAATGAGAAGCACTATGATACTCTAGAAGCAGTAGAAGAAGCAGGATTCCCTGGTGGAAAAGATAAAGGATATGGGCTGCATCAATGGTCTGCTGGAGCAGGTGATTCAAGACGTGACAGATTGAAAGAATATGCAGGACAAGTTGGAGGTTCTACAGGTAGTTATCAAACACAAATAGATTATCTTGGTAATGAATTCTTACATCATGAAAAAGATATAACTCTAGGCAAATCTTCAGTACAAGCATTGCTAGATCAGTTAGATGGACCTGATGTAAAATCAGCTACAGAAGTATTTATGAAGAGAGTAGAAAGACCTAATGAGAATCCAGAGGTTAATCATCTATATACAAGAAGAATACCTAAAGCTGAAGAGTACTATAGTAAATATTCTACAGGAGATAAGACACCTACTAAGATTGTAGATAGCGCAGGACCTGGAGCAGCAGTAGCTATTGGTTCTGGCGATGCTACATCTATTAGTGCTGATTTAGGAGATATGGGTAGCCTATTTGGTGGTGGATTAATTGGTCAAACATTGGCTAAGTTCTGGACTACTGACCCATATGCTAAAGATCTATTGATTAAAGCAAAAGCACTCGGATTACTAACGGTACCTAAGCCTAATGCAGGAAATACTAATTCTAATGGTTCTCAGACAGCAGCAAGTGCAGGCGCAGAAGCAGCGCAAGGACCTAATGCTGGAGCTCCAGTAGGAGATAACCCAGTAGATGCATTGTTGAAATATCATAACTTTACTAAGGATGAAGGAATAACGTCAGATTATGGACCTAGAACATTAAATGGTGCAGAAGATTTCCATGGTGGTGTTGACTTAGCTTATGGAAGCGGAGATCCTATATATACACCTGTAAACGGTGTTGTTGATGATACATGTACTGAAGGCTATGGTGCAGGTTATGGACACTTTGTTATAATCAAGGATGCTAAAGGGAACTATCATATGTTTGCCCACAATGCAGCTCCTACAGTAAAGCCTGGTCAAACAGTAAAAGCTGGAGATCAAGTTGCTACGGCAGACAATACAGGTCATTCATTTGGAGATCATTTACATTACGGTATTCATCCTGATGCTGGTTGTACTAAAAAATCTGGAATGAATCCTTGGGAATACTCATTATCTGGTACAGGTAGTGGTAAGACTAAATATGGAATGGCTAGTGATCCATGGAAGAATGTACAGTTTGATCCTAATGGAGATATTAAAGGATACAATGGACCCGATAAGTATAGATGTAAACCTACAGATTCAGATGAGATAATACTACAGAAGCTAGAGAAACAACGTAGATGGAAGAAGAGAAGAAGTGGAATCTTTGGATGGTTAGATGATTTCTGGATTAAAGTAAGAGATGCTATCGCATATCCATTTAAACAAACAACTCCACAGAAGCTAATGGAGCCAATAGCAGATAAAGTAGAATATGATGAGTGGAAAGAGAATGACTTCATTAAAGATATCCGTAGTAGAGATACTTCATTACTTGGTATTACTCAAGCTAAGATAGATACATTCCAAGGTGGAGAATACTATAATGATTCTAGTAAAGCATCAAATGTAGTCAGAGAGTATATTAAAGGTGTAGGTACATTAGAAGATGTAGCTAAAGCAGTTGGATTTAATAGAGAACCTGATCCTAGTATGCCTTTGAATCAGGCAGCACAACAAGCACTTGGATATAGAGAATATAGTCCTGTTAGAACATGGCAACACTTCTTAGTAGATTCTTATATGTGGAAGCGTGGAGGTATGTTACCAGTTGATCGTTGGATGACTGGTGGTGTAGATCCATTTGCAGAAACTAAGATAGATAAACCAGATGTAGTTGTTCCTAAGAAAGATGATATAGCTCCTAAGATGCCTAATACTCCTATTGAAGTTACTAAACCTGTTGAAATGCCTAAACCTAATATTCCTACTGAAGTTGTTAAACCTGTTGAAATGCCTAAACCTGATGTTCCTAAGATTGATGTTGATAGAATTCCTAGAACTCCTGGAACATTCCCAGAGAATAAGCCTAAACCTGCTGTTCCTAAGATTGATATTGATAGAATTCCTAGAACTCCTGGAACATTCCCAGAGAATAAGCCTAAAGCTATATTTACTCCTGATCAATTGAATGAAATGAGAAGAAAAGTATTTATACCTAATTTGGGACTAGGTTCTAGATATGGTATGGGTGCAGTTACTACTATTGCGAAATATGTAGCTACTAAGTTAGGTGGAAAAGGTGCAGAGAAATATGCAGGATGGAATTTATATGATATTCTAGTTGATCTTGGATTTAGTGAAGACTTTGCTAGTTTCTGCGCAGGTGCTATGGATGTAGCAGATTTGATTAGTAATCCTTTTGTGTTTATATTAGAAGCTTGCGCTAAATACGCATATGAGAATCCTGATGGTAATCCTATGGCTAATATGCAATACATGGGTATTGGTAGTGGTAAGATTAAATATGGTAAAGGGATTAAAAAAGATGGTCTTAAATGGTTAGGAAAAACAGTTCTTGGAAATGAAGCATATGAGAAAGCTTCAAATTATATTACTGAAAACTTCCCTGCATTGGCTAATATTTTAGATTTTGCTGGATATTTCGATATTATATCACTAGCACAACTTCCTTTTGAAAGAGCAAAAGCTCTCAATGACAGAATTGCTTCAGGAGAAATAACTCCTCAGCAAGCTCTAGAAGAAGCACAAGCTCTTCAAGGAGAAGGTAGTGGTAAGACTAAATATGGTAAAGGTTCTAAGGGTGTAAATGTTAATATTCATAACTTGTCAGATTGGTCAGCAAGTGGTATTGGAAAGATAAGTGCAGATATTACTAAAGCTGGAATGAAAGCTATAAGACAGTCAAGAACTGGACACAAAGAAGGAAGAATGTTTGTAGCTTATCCTGAGACTAATGATCCTAGTGCTTATATTGATCAGATTAATCAAATTATAGCTTCAGTTGGTGCTAATGCTGATATAGAGAAAGTAAGTATTCGTAGTTCTGATGGTACTATGACATATAGTGTTCCTTATGATAAATTCATGGCATTACCTAAGTCTCAAGAATCTTTTGATGAATGGTATAGAAATAAGAGTGGATTTAATCCTAATATGGGTGATAAGCCTATTACTCCTGAAGCTAAACCACAACAGGGTAAACCTAGCCCACAACAAGAGATGTTACAAGAGAGAGCTAAACAAGTACAAGAAAGAGCTAAGATAAAAGAAGATAAGAAACCTATTGAGAAACCACAAGATATTCAAGAGAAACCTATTCCTAAACCAGAGACTCCATCTATTGAGAAACCTAAAGAAGAAGATAGAAGATCACTACAAGAAAGACTAATGCAAAAGAGAGGTAAACAAGTACAAGAAAGAGTTAAGGTAGTAGAAGAGGAAAAGAAGAAGATAGAAGAACCAAAGCCGAAAATGATAGAAACAGCTCATGATACCTTTAAAGATGTTCATGTACCTACAAGAGATGAGAAGATAAGAACTAATCCATTTAAGGAAGAATCTAATAAAGTTGATTGGAAAGCTAATGCATTTATTAAGGACAATGCTTCTAGAGATACTTCACTATTAGGAATTACTCAGGCTAAGGCAGAAAAGTTTAAAGGCGGAGAGTATTATAATGATGCTAGTAAAGTTAGTTCTACATCAAGATTGTATATTAAGGGAGCAGCTACTCTTGATGAAGTTGCTAAAGCAGTTGGATTTAGTGGTATTCCTTCAGATAGTACTAAGCTTAATCAGTCTGTACAGCAAGCACTTGGATATAGAGAATATAGTCCTGTTAGAACATGGGCACATTTTGTAGTGGATGCAGAGCTATGGAAGAAAGGTGGTATGTTACCAGTTGATCGTTGGTTAACTGGTGGTGTAGATCCATTTGAAGAACTTAAGAAGCCTATTGAGAAGGCACAAGATATTCCAGAGAAACCTATTCCTAAGCCAGAACCTGCTAAGAGTAAAGTAGAAGAGTCTACAAAGAAAGAAGAGATTCATGTACCTACTAGAGATGAGAAGATAAGAACGAATCCATTTAAGGAAGAGACTAAGAAGGTTGATTGGAAGGCTAATGCATTTATCGAAGATAGTATGAAGAGAGATACTAAAGTTGGAGATATTACTCAAGCTAAGATAGATACCTTTAAAGGTGGAGAATACTTCAATGATGCTAGTAAAGCTAGTCCTACAGCAAGGCTTTATATTAAGGGAGCAGCTACTCTTGATGAAGTTGCTAAAGCAGTTGGGTTTAATGGTATTCCTACAGATGATACTGTACTTAATCAGGCTACACAACAAGCACTTGGATATAGAGAATTTGGATTAAATAGAACATGGGCACACTTTGTAGTAGATGCAGAGCTATGGAAGAAGGGCGGTATGTTACCGGTTGATCGTTGGACAACTGGTGGTGTAGATCCCTTTGAAGAAGATAAGACTAAAGAGAATGTGAAGCAACCTAACAACAAGATTGAAGGAGAAGTAGAAGATGCAGTTAAGTTGAAGGAAAAAGGTTTAGCACCTGAGGTAGCTCCTAATGGAAAGCACTATGAAGAGAAAGAAATACTAGCTCTTATGGATAAGGGAGAGACAAGAGAATCAGCAATAGCTACATTGTCTAAGATGGATAAGTATTGTAAGAAGGAAGATAAGAAGAATAAGAATCCTATTGATGCATTCAACGCTCTGCTTAAGAAGATACAAGATGAGGTAAATAATCTATTCAAGAACTTTGGTGTAGAGAGTGGAATAGTAAAGAATGAGAATGAACTAGATGAGCTAGGTAATATTAAAGCATACAAAGGTCCTAAAGAAGCTCTAATTACTAAGGATGATAATGATGAGGTTAAGAAAAAGAAACTAGAGACTCAGAAGAAATGGATTGAAGAGAATAAGAAGGAATCTAAGCCTACTATAGATACGAATAAGCTACCAGACTATACTGTCGGTGGTGGATTTAGTGGTGATCTTAAGAAGAATAAACAAGTTAATCAGCTAGAACAGCTAGAGAATCTTAAGAAGGAACAACCTGAAAAGAAAGATAATATTCCTACAATTATTAGACAACAAGAAGAAGATAGAGCTAAGGTAAAAGATATTGAAAAGGAAGATACTTTAGAAGATATCAAGAAGCAAACTGAAGAAACTATCACTCAGATGGATACTGTTAATCAGACTCAGTTAAAGAATGCTAAGGATAATATTGATTCTCCTCCTACTGGTGCTGTAAGTCAAGAAGAAGCAGTAAGCCTCTTACGTGAAGGTGTAAATTACTTGAAGATTATAGCTAATGCTCTTACTGGTGGTAACTTGAACAATACTGTCAATAATACTGTGAATGTACGTGGAGGAAATAATATAAGCATGATAACGAATAATAAAAGTGCTAGAGATAGAGGAGACGAGACTGCTAATATTGATGCTTTACAAGCGATGGCCGCTGCGTTGTTTAATGTCGCATCTAGATAAAGTCAATGGGGAGTGCAATTTTGCACTCCCTAAACTTTTTGATAAGGCAGGTGTTAAATATGATGTATTATTACATCGGACGTTATCCGATATGGGTTAAAGATGAACCTAGTGTTCATGGAAAGAATATCAATATAGTTAAGGAAGGAGACTATGTTTCTTGCAAGAATATAAAGGATAATTGGATGGAACTATCTAAGGGATATGTATATACTCTTGATAGTGACGGCAAGATGATGTTTACTAATGATGCTAATGTAATAGCTAGAAGACATAGTAGAGAAGATATGAGTGTAGTAGATAGATTCATAGCATATGAAGGAGAAGAAGAAAGAACTTCAGAGGACTACTCACAAGATTATCCTGAAGAAGGTCAAGAGAATAGCTACTCATATACAGATGCTAATGGTACTCGTAAGCATGTTACTACCCAGAATAAAGGCAATGGTGAATATAATAAGATGATCTCTTATCAAGATAGCAAGAATAGAGATATAACTGAGCAGTATCGTTATGATACATCTGGTTCAATAAAGTATCAGAAGACAGAGAAGTACGATGATAATGGTAATAAAGTTATAACAGAGAAAAGTCCAGATATGACTATTACAGAATCTAAAGAAGTTATGGCAAATGGTGAAAAGATAAAGAAGGTTGTTAAGACTGATGGTAATGGAAAGGTGATATCTACATCTAGGTTAGATGAACATGGTCAAGCAGCTAAACCAATGGATGAGAATCAAGCTCAAGAGGCTGTAGGTAATTACTATGGAGCTGAAGGAAACGCTATAGGTCACTCACCTTCCACATCTAATCTTAATCTACAAATTAAGGATACTTTTGGTATTCATGGTATGCCATATCAGTTTATGGATATTGTAGATAGACCGGTGAAAGGTGATAGTAAACTAGGAAGAATATTTGCTGATAGGGTAGTATCTAGAATGCCATTAATGATAATGTGTCCTGGAGAACCTAAGTTCTTAGCAGGATGGAAGGAAGAAGATGTTAAAGATTTCTGGCAAAATTTTATATCTTCTATGGGTGGCGGTGGAAGTCTAGATCAAGTATTAACAAAGAATGGTAGATACTATGTCTTTGAAGAGAGATGGGATGAGTATGCTAAGTATCTAAATCCATTATGTCGTCATGCAGCTATATTCCTCGGTATAGGTGGAGATCTTTTTCCTGGTACTGATGATACTACTTTAGCTCAAGGTAGATATGAGAAATTTGGTAATGATGAAATAGCTAAGAAGTTTAATTATAGACATTCTGCTGCATTCTATATTAATAGCGATACTCAGGTAACAGACAATATGTCTAATCAAACTATGAGGTCTTCTATAGCTGATAAAGTAAATGGTATGTCGGATATTGCTAAAGAGATACAGTTCTTATTAGGTTCTGCTGGAGCTATGACTGGATCTAAAACGACCAATACGTTATCTAATATACCACAAAATGCTCAAATGAATGCAGAAAATGCCCAAAAATGGGTAGAAGATGCACTAGGATCAGGAAGTTTCTTAAGTAAGATAGCTGGTAACTTAGCTACTGTAGTACAAGGTGGTAAGCTTATCTTCCCAGAGATATGGTCTGATTCACTCTTCTCTAAATCATATCAAATCAATATAAAACTTAGGTGCCCTAACCCAGATCCATTATCTTGGTTTTGGACTATATGGGTTCCTATAGCACATCTACTTCCATATGTATTACCTAAACAATCTGGTCCTAATGGATATATAGCTCCATTCTTAGTAAGAGCTTTTTATAAAGGATTCTTTAATTGTCAGATGGGACTAGTTACTGGTATTAATATAACCAGAGGTGCTGGTGCAGGTGACTGGACACTAGATGGTTTAGCCTGTTCAGTAGATATTTCCTTAGATATAAAGGATCTATACTCGATTCTATCTGTCACTCAGGAAGGTGCTAATGAATTTGAGATCTTGTCTAATATAGGACTCTTAGACTATGTAGCTAACATGTGTGGCGTTAATATAAATGAACCAGATTTAGGACGTATGATAACTACCTGGTACTATATTAAGACTAATATGGCTAGTAATGTAATTAATCAGACTTTGAATACTATAGACCAGTGGGCAACCAATGTCTTAACTGGAATGTGGCGACATTAGAATTTTACATATATAGCCACACTTATATAAAATAATAGATAATGAGTGATAATGATGAAAAACAGAAAAAAGAAAGCAGAAGAATATGAAGCTAAGTACTCAGATATTCCTAGAGACTTCTATGAGAGACTAAATTGGATGTGTGATAGATTCATTATAAAGGAATCCAAATATAAAGAAATACTAAGCAAGAAAGACAATATGATATCTAATATGTACTACTCTATCTATAGAATAATTCTATACGAAGAACCAGAAGGATCTCCTAGACCTAGATTCAGATTAGTAAATAGACATAGTTTATTACAAGAAGCAGTAAGCAATAGCTTCTTTGTTCACGTATATTCTATTACTGGTGCTCAAGATAGAAACTATATGAAGAGACTAGTATCAACAGAAGAACTGTATCAGTTAGAATCTATTATCTATACAGCATGTGATGTAGACTACTATGCATTCCTTAAGACACCATCTTACTTTAATACGACAGATAAGTTCTTAGCAGAGATAGGTCTTATTAGACCTATAGCAAAACCTGATTGGGATAACATAGGTAAGAAGTATAGTGATATGTATAACGGAAATGTATGGATTGATGATGAGTGTGTTATAGAAGGAAGAGTAGGAAAGTATTACTCTATACTACCTAGAGTGGAGATAACTCTTAAATTCCTTAATGCACTATATCATAGGAATCAGTACATGAAGATGAGTAAGCGACTAGATAAACCTATTGCTTACTATGACAACAAAGGAAATGTGATTCAAGGAGATGTAAATGTATGACAGTATATACACCATATATTCATTATCTTAGAACATGGTTGTATGACAATATATATAATGATAAGAATCATCGAGATTATATTCTACATTGTATAAATGAATGTATTGGATATAGAGATCCATTCTTTCAAGAACAACCACTTGCTATAATCGTAAGATGTGAAAAGAATAGTAATCTCTTGAATCTATACAGGGCTTTTGAAAATGCTCTGATAAATATAGTATCTGGACAATACTCTATAGAAGAAGAGATTGCTAAGATCATCAATACTAATAACTTGCCAAACAGTATATGGGATTTTAAGAATGACATCTTTGAAAACCCATCTCATCTATATCTTAGTATAGGTCAGATAGATGATATGGCAATTATCAATCTATGAAAAAAGAAAAAGAGGTACCATAAGGTACCTCTATCTTTATTACTTCTTAGAACACATACCAGTAGAACTACTAGAGCTAGATGAAGATGAACTAGAAGATGGAGTAGTACTTGAAGGAGATGAACTAGATGATGAACTACTTGAAGGAGATGTCTTAGTAGGATCAGATGTTTCCTTAGGAGTTTCACTCTTATATTGTTCACTCTTAGATGCAGGAGTACTAGGTTGACTCATATCTTCTAGTACCTTTTGAATATATGCTTCATCTACATTGACAATCTGTAGAGCATTGACTGTCTCTAGTAGACCATACATCATTACTGCTGTCTCTACAAGAGCATCTACATTAAGAGTACCTTCAGTGAAGAATGACTCTCTAATGACTTGATCCTTCATTACACTCTTACCAAGAGTCTTTACCATCTCTCCTAGTACAGACCTACTATACTTCTCTCTAGCTTCTCTAATCAGTTTATTAGTCTTTACATTGATCTTCTGAAGACGCTGTTCTTTAATAGCTTCAATCTCTTCATCAGTCTTACCATGGTATTGTTCTTTAAGCTGATCATTATCTACTTCAGCCTTAGCCTGGTTATTACTAATGATATCAGTGATAGCATTTTTCATATTACGGTTCTCATCTAAGAAACCACTAATACTATCAGCTACTCTGCTCTTGATAGTATCAATAACTTCTTCAGGAGTAGCCTGAGCTAAACCAGAATAGAATGTTTCCTTAGCGTTAGTAGGAATACCGAATGAAGAAGGATCATTCTTATCATTATTCTCAGCAATATCCTTAGCTGTCTCGTTAATAAGTCTAGCATACTCAGAAAGAACATCATTCTTATAGCTAAACCTAGTGAGTAGCTTAGAGACTCCACCATTCTCTTTAATGAAATCCTGTACAAATCCTCTTTGAAGATTCTGAGGATCAATACCTCTCTTATAGGTTTCCTCAACCATCATTGGAGGAATACTTTGACTATAAGAGAACATGATTGCTTCTGTAAGTAAAGCTTCTTTAATACTTCTCTTGAAGTTACTATAAGCTTTACTATTCTGCTCCTGAATAATTCCTTTACGGTTAAATTCTTTAGAAGCATCATAAGATTCTCTTAAAGCTCTCTGTTTATTCTTCTTATCAAGCTTAGCTTGGATTCTTTCATTCTCTTCACGTAGAGCTTGTTGTTTCAATAGCTTCTGTGTGAATTCTTTATCGGTTAATAATCTAGGCATAAGATATATACCTCCTAATTAGAATAGAGCAGATGCTGTACTATCAGGAACATTATCCATGATATCATCTGCTTTGAGGGTCTTCTTAGTCTGAGATATCTCTCTTACTACCCTACCCTCAGTCTGTCTACTATCTATCATAAAGAAGTCAGCTAGCTTTCTGAATCTCTCAGCAATAGCCTTCTGTCTCTTAATAACCATATTTCTATTACCTACAGTTTCTGGTTCATCTTGCTTAAGACGTTCAGCATTGATCTCTAAGAGATCTGCCTGTAGATTGAAGTAATCAGAAATCCTTGTACGAGTATAGTAGAAGAAGTATGTAAGCTCTCTTAGAATCGGAAGAATATTAAATAGGATAACAGCCACAGCACCAGCAAGAGCTAGTGTAGCCATAGTGGATGTACCTAAGAAATGTCTCTCTTCCGTAGCATTCGTAGTAGTGAGAGCCTTATCAATACTCTTATCATCACAGATCTTATTATATTCCCTAAGATTGTTGAAAAGTAAGCTGTTCTTAGACTTACTCATACCAGCCTTGTCAAAGGAAATAGAGAATGACTCACTTCCAGGATTCTTAATGAATTCAATACAAGAAGAAATCAATAGAGATGTACTAGCTACGATAGCAAGAACCACTGTTTGATATGTGAATACAGTGAATCCAGCACCTCTCTGATAGCCAGTCATAAATAGCTCTTTTCTTTCCCTTGTATTATCAATAGCCCTCTTAACAATATCTACCTGATCAGTAGGTTGTTTATACTGAGTGCAGATACTAGAGATAGTATCTAAGCACTCTTCAATCTTAGCAATGTTAGAAAGAGCATCAATATCTCCCTTAGTATTAGGAATTTCACCATAGTCAATATCAGTAGACTTATCAACGATCATATCATATAGCTTATTAGTCAAAGACTGAAGCACAATAGATTGATCATCTTCATCCACTGTAGTCATAATAACTCTAGTATTATGATCAGACATATCTAGGTTTTCCATTACAGCTCTATTAAACTCAGGAGTCTTAAATGGTCTCTCATATGAGGGATCTACCCTAAGTCTAGTAGCCTCTAAGAATCCCCTAGGTTTAGGAATAGGTACTGACTTAACTCCTACTTTGAAGTATGCATCAAACTCTTCTTCTATGGCTTTGATTGGATCAAAAGTATGAGGAGAATTAGAAGAAATAGAACCATGCTCTTCAAGATCATCTTCCTTCTTCTTAGAGTTCTTCTTTCCTTTCTTTTTCTTCGACTTCTTGTCATCCTCATCCTTATCGTCATCGTCCTTTTCATCATCTTTATCATCGTCGTCTTTCTTCTTACTCTTCTTAGACTTCTTATCATCATCTACATCTTTATGTAAATCCTTATCATCATCATCAGAATCAGAATTGCTAGAATCTTTATCACTGTCACTATCATCGGATCCTTTAGACTTAGACTTAGAATCAGATGAATCAGAATCACTGTCATCGAGATCAATAGAATCAATATCATCAGTAGAAGTATCTTCATCTTTCTCATCATCTTTCTTTTTCTTACTCTTCTTAGCAGTTTCTAGTAGTAAGCTATTGATCATAGCATCAGTCCATCCATTCTCCTTAAGAGTACGGATAGCCTTACCAGTAGTGAATGACTTAGAACACTTAGCAACTGCTTTAGCCTCTGGAGACAAAGGATTACTAGCAGTTACTCCAAACTCATTCTCAATAGCACTCTTTAGACCTTCACTATCTATTGAAGGGTTATAAATTCCCATTGTACTATTCACCTCACCATTTTAGTCATAAGATTAACGATCTTCTTATAGTTTTGATCTCCAGTTTCACGTTCTAGAGATCTATAAGAATAAGTTTCATAATTATTACTACCATCATCATATAAGAACTTCACTGATTCTAAGTTCTGATTAATGATAGCAATACCCATAAGGTTATATGCATCCATGATAGGTCTAATAACAGGTATCCTCTCGATATCTACATTATACTCCTTCTTAAGTATCTCTACTTCATCTGAAGTAACCACTAAAGATGTTATAGCAGTAGCATCATTAGTCATACCCATAGACCTACGTATACGACTCTTAATAGCTCTCTTCTCTAATAGCTTCCAGATCTTACTATCTGATCCTCTCTTAGAAGAAGACAAAGCATCTATCTTAGCCTTATCTACAGCAAAAACAAAATCCTTTAAGAAAGAGATTTCTCTTGTTGCTGCTCTAAGGAAATTATGGAATCCATGGTTATCCTTATTCCTTATAACAAGACGATTTACAATCTCTTGAGAAGGAATAGGATATAACTTAGCTTTAATTCCTATAACAGCAGTTACAGGTTCATTAGAAGCATAAGAATGGAAGTGAATTACCATCATAGTAGGAAGTAATTCATTAGCCTTAGGTACATCAGTCTTCACAAATGGATTAGCAGCCATTGAATGTGCTTTCTCCATACCTTGCATCCTATCGGAATACTGTTGTGCCCAATGTCTTTCTGGTGCACCAGCTTTTCCTCCAAGACCTTTTCTAAATTTTCTAGCATCGCTAAGATTACGTTTAGCAATTTTTGATTTTATATCAACTCTTCTATTTAACTTATCTATTTCTTCTCCTCTTTGCTTGTATTTATCAATAAGATCTCTTGTCCTTACTTTCATATGACCTTTATCTTCTAACTCTCTACCAAGATCTTCCATTGCTCCTTGAGAAAATCCTGTTGCTGCAGCAGTATCAGCAACTCTTCTTGCAGTAGCTTCACCATACTCATCTTTATAACTAGAATATATTGCATCCCATTTCAATTGATCACTAGGAGGAAGATTTCCATAATATCTACTATCCCCATAAGCATCTTCATTAATAGGTCTCATTATCTTAACAGTACCACCAGGACCACTCTTACTAAAGACTTTATACTCATTGATTCCAACAGACTCTAACTTCTTATTCTTAAGCTCATATCCTAGATTCTTCATATCTTCTTGAATGAGCTTATAAGCCCACTCTTTAAAGAATCTATTCTCTTCAATAGCAGCTTCATCTACTCTATCAGCAATAGTATCCATAGAGTCTACGAAATTATCTACATTCATATCATTAGAATCAAAGTCTAGATTCTTATGAAACTTCTGTAGATACTCATAGACGTTCTCACTATCAGTAGACACAGATAGAGCAGAAAAAAGCATCTGCATCATTGCAGCACATTTTCTCTCATGGGACTTCATAATCATAGTTGCTGATTCTAAATCAGCCTGATCACTAATCAATACAGGGAATGTAAGTATTAAATTAGATGATGCTTTAGTAATTGACCTAAAGCTTCTATTTCTAGTAGACTTACCAAAGGTAACAAAGTCATCATAGTCGTTATGTTGCTTAATACCATCAGCTATTATTTCGACTATATCTCGAACTACAGTCTCATGTATAGCTTTGGGGTCTTGTCTAAGACTATTCATATCATTAATCACCCCTTATTTAATTTAATTAAGAGTTCTAGTGACAAAAAAGAAGAGAGAGATGGGAAAGAAACTTTAAATATGGTTTATGGCATCTTTACCGAATGCAAGTATATATATATCTTCATTGATCTTATCTTGTATATAATCAATATCTTTATCAAGAAAATCAACCAAGACTTCTAATCTTCCTTTAAGATAGCCTTCTTCAAACCCACGTTTCTTTCCCCGATTATATATATCATCATATTCTTTTTCAAGCTCTTTTTCGTCCTCTTCATAACTATAATCATCATAGCCATAGTCATATGAAGAAGAACTACTATGACTAATACCTAACTCTCTCTCCTTATCTGCTATTGCTAATGGCACAGCGGCCATTCCAAGACCATCATACCTTCCAATTTTAGGACAATCAGGAATAGAGTAATTCTTTCTTCTAGACATCTTGAATCATCTTTCCTTTCTATTTGTTATTTAGTCTTAGCTAAATCTATTAGTTGGAGGTTAAATGATTCAAAACATATCTCTCTCTTCCTTCCCATATATAATATATCTCCAAGATTTTGTTTACTCAGGAAAAAAGAAAAGAGTACCCAAAAGGTACTCTAATCAATTCAAGTATTTCTTCAGGATATTTGGCGTAAGTAACTTTCGCTACAATTCTAATTTTACGCCTGGACCAAATAGATCCATATTCGGCGGAGAATCTGATACTATCTTCAATTATTAATCCACCTCCGATCACCAATACGATTCAGCGTTCCAGGGATTTATTACGTCCTTATTCGTGCGCGGCAGAAACTTTCCTTCCACTACTATCTACGCGCATAGAGCTAACCATGCTCTAAGACTAGGCGCCCCCACAATGTCTTGCGCCAGGATCGACTCTCGGAACTTCGCTTCAGGTGAATGAAATACTTATATTCTATAGTCATATTAGTCATAAAAATCTACACAAAGGTATTGTCCACCAGTGACAACCTGATCAACATCTCTATTACCTTTGTTTATAAAATCAACTCCTTTTCTTAAAACTTATTGCTCTAAGCTCACATATATAATATATGCCTATTTTTGAATTTGGTCAGAAGAAATAGAGTACCCATTTAGGGTACTCTAAATTTATTATCTTATCCATCCAAATTCAGGAACATCTTTAAAGATATCTTCTTGTTCTAGTAGATCAGATATCTCATTTAGTTTCTCACGTATCTTATCATTGGTCTTTATACCAATGGATTCATCATCTGGTATCATATTCCAGTAATACTTTAAAATATCAATCTTAATATTGATTATCTGCTGATTGATTGCTTTTTCAGTAAATAAATATGGCCTTTTGATAAGTATGTCTTTCATCCCAGTAAATATTCTCATGGTTTGTAGTCTGCAATCTAATTCCATTGCATTCTTATAGTTTTTGTGTGCATTAAAGATAATATCATTCTTAGTATCTGCACATCTATTAGAATGAACTAGTTCATGTATTATCACTGTTATTGCTAATAACTTAGCATGTTGATGCATTTCTGTACGGTTGCGTATATTATACAGATATATAGCAATCGTATCAGTTGGTCGATAGTATCTACCAAATAGTGTAGATTTTTCAAAAGAAGAAAATGCTTTAATCATCTTTATATTTACTGATCCATATTTATCTCTTCCCATGTAATCAATAACAAAATCTTTAAGCTCATTACATTCTTCAACAAACAAATCATAGTCTTTGAATCTTTTTATAGTATTTGTATCTCTCATTGAATATTACCTCATTTCTACTATAGATAGGAAGAAATAGAGTACCCTAGATGGGTACTCTAAATCCTACTTACCGATTAGTGATCAGATCTCAAACTTCAGTTCATATCCTCTTGCTTTTACTTTATCATAGAAAGCCTTGTCATTAGTTTCAGATACTTCTATTGATTTCTTAATCAAATCATGAATAACTCCTTTCCTATCTTCCTTGGTGACAGTATCAACATTAAAGCTACTCTTAAGAGCAGCGTCTGCATCCTCTCCTTTAGCAGTAATGAGTATTACTTTCATTTTAAACAATCCTTTGTTCTCTCCATTCTTATAGAGTAATTCATCAAAGATAATATTGAATGCATTATCTCCTTCGCCCTTACCGAGAATAAGATCTCTCTTTGCTTCATATATTTTCTTAGCCTCTGGACTACCATAGTTCCTAGCACGTTTATGATAACCAATCCATGCTGAGATCTTTACAATATCACTCTCCTCAAATACAACCGTGATAACATTGTCATTGTTTGTTACCTTCATAAGAATCATCCTTTCTAAAACATTATTAACTATACGGCACAATTATAATATGTGTCTAAGATTTGGTTTATTATATGATTTTTAAGACCTTAAAGTAATACTTCTTAAAGAGGTGAATTGATATGCCTAATTCAGGTGATAACGTAACTGCTCAATCATTTGAGAGCAGAGGAGATGAAGATTCTAGCTTAAAGAAGTCTAGAATGGGTAATGGCTTATTTGATAGAGAAGATATAAGAGATACAGATAAGTTCATTAGATTCAATTACTTAGATCCATATAATCGTGTAGGTAATACATTCGAGTATGTGTTCTTTACTAAACCAGATCTATATGTAAGGGGTGTAGGAACTCCTATCTTTAATAAATTCATAAACGAAAGACATCCTGCTATAACAGATCTATCTCTTAGTGAGAATGGCTTACCCTTTTCTGCTATTCTATATAATCATAGAGCAAGTAATCTAGATCTTCCTGATCTAGACTCACAAGATATGGAAACAGCAGAGAATTTGTGGGGACAAAAGATCTATTATCGTAGGTCTTCAGCTCCAAGTAATGATGACTTTGACTTCTCTATGGAGTTTTTAGATAACAAGTATAGAGATGTATATACATTCTTCAAGCTCTATGATGAGTATGAGATAAAGAAGTCTTATGGTGGTATAAATATTATGCAGTATCGTGGTGGTAAGTATATAACAGAGAGAAAGATACATGACCAAATGGCTGTATTCAAATTCATCCTAGCAGAGGATGCTAGAGAGGTTATATATTGGGCTAAGTTATATGGAGTATATCCTAAGAATGTTCCTCGTAGTGCATTCAGTGATATGCCAGAAGATGGTAATTTCAAGTTCACTGTTAACTTCAAAGCTAATATGGTAGAAGATATGGATCCTATGATTATAGAAGACTTCAATGAGCTTAGTAAACAATACAGCGGATCTAACGCTAAGCTATATGATAAAGACCTAGGATATGTAAATAATGTATTTGGTAATCCTCCTATGATTGGCACTGAACAGGATAAGTATAGAAATACAATCAAATATGTCTTTGAGTGGAGGGATTAAATGTGGCTGTAGATTTCACAGACATCTATGAATGTAATTCCTTCATAGATGAGATTAAGAAGAAGCATATAGATATGGATGATGAACCATTACAGATGGGTATCTTTGGATACTTTGGAGAAGTACAAGCTAATATTCTACAAAACTCAGCTCAGACTGCTTCTGAGAACTCATTAGAAGCATTACCTACTAAAGCTCAGTTTGGTAGAAATGTATTGACTCATGCTTACTCTTTAGGATTATCTGCTGAGGCAACACCAGCGATAATGAAAGTAGTAGTATATCTACCAGAAGATAGACTAGAGAAGAATCTAGACTATACTGGTAGATTTACATTAGATTCTAACTACAAAATCATGGTTGGTGATTTTGAGTTTCATCTAGACTATGATATCATCATTAGAAGAGTCACTCTTCCTAATAAGGACACAGTATATACGGCTCTATATGACATGTCTAGATCTAATCCATTATCAGATCTTACTAGTCCTTATATACAGTCAGTAGGAAGATTCACTGTAAATAATACTAGAATCATTGCTATACAGACTCAGATAAGACAGGTAGCTATAGATAGGCAAGAGCTTACTCTTATTACATCTAACCCATTGCAGAATAAGACATTTCAGTTCTCTTTTGATGATCAGCTAGCTGGATTCAATATTGATGTTAAAGAGGGAGATAATACTTATCATCTTAATGCAGTATATGATGGGTTGATAGATAATACTGGATCTAAGTATCTAACCTATCTATTCTTAGACGAGAAGACTATAAGATGTACTTTTAAGAAGGAATCATATCAGCCTAGAATAAATGCGAGAATTACTATCAATATCTATACTACTAAGGGAGAAGAAGGTAACTTTACTTATACAAAAACTATCATGTCTGACCTGAAGTCAGACAGATTTAAATACAACAATATCTGGATGATATCTAAACCATTAACAGACTCTCAAACAGGAGAAGATGGTAACTCTACTGAGGATCTTAAGAAGTTGATTCCTACTGAGATGCTAGCTAGAGGTAGTGTAACTAATACTAGTGATTTAGGAAGCTTCTTTAATAGTATCAATACAGATGATAGAAGGATTTACTTTATTAAGAAACTAGATTCATTAGAGAGATTGTACTATAGCTATGTAGCTATTAAGCAAGATAACAATGTCATTCCTACAAATACCATTGATATAGACATTACTAGAGACCAGTTCGATGGTATCAGTAACTCTAACTATCTACTATATCCTGGTAACTGTATCTACTATAGAAGAAATATCAATGGACAAGTAGTGACATCTTATCTTAATGATGAAGAAGCTATGAAGCAGTATAGAGACAGTGGGTTCTTATATTTCAATCCATTCTTAATGGTAATCAATAAGAGTCCTTTCTATGTCAGCTATCTTATTAACATCATAGATTGTGTAAGAGATGTAACCTTCGCTTATATTAATCAGAACTCTCCATTGCAATTCATAGTGAATGATATCAGATGGAGAAGAGAGTACTTCACTGATAGAAACACTTATATTTTGTCTCTCAATATGCTACAGAACATCAATACTGATAACTATGATATTCTTATCACTACTAGAGACGAAAATAATAAAGAGGTTGTAGTTGACGCTAAGTTAAAGGTCATAGCTATCCTTAAGAATAAAGATGGTACTCCTTCTAGATATGCTTATGCAGACTTTGTTAGTTATAATGATGAAGATCAATCATTCAGATATGACTTCAGATTTACCACAGATAATACTATGGATAAAGATATGAATCTTAAACTATTGAATCTATATGATATTCACCAAACTTACACTATTGATGGATATTTCCCAGAAACTACAGATGTTGATATCTATATACTTGCTAAACTATCTGAAGACTATACTGGTAGAGGAGCTATATCCACTTATGTTAATGGTCTAGAAGGATGGACTTGTTGTAACATGTACTCGATTATGAATGGAGTACCGATGTATTACAACTATAGCAAAGTCATATCCACATTTATCAATATCTCCCAGGGTACTGATAATAGTCTTAGATACAGTATTAAGAAGGTACCTTGTATCAAATATGACTATGTAATCACCGAAGAGAGAATAAGAAACATCGTAGAGTATCTAGAGATTGTAAGACACTACATAGACTTCAAGCTAGTAACTATAGAAGATGGATTTGGTGTAGATATAAAGCTATTCAACACATATGGTCCTGCTAGATTCTTTAAAGTAGAGAATGATACTCAATTAGATAACACATCTATATCTCCTGTATTCAGAACTAAACCTACTCCTGCTGCTACTGAGGAATATCTTACTGATATTACCAACTACATCAAGGAATATATAGAGAACTTCAATAATCTTGGAGATCTTCACTTTGCTAATCTTCAGTCCGCTGTATATGAAGAGTTTAAGACTCAAATTGAATTCTTTGACTTTGTTAACTTCAATCATTATGATACTTCTATACAGCATCTTACAAGGGAACCCTTTGAAACAGACATCACAAAAGTACCTGAATTGATATGCGTGAACATTACTAGTAAAGACCTACCTGATATTACTATTCAGGTAATGAATTAGACAAGGATGGTGAAAATAAATGGGATATCTATTTGACTCTGATAGAGGAGTATATATTCATGAGTCTTTAGTAGATGAGAACGGACATTATGATGCTGATATATTGAATGAAAATATTCATGCAGTAATAAATAATAATGCAGCCGGAAAGAAGTTTAATAAAAAGGCTGGTGGAGTAGGAAGATATCATAGAGATTCTGAAATTTCTGCTGCAGATACAAAATTTGCAGCATCTAAAGAAAAGTATAAAGGATCGACATCTAAAGAGGATAATGCAACATGGGCCAAAGATTCATGGGCTAGACATCCTCAGAGAACTAGTGAAAGAATAACCGCTGCTAAGGCTAAAGGAGTTTCTGCTCGTTCTTTAGACAAGGCAGGTAAAAAGCATGATGATAAAATTGAAAAAAGGCAAGAAATGCTAGCAAGATATAAATCTAAGAATGAATCTTATGATTACTCAACAGAGTTCTTCTCTGGTCTTGAGTTGAAATAAAGGAGTTGTTATATCATGGGATATGCATATGATTCAAAGCGTGGAGTTTACATTCATGAGTCTTTAATTAACGATGATGGTTCTTATGATCCTGAAATTCTTCTTGATGAGGCTGGAAAGTCTAAGAAGAAGAAAAAGAAGGATACAGATAAGAAGTCATCTAAGAAGAGTAAGAAGCTCAATGATGACATGGAACCAGATACCGACGATGATGTTGATACAGAAGACAATGATGATAAGGATGACAGCGATAGCAAGAATGAATCAGCATTCTTCAACTTCAATTTCAAATAAAATCTTTCATGAGGTGATATAACTATGGGAATCTTTTCTAATGAAGCCCATTATGGATATCATGGAGAACAACCTTTTAATGAGGACACTCTTGATTCCATTATGACTGATAGTAATGTAGAGCCTTATGAAGGAGACGACTTAATGGAAGGCGCTCTTGATTGCTGCATTACTATGCAAGAGAACTACAATATGTTTATGACTCAGACTGCTTTAGCTGAGTCTTCATATCTTGAGAGAACCGGTGAACTCCTGGTATACAATGAAGGAATGCTTGGTGACATGGTAAATGCCATCAAGAACTTTCTTAAGAAGATCTGGGAGAAGATTAAGGTTCTCTTTAAGAGATTTATGATGCAGATTGATAGCTGGACAAAGACTGATAAGGAATTTGTTCAGAAGTATAAGAAAGAAATTTATAGTGGTAAGAGTCTAACTGACTTCACCTTTAAAGGATGGAAATTTAGTAAGTCTGCATTTGATAATACTAGTAAGGCTGTTCAAGATTGTGTTGCTAAATCTATGGACTATAGAGAATTAGCAGGATCTACTGCCAAACCACTAGATGATCTTAAGAAAACTGAAGATAAATACGAAGATCTTGCAGATGCGTTTAGAGGAAAAGTAATAACAACTTTAACAGGAAAATCATCTAGCTCCTTAACCCAATCTGAATTTACTAAAGAACTTCGTAATGCTTATCATAGCGGAGAAGAATCTAAAGAAGAATTGGATGAAAAAGATTTTCCTGGTGGTATTAGTGGTATTGCTACTGAACTTATGACATCAAAAGAAACAAAGAAAACAATGACAGATATGTTAAAAGCTGCAAAGAAATCTATAGATGAAGATGATAAAGAAGTAGATAGAAGACAAAAAGATTTTTTTAAAACTCAGCCATTAGATGATAAAGATGCAAAATCATCATCTGCTACCATTACTCGTTATGATAAAGATGGAAATGCACAAAAATCTATTATTAATGCAACTGGAAAGGAACAAAGTGATAGAGCTGCAAAAACATTAAGCCTTAATATGCGAGCAATTAAAGATACTAAAACATGTGTACTAACTATTGAAGGAGCATGTCTTAATGCTCTTAAAGAAAGGTCTAGACAGAATAAGGCAATTATCATTGCCTATGTGGCTCATAAGCCTAAGAATGAGAGTGTAGCACAGTTAGCAGAATCTGCTAGTCTTGGTTATACTCCTTTCTCTAGTGTGGTTATGAAGTAAGATATAAGAGGATACCTAATGGTATCCTCTTTAAATTGATCATTTAAACATAGAGATAAAGTCTTTAACCAGACTTCTTGAATAGGGATTACATTCAAGTAAGTTAATAATGCTTTGAAATATACGATGAAAGGAATGAAAATAAAATGGGTATTTTTAGCCAGACAGTTAAGAATAGCTATGAAGGTTATGATAGTGAGATCACTGAAAATAAGAGTTTTGAGGAAGCAGTGCTAAATGATGATAGTCTAGATACTGTATTCTCAGAGAGTATGGATCTCACTGAGTGTGGTCTTCAGGCAGTCATTGATATCAATGAGAATTACAATATGATTGAGAAGGCTTTAATGGGTAACGAGCTAGTCTATATGGAGCAGACTGGTAAGGAGTATGAATATACTGAAGTAGTAGTTGAAGGCTTCATTGAGAGTATTAAGAATTTCCTTAAGAAGGTATGGGAGAAGATTAAGGCTCTCTTTAAGCGTTTCATTATGAAGATTGATTCTTATATGAAGAACGATAAGGAGTTCGTTCAAAAGTATAAGAAAGAGATTTATAGTGGTAAGGATCTAAGTGATTTCACTTTCAAGGGATATAAGTTTACACTTGACAACCTTACTAATGCTATTAAAAAATGTGGTATTAGTGAATCTAATTTTAAGACTTTTGAAGGTATCGAAAAAAATGCAGGTGATTCTAAAGCAGGCCAGTTTTATGATGCTAATAATGATAATTTTAAGAAAGATAATGAAAAATTTACTGATGAGGCAGAGAAGGAACGTGGTGAAGTAGCTGTAGCTGCAGGTGCAAAATCTGGTGGATCAATGGATGCTACTGAATTTAGAAAGGCTTTATTTGAAGCTTTCCGTAATGGCGAAAGTGAAAAAGAAGAACTTGATAAGATTAATCTTTCTGATTATGCTACAGAACTTATGACTTCAAAGCAAACCAAGAAAGAACTAAATGATGCATATAAGGCATCTGATAGGACGATTAAAGATACCGAAAAAGTATTAAATTCTATTATTAAGGGAGGTCATCATGAGCTTCCTGTTAAACCTTCTGGAGATACACAGCAGGCTAAAGATAATGATAAAGAAAAAAGCAAACATTATGAAGCTAGGGTTACAGGAGCTAACTATTATTTGAAATGGACCCATCTTAGTGCAGAATTACTAACCGCTGTTAATGCAGAAGGACTTAGGGCGATTAATGATCGTTCTCGTCAGTATAAAGCTTGTATCGTAGCAGCAGTAGCTCATAAGTCTAAGAGTGAAAGTGCATATGAAGAGTCTTATACACCAACTGGTGGTTCTGGATTCTTAGCAGATCTTGCTCTTAAGTGATATATCAGAGACTATCCCTAATATGGGATAGTCTCTTTTATCGTCATTAAGGAGTATTTACTACTCATCGTTCTTTACATCTCTAAACATCAAGATAATGATGTCACTAACTATAAACCTGTTATTAGGGTTGATAAAATATCATGAATGGAGTGAAAAATAATGGGTATCTTTTCCAATCAGATTATGGATACTATGAATGGGTATAGTGCCCCTCTTAATATTCAAGAGGCCGAAGGCTATGATGATGGTGTATACTCTGCCCAGATTGCACAGATTGTAGGCCTACAGAATGAAATGGCTCTAGTAGAAGCTGGAGTTAAGACAGATATGCAGGCTTGCTTAATGGTTAATGAAGGTGTTAATGAGAATGAAGTTATGAACTTCTCTGAGAGTGCTATTGGAGATATGTTCAATAAGATCAAAGAGTTCTTCAAGAAGCTTTGGGCTAAGATTAAGGCTATTTTCAATGGCTTTATGGCTCGTCTTGAAGCTAAGTTTGGTAAGAATAACAAGGAATTCATTAATAAGTACAAGAAAGATATCATTGGTAAGGATCTAACTGATTTTGAGCCTTCTCATCGTAAGAAGAAGACTCTTGAAGTTATCAGTTTTGATAATCTTTCTGTAAAAGTCCAAAAGGCAGGCGGCCATATTTCTACTTATGATATTATTAACAATAAAGATATTAGCAAAGAAGATGAAAAGTTTGACGGTGAAGATGTAAAAGAAAAGCTTCTTGGTTCTTTCATTGGTGAATCTAGTGTAAGTGAAAAAGAGTTTGAAAAAGAAGCTTTTGATAAGGCTTTTGAAGATGAAACCACTGATAGCGTAAATATAAATGATATTATGACTGAAATGATGGGCTTTAAGGATACTCGTAAAGCTATTAAGAAGCAATATGATAATCTTAACAAAGACATGAATCAGATTATTAAGGATCTTGAAAAAGCTTCTAATAATAATTTTAAGAATTCTCCAGTTAAAGATAATGATAATGATGAAGGATCTCATACTGCTGTAGCCTATGATACAGATATGAGTGAAAAAGGTAAAGCAAAAGTATATTCAACAGCTAGTACTTCATGGGGTGCCGCTGGAACTGATAATAAATCTAAAAATGCTCGTTCTGAAAATATTAGTAAACATCAGAGAGCTTTAGGTATGCTTTCTCGTACTGCTAATATTGTGCAGTCTGCAGTTCTTAAGGCAACTCAAGTTTCTCTTAAGATCTATGACTTCAACAATAAGCAGAATCGTAGTATTTTTGCTAAGGCAGTTGCTTATAAGCGTAAGGAAGAGTCTGCGATTATGGAAGAGGCAATGGCTGAGCTTGCTGTATGGGAAGCTGACTATTAATCCTTTCATATCTAATATATTTCTCCCTAGGGCGACCTAGGGAGAATTTATTTTTAATTTGTCTATATACATATAAATGTATTGTTTCTTAATAATAGAATGGAGGAATTACAAATGCAAGAAAGAATGAATTTTGGTGAAGCTATCATCGCTATGAAGGAAGGAAAACAAGTAGCACGAGAAGGTTGGAATGGCAAGAATCAGTATATTGAGCTTGCTACCAATATCAGCTACAAGAATGCTAAAGGTGAAGTGGTCAATGCCAATCATGATGCTATTGGTAACCAGGCAGTTGCTTTCGTAGGAACTTCTGGTGTACAGCTTGGTTGGTTGGCATCTCAGGCAGATATGCTTGCTAATGACTGGGTAGTTAAAGCCTAATACAATCATTCATATATAAACCCCTAGGGAAACCTAGGGGGTATATTTTGTGTACCTCAAACATAGAGATAATGACTATAAAGGCTTATTAAGGGTCTTAAGAAAGGAGGATTCCCTATATGGGTATCTTCAAAAACGATCAGACTCTAACAGGTGAATTAACATTAGAGTCTTTAGTATATGATAGATCTCCTTGGTATCTAGGAGAAGATTATCTAGAGGGAGCACTTGATGCTGTCATTGATATGACAGAGAACTACAATATGATACAAAAAGAGATATACGTTAATGAATTATCTCATTTGGAAGAATATAAAGAAGATATAGTGTATAATGAAGCTAGTGTACAAGGATTCATTCTTGCCGTTAAGAAGTTCTTATATAGAATCTGGGAGAAGTTATCCTCTCTATTTAAGTCGTTTATGATGTTTATTGATAAACAGACTAAGAGTGATAGAGCCTTCTTAGAGAAGTATAAGAAGGAAGTATTTGGTAAGAATCTAACGGACTTTGAGTTTGATGGATTTGTCTTTACTATAGAAACTAAGAATATTGAAACTGCTATGCAGTTATGTAATAATATGCCTGGTGGAAGTAATAAGGATATGGATAATCTTGATGATAGTAAGGTTGAAACTCATATCAAGAATACCCAAGATCCTAGTAAAGCTCAGGTTGATATGGAAACAACTATTGAAACCCTTAGAGGAAACATAGTCCATACTATCAACCCTAAGGTACAAGCATCTAAATTATCACAATCAGATTTCATTAAAGATCTATATAAGGCTTTTAGAAATGGAGAAGAAGATAAAACTACATTGGATAATAGTAAGATCAATGTAGGTACTATTGGTACCGAGATGCAAACATCTAGAGACACTAGAAAGAAAGTACAAGAGATGTATAGAGCTGCTAAGAGAATCATTGATGATGCCTCTAAGCAGCTTGAATATAATCAGAAGAGTCTTTACAATAAGACAAGAGAAGATATTGATAAAGACTCTTTGAAAGTTGGAAGTAAAGATAAGAAAGGTAAGGATGCACATAGTCATCGTATGTCTACGGTTAATTACCTTCTTACTTGGACACATAGATCTAAATCATTACTCTTAGCAATCAATGGTGCAGCTTTAGGTGCTCTTAGAGAAAGGTCTAAGCAGAATAAAGCTCTCATAGCTAAGATTGCTAACTACAAATATGAACCGAAATAAATGGAGGGATTAAGATATGTTTGATCTTAATAGGTTAGCACCTTCTACATCCAATGTAGTAACAGAAGGTGCTATTTCTTTGAATGAGTCTTTCATTAACTCAGATAGACATGATCACTCATATGTGAATGAAGCTCTAGAGTTTCTTACTAATCTAGACAATGAGATGCTAGAAGCTAATAGAGTTTTCTATGGTGCTTTATGTGAGAGTGAAGGTAATGATATGCTCATTACTGAATCTTTCTCTGACTGGATGGATACCTTTAAGAAGATTATTAAGAAAGTAGTGGACTTTCTTAAAGCTCTTTTGAATAAGTTCTTAGTAGGTATTAATATGCTAATCAAGAGAGAGAAGTATCTTAAAGATCATAAGAAGGATTTCAATAAGTTTAATGAGAACCATAAGTTCCATATGAACGTATTTAAGTTTACTATAGATGATGGTGCTGGTGCAAATGTACCTCCAATGAATGCTATTTATAGTGTGGCAAGTAATACAGGTAGGCTTAGTATCAGTGCAAGTACTGGTTTATCTAATATCATGGATAATAAGCTTAATACTGCATTTACAACTAAACCTGCTACTGGTAATACTGATGAAGGCTTTAAGAAGCATGGAGAAAGTGGATTTGATATTGATAAAGCATATCAAGACTATATGAATGCATTAGAAAGTGATGATTACTATGATAAGATAAGAGGATATATGCTAGGAAGAACTGATAATACTAGAGTTGATGCTTCTGATTATTCTAAGGATCTCTTTGAAGTTTTCAGAGATGGTCAATCTAGTAAAGAAGACTATGAGTTTGAAGCTACTGATATTACAGAAGCTTATACCCGTTTCAATACTTATGACAGTATTAAGAAGGATCTAGAGAAGAGAAAGAAAGAAGCCGAGAAGGCATATGATGATATTGCTAAGGAAGTATCTAAGATTGTAAACCTTGATAAAGAAGGTAAGTTTAAGGTTAAAGATAAAGAATATGATGTAGGGTCAGATTCTGCTGCAAGAAAGTATGAGTACTATATGAAGGCAAGATCTAATGAGATCAATGAAGTTGCTTCTATTCATACTATTGCTTTCAGCGCTAGACTTGATGCATATAAAGATAGATTTAACCAGGATAAGACCATTCTATATAAGGCTCTATATAGAATTCTTGGTAATATCAAGACTGGTGTTAGAGAGGACTAAGATTTATGAAGTTCTCTAAAAATGACTGTATCTTATTTCTAAAAGCAATTATTCCAGTAGAGAGTGTATCTGCTGGATTAGTGCTTATAGAATTTGAGATTCTCTTGTATTTATTCAAATAAGGACGGTGATGATAACTATGCCTGAAAAAATTGATAGGGCTAGTTATTTTGAACGATTAGGACGAAAAATAGGATTAATGAATGATAAGAATTTTGGAGACAAGGAAAGAAAAGAAGCATACAATGAGCTAACAAAGTTTTTTAATAAATGGAAATTAGGCAAAGTTGGTGAACTAGAAAAGGATTTTTATCGAGTTAAGGTTCCATCATTTTTAAAGGCAAACAATCAGTTTGTTGCTCGTATTGTGTGGGATCAATATGAAGCTGCATATACCTCTCCAGATGGAGAACAATATGGAGCTGATGCGGCAGTATATCAAATGTTAGATGATCTGAAAAAAAGTTCTAAGAAGTTTAATTGGTTATACTCCAATTGGTATACTTCTGATTATAGTGGTGAATGTATGGTAGAAGTTTTTGCAGAAACAAAGAAACATGCAAAACGATTTGAAGAAGGTGGTACAATTATGCCAATGACAACTCAAGATATGGTTGCACTTAGAAAGGCTAGGGCTTTGATAGAAGATGTAGCTCCGAGGACAGCCTTTGGACGAAGTGTAAACTATATTGAAGATAGATGGGATAATGGTAAATGTCTCTTAGGAGTCTATGAAGCTAGTGAGAATTGGGATAAAGCAACTACAGATCAGTATGTAGCTGATGCTTGCTATTATCTCAATAACCTCAATGAGCACTTCAAAGTTCCTGGATATCATTTTGATCTTACTGGTATTACAGAGGGTAATCTATATGTAGCTAAAGATAGAGAAGAGACTGATTGGGCTTTTAATAGCTGTGATGGTGAATATGACTATATGCAAGAGAATGCATATAGACAGTATCTAGCTAATAAGGCTGAAGTCCAACATAAGCTAAGTTTAATGGTACATGAAGCCACTATCATTGTAGATGAAGAGTCTGATTATGCTAGTAAGCTTGGTCAGTTAATGAGTATCCAAGAAGGAGTTACTGATAGTATCTCTGATGCTTGGACTAAGTTTAAGAATTTCTTAGGAAAGATGTGGGCTAAGTTCACAGAGTTCTTATCCAGAACAATCAATAGTGATAAGAATTATCTAGACAAATACAAGGATATTATTCTCAATAAAAAATTCCAGCTTGATAGTGTTGAGTTGGATGGTGATTATAAGGTAGGAATCAATAGGCTAAGCACCTATACTATCAATACACCCAATCCAAGAGATATTGAAGGCTATCCTGCTGAGAATAATGCGGAAAATCTTAAGCTTGTTCAAAAGAAGTTTTTCTCAGAGTATAATGGTAGTATTGAATTCTCTGATTTCTGTAAAAACTATTTTAAGGGATCTCGTGATGGTAAAGAAAATAGGATGCAATTAACTGAAGCTAATGTTAATATGACTGATCTCTTTAACTATTGCTATAATTATCAAAAGATTCATTCTACCTTAAATAAGAACTATGGTATCATGCAGAAGGCTGGAGATAGCTTTATTGCAATGGCCAAGGAAATGGATAAAGCTGGAATTCAACATACTAAAGATCAACATGTAGGACAAGGCAATGCTACTCAGAGTGAGATAGATGCTGGAACTGCTAAAGCAAAAGGAACCACTCCTCCTAGTGCATTTAGACCAACTAAAAATTTCCAAGGAAATGCAAATGGAGCTACAGCAGCAAATCCAGCCAATGACCAAAAACTTAAGGATGCTATAGCAGAATATAATAAATTAACTAATCCTAAGGATGCTGCTGAAGAAGGTAAAAAAGAAAGTCTTGCTAATGATATAAACAAATACGCTGGAAAGGAAATAATAAAGATTACACAAATAACTACTGCTAGTGCTATTATAACATGTCTAGGATATCCTATTGAAGAAGCTGCTAGTCTACATGAAAAAGTTACATTTGGAAGTGGTTCTGGTTCTGGAGGAACAAATACTTCTAAATCTAGCTTTAGTCCTAATGCTAGTGCATTCGGTAATGCTACTGGAGCTGGTAATGTTACTCAACATCAAGGAGTTAGTAATGTTGATAAAGAAGGAAATGTTACACATTCTGTAAGTGCGGAAGATATGAAGGATGATGCTAAAAATCTTGTCACGAAGGTTAATATGTATACATCCACCGCATCAACTGTGTTTGCAGGAATGCTTCAGGCTGCACAGACTATTCAAAAAGACTATATGGCAGTTATTAAGAGACATGTACAGAGCTATCTAGGTGATAAAGAGTCTCCTGATACCGCTGCACAATCTGCCACCACTAATAATGTATCTGATCCTAATATGGCTAAGCCTACTACTGAAATGATTTCTGATCTCAGAGGACGAGCACATAGAATTGAGACAATAAGAAGTAATGCAGGACTTACTCCTGAACAGAAAAATACTCAGATCAATGCTGAACTTCAATCTGCTAGTGCATCTGTTAATAATGCAAGAGCATTTCAATCAGAGGCAGATATTAACCAATATGCTGACCAATTACAGAATGCTCTTGATCAACAGAATAAGAACAATCAACCTGCTCAGGGACAACAATAATATAGATAGAGGGTACCATAATGGTACCCTCTTATTTATTCATCAAAGTTCATATCAGGACATTTACAAAAGTCAAGAATTATGTTAGAATAGAAGATATCTCCTTCTCGTACATATACCTCTTGCTTTCTCTTAATGAGATGTAAACCTCCTTTGTCATCCTTACTCTGACTTTGTTTGACTAAATATTCCTTGTTGATAGTGAAGATACTATTGTCTACATTGTCTTTAGTTATAGTGATAGTTCTAGCATTAAGACTAACACTATGTTGTATAGTCTTAACTTTGTTAGGATCATCATTAGTAGTTCCCATATATCTACTTCTCTTAGGTTCACCACTACCAGGAATATCTAGCTTAACATCAGGTATAGCAGTAATACCTAGCTTACCTATAGAACTAAGATCAGCTATACCAGCAATATTAGCTAAGTCAGCTAAACTACCAATACCAAGATCAGCAAAAGCACTCATAGATTGCATAGCACCTTTAATATTATTAGCTCCCTCTCTAGTAACTTCATCTAGGCTAGTCATTACATTTTCAAATTTACTACTAACTTCATTAAGCTTTCCTTGTAATCCATCTAGTATATTTATTTGAGGAGTCTCTTGAGATTGAGTACTGACCAGATCTCTACCATAATTAACTCCCCTTCCAGTATGATTAGTCATAGCGCTATAAGAGCTACTCATATTGCCCTTATTCTCAGTAATCTTTTGTTTCTCTTCTTCTAGTTTAGCTTTAGCTTGTGCTATCTGCTCTGCAGGAAATCCAGGATCTCCAGGCTTTTCAGCTATAGGTACTTGATCTAAAGCCTTCAATGTATCATCTATGTTGCGTATACTTCTAGATGTAGATGTATTCATCTCGCCCATACTCTTAGTCATATCTTTATTAGCCTTAATAGATAATTTATTTACCGTTGCATTGTTCTTCTCATTAGGAGGTACTTGCTTCTTCATAGGAGCTACATTGTCCTTAATATTACCAGGCTTTATTCCTTGGATATTGGTATCAATAGTTGTAGTTACATTGTAACCAGCATCAGTACTTGTATTACTCATCTCACGGAAAGCATCTCTTCCACTTTTAGTAGTACTCATATAACTTTCTACTTCACTAGGTACTAGATCAAAAGTATTTACCTTCTCTTTAATTCCAGGAGCATACTGCTCTAAACCAAATTGATCTATGATGCTATTACAAACACCTTTAGCTGACTTTGAATTAGACTTATAGTTATCACTCTCTCCAGATGTCCTCATTGTTTCATGATTAAGTCTATGCTTACCTTCTATAGCGTTATTGATACCATCACATATATTATGACACACATCATGTATGGTCTGTGTAATACTATCAATAGCAGATATAGCTTGACTCATGATATCGTCTACAAGAGATACATTGCTTCCTTCTCTACTAGGATCTACTACACCAATGATATTATTGAATAACTTGTCTTGATAGTTATCCTCTTTATACTGATTATCTTCAGTCTGGAAGTTCATCTTATAACATTGCTCTTCTTCCAATTCATAAATGCCTTGTTCAAAAACTCCTGTATCAGTATCAGGGTTGACAGCTTTAAGAACAACTGTATTGTACTTCTCATCATCTCTAGGAGTTGGTCTACCACTACTATCAACAAGATAAGCACAATCAAAGTCATAAAAGAATCTAACCTGACTATCATAGAAAGTACCTACATCACATAAGAATCTTAATAACTCTTTTATACTCTCTACTGGTTGTATAACTAACTGATCAATTTCTTTATTATGATCAAATGGTTGGATTACTATAGGTATATGCTTAGTGAAGTAACATACAGCACCCATCATATTAGTTTCTCTTATAACTAAATCATTACTAACTACATTCCAATTTACTATATCTTCACTCATTAGTCCTATAGTAGATTGTATATACATATCTTGAGGATCTTCTCTTCCAAGATCACTACCGTATAGAGTAGTCTTATCAGACATCTTATCATCTGCAAACTCATATGTACATTTAGCATTGATATATGGAGTCTCTACTCCAGGTTCTGAAGATACATCTATCTTATTTATCATCAACTGAATTCTTCCTTCTGATTTATGACTTACCATCTGGTCTATTAGGTTCCTATCTAGTTCAGCCTTAACCATAGTTATAGGTTGTATAGATTCAGCATCAAAGTTATAGTCTATAAGAACACCCATAATATTCTCTGACATGATATGTATTGGTTCGTCTGTAGTATCATCCGTATAGTCCATCTTGATACTATATTTGAATACTCCCATATCTCAAAACCTCCAAAAAAGAAAAGCAAGACAAAGCTTGCTTTAAAACTTGTTAAGCTCAATATAGTTCTTCACAAAGTAATGATCATTAAGATACTTAAGCTCATCACTATTGGTAAGATCTATATGGTAATCTATCTGATACTCTGGTGTTTCCTTATACATCTCCGCTAGATGTCTTACAGATACACATTGATATCTATGGATAAACTGAGTAAGGGAACATTTCTTAAATATCTTACATCTGTAATCAACCCTATTGTATACCTCAACAGGATCATTTATTACAAATATGTCATTCTGTATTTCGTTTATACTCTTTAGAGCTTCAGTCCATGAGATCAAATGTTTAAGATCTCTACTAGGAAGATTAGTAAGAGCTATGAATAGATCAATAGCATCAGGATTGAATTCATTGATCATAGCTCCTATAGTCTTAACTCTATTAGGTACAGTGATGAAACCTTTGACTGGATCTACATATACTATACCATCAGGATAATCATAAGCTGGATTATATCTCTTGGTAAATTTGATATAAGACTTGAATGCATTATCCCTTGTTATAGCTATGGATACAGAACCTCCTTTAAGATTGTTCTTAAAGTAGATAAAGCTTCTAGTATCATAGACAGGTATCTGTACTAGGTTGACTTCTTTAGTGAAGATTATATTGGGGTGGTTATTGCCACTCTCTCTTTCTTTTTGTATAGTAGCGAGTATCATACCACTTGTTTCGACTTCACTTGATATGAAGTATACCTTAGGTAGGTAATCAGATACCATCTTAACGATATTCATACTATCGGCTATATACTTGTATAGATAAGGAAACTTATTTCTTCTGTCTCTATAGAAGTCATTCCATCCTTCATATAGTTGTCTTAGTAATACCCAATCATTAGGACTATATACAAAAAATATAGTTGCTCTCACTGAATGTACAGATCTAAAGTACGATCTTATGTGACCTGCTAGATTGATTACTACAGCAGATAACTCAGTAGGATCAGTACTCTTATCTACTACTTGGTTGTATAGCTTATCACACATACTACCAAGATCTATATATACATTGACTTCTTCTTCATTGGCCATATCTGAGTTAGAGAAAATGGCTGACGTTAAGCCAGCCATCTCATCAAACTTCATATAATTTAGCCATCCGAAGAATGTACTTACTGGTATCATTCTTCATTCTCCTTTACTAAACCATTAGGTTTCTTAGATTTTGATACTTTATTTATAGCATTCTTTACCGTAGCTGGAGAAACACCATACATTCTACCAATACCTCTAAGACTCATACCAGTATCATGAAGATGAGTTATATAGTCAGCTTCTAGATTGGTTATAGTCCTAGGTCTTCCAAAGTATAACTCCTTCCTACTTACCTTACCATAAGCTTTCTTTATTGTTTCTTCATACTTATCTTCTATCTCATTTATTCTTCCTTCTAATTGATATAGTAGAGCATCAATAGTAAGCCTATTTATCATATTTACCCTAGGTTTGAGCTGAATCAAAATATAATTATCCCCAGTGTCAACAGTGAAGATCTTATTATCTATATTTCTCATCATACTCTCCTATATTCTGGTATTTCGTAATATCCATTTTCATTCATTTCTAGATTATCATAATCTGGTTTTCCTTGTAAAGCAATATCATCTATCACACCAAGACTTATAAGCTCTTCCAATGTTATTTCTACAAACTCATTATATTCCATTATTTATCTCCTTCTAACAACAGCTAAAACAATGAGCTGCATTAGCAGCTTGTTTAAGTGGACCAGGTTGTCCTGTAGCCACTATAGTAAGATTCTTAAAGCACCTAGGACATACTGGCCAATAGATACTTGGATTCCAATCTATAGTAGTACCACAAAAAATACATTGATGTGGATGTCCTTCAGCCTTAAACATGCCATTTAGGCAAGCTGGACAGAACTGTACTTTCATCTCTTTAGGATCAATAGCAAAGTTCTCTCTACAGCTCTGACACTTCTTAATAGCTACTGGTTCTGACTTAGGTTGTTCCAGTACTACTCTGCAAGTTTCATATGAACATCTTCCATTCTCATCATAGTAAATACACTCATTCTTATCACAATCTTCAAATTGGATAAAAGGGCCATCATCAGGTTGCTCTCTATCCAATATAGATTCTTTATCAGCCATAACTGATCAGCCTCCTATAATTTATTGGATCATATACTAATCAGTTATGGCCTTATTTAGATACTAATCTTTACTCTTCGAGTATATCCTTTGAAGAGAAGTACTCACTATCATCTTCCTCTGTTACTTCGACATCATCATCAATCTCAATATCAGTAGGAGGAATGATAGTCTGTGTACTCCTCTTATCAATAGACTCTTGAAGCTTATCTGTGTCACCATATCCAAGATCCACCATCCTCTCAGTAAGATTATGAGGACCTTGTTTAGTCAGGAATGTAATCCTTTTCTTATCAGGAGTTTCACTATCGGCACCATTATACCAAGTACCGATTTCCAGCTTAGGATCTTTACCATACCATGATACTTCCCTAATGGCAATAAGCTTATTATCACCCTTATCAATAATACCATGGTCCCTGATAATGTCCCAATTCTTTTCCATTATATCTCCTCCTTAAGAGAAAAAGATATAGAGAGGATTTCTCCTCTCTATACCAATGACCTATCTTATGTTGATATCAGAATACATTAGCCAGATCAGGCGAAGAATTCAGATTCAACGGAGTGATCTTACTTGCCTCTTTGATATTGACTACATCAATATTCACAAAGAGATTCCTAAGATCATAAGTGTTACCAGGAGCAGGACCAACAGCACCATTAGGCTGCAATGCTACCGGATTAGGATAGTATGCAATATGGTTGTTGGCTACCAGCCTATAACCCTTGAACGTGACTTTGACCTCATGAGTAGGATGGATAATGAGCCTATCATAATAATCATCAATATTCAACTCATCGAAGTCTACATTAAACCCAGAATTACTCTGAGGATGCCACCTGCTGATAACCTTCCTCTTGTTCTGATTATATGTAGGAGACTCCTTATCTGAATCCAAGATAGGATTACCACTATCATCCTTGAGTTCTACCTCGATCTTCTCTTCCCAGAAGAACCTATTCCTGAACTGAATCTTAGCAACCTCAAGATCCTTTTTCCTCTCATCAGAAGGAATCCAGATCTCATGCAAGAGACGCTCAAGATCAATATTCCTAAGCATCAAGAAGGAAGCATTATTACATCCATACATATTGGACTCACGATACTCTACTTCTTCAATGCACTTCTCCCATTCAATCTTATCAGATACCCGATAAGTATTGTTAAAACGATTACCAATGACCGGACGAATCATGAAACGATTGAAATAATCCCTCGTAAGCTGATTCAGAGTCATTGTACGACGCCCATTAGCATTCACCCTAGAAGTTTCTACATAACGCTGAGTAGGATGCATATGAGAGTTCATGTGAATGGCATCAATGTTACTCCACTTTCCATATCCCTTTCCAGGCTGGAAGAGAATACAGAATCCAAGATTACCATTGACGTTATACTTGAACGTACATCCAAGTACATCCTTGAAGACACCCTTAAGCTGTTCCGATACGAGATGACACAAATCAGCAGCACTAATCTGTACCGTCTCTACCATGCTCTTCGGCTTATCAGGGCAATAAAGATCATCAACCGTCAAGTTGGTCATCTTCGGAGTCTGATTAAACCCATTGTTTCCACCTAAGTTGTCCGGCTGAGACATATTCAAAGCTGTCAATGCCTCAGGTGTTAATTGAGTAGGTCCATTCATAATTAAAACCTCCATTAAATATAGATTTGTATTTCAGTGAGATTCTTGATTTCTTTGCTTCTTTATATTTTCTGAAATCAAGATTCACCCAATACCACCACATATATAATATATCGCCAAGTTTTGTTTTGCTCAGCGATTTATTCTATTTAGGAGTTCCTGAACATATTCTTTTTGATTTTTAGGTACAAATAAGACACTTTGACCTCTTACATACTTAACAACCCATATCTTTCTGTTATTATTGTCATTTCTTACAAATACGTATTGAGTTCTATCATCAACCCTTTCTAAATCTACCTTATAGCTATAGGGAACTATACCTATGACTTCTATCTGACATGAGTACTTCCTAGTTAAGGTTCTATTAAGATTATAGTCATTCAGCTCACCATCAAGACTTACTATATTGAATGCGTTATTAAACTCATTCATGAATCCATTATTCTCTAAGAACGAGTAAGTATCATTACCTACATTCTTAAGACCATTAGGATCCCATTTCTTCTTAAAGTATCTGATGACATTATCAAAGTTAGTGTGGTTAATCAGTCCTATCATATCCTCTAGTATATCATCCATATAGACTGATATAACCTGAGTAGATATCACCTTCTTACAATCCATGATAATCTTAAAGTCCACATTAGGAGGACATGTCATATTACTAAAACATAGTCCCAATGGAACACTATAGATATCATTAGATAATGGAGCTGAGAACATATTCACTATCGTTTGTCTAGCTCCAATATAAGGAATTCTTATTTCCCTATTAAGATCTACTATTCTATGTAGGGTAACTATAACATCTCTTTGTCCACTTCCTATATCAGCTTCAAAGAATGTCATTATCCCTACAGGTATGATTCTCTCACAGTTATCATCTAACCAATCCAATGTAGTTTTACTTGTATTACCATCTTCATCTTTTATTATGATACGGGAGTTGTTTCTCACTGATTGTACTCTTAGAATCTTATCTCCATACTTGAACTTAAATCCAGTTAAAGAATGTTTCTTAATAGCCATTCTATCACCTTCTATAAGATTCCCTTATATATCCCAGTGTAGCTAATCCATTTACTTCTGAAGAACCATCTCCTTTGACTATAACGATATCATCTATATCAACATCTTTAGCAATTGATTCTGTCAAGTAATTTAAATAACCCATTACTGAAACATCATCAGAATGCCCTTTCTTAATTGGATAAGAATCGAGAATGGTTGCTTTTTCATACCTTTTCTTTCTGAATACTACTCTGATTCCATCATACAACAGAATCGAAGCTTCTAATTCTTGATACGTCATTATAAATCATCCTTTCTAATAAAATATCCCAATACCACCACATATATAATATATCACTAAGATTTGATTTGGTTAGAAAAAAGAAAAGAAGACACCGCTAAGGTGTCTCTTTCTTTGTTAGCTTTTGATAATTTACCAAGATAGGTACTTAATAGTTCTTATTGTTTTGAAACCTTATTTCTTAATTCTTCTTGTTCTTTGTTGTAGTTTTCGACGATCTCTTCTACATTGTAATTCAGATTTCCTTCAAGAATCTGATTAATGAAATCATTCTTGATTTCCCAGTCTTTGATTCCATTATTAGACACACACCAGAAATACGGATGATATATGAGTTTTGATGCAGCCATCAACTCATTTACAGTATTAATACCTTTTCTTAACATCATACTTACATGGTAAGCACTCAGCAAATTACCAAACTCATAGTGGAGTATTACATTAAGTACAGCATTAATATAGATATGAATATATTCCTTATGTCTGCTATTTCTTTCTTTTACTATTTCATCATAGATACTAGCACACATAGACCCAATACGACGCTTAAAATCATCATCCATTACTGCTTCAAGTTGTTTTACTTTATCTCTTGTTTCATAATAGAAGTTTTCACCAATGCCATGTTTCATTAAGAAACCAGGATACTTCTCCTCAATATTATGCACATATGGATGTTCTGCTAATATCTGAGCATATTCCCGATATGTCTTTGTATCCATCTCATGAATTGGCATAACAGGAAGGATAAAATCCCTACCACGTTTCTGAATAATATCCATCATAAAAGACATGCTATCAAAAGGTCTATGAATAATAATTATTTCATCATCATAGACTCCCGAAACAAAATTCTTAATAATATCAATTTCTTTTTTATCTTCGATACCTGTAAGAAACTCACACATTGTATCAAAATCTTTTCTTGCTTCATCTCTAAGTATATTGATTGTATCAGGATCATAGATTCTGACAATAGGATTACTATTAGTTTTCACTATAGCTATTTCAGCTAAGATTTCTCCTTTCTTGTTATAATAATTGATTTCCGGCCACAGATCAACAATACGTTCTACTTTCATTGTAAAACATCCTTTCTTTAAAAACACTGTATTATCTATTCGGCACTACTATAATATATGCTTATTTTTGATTTTGGTCAGAAAGAAGTAGGTAGTCTTTCGACTACCTTTTTGTTTATTTTAGATATCATTGATACTATACTGATTACCTATTTCCATATCATAATCAGTATCATCATTTATAATGATCATATTTATATAGGGTTCAACCATAGTCTTAAAGATCTCATCCATCTCTTTATTAGTATTCTTGATCATATCATCTACTGTCTCTTCTCCGATATGTTCTGCTGCTACATTTGATAAGTATACCTTTATCTTATTAGAACTATAGTCCTTGTAGTCTCCCTTAAAGAGATTATACCATCTCTTACGTCTATCACTAGTAATAGCTCTCTTAAGTCTTCCTGGATGTATAGTGGAGAATGATTTCTTAGTAGGAGATATATCGCCTATCTTAAGAATGAAATCAGTGAACCCAGAACATACCATAGACTTAGTATTCTCAGATGCTTTCCTAGTAAGACAATTAATAAGATTAGAGAAGTTATAAGATGTCTTATTCTTATTTCTTCTGAATCCTACAATAGCCTTTCTCATCTTAGTAAAGATATTATCATTAACGAAGCAACACATTACATTTATGATAGTACCAGGAGGATAATCATATATAGATTCACTATAGAATCCTCCAGATTGGAATGAGTACATCTTCTTTAGAGATACATCGAAGGATATAGCAGAGTGTGCCCAGAAGCTATTAGTAGCCTTGGATATGATTGAGTGTACTATACTATTCTTATCTCTCTTAAAGACTACAAAGATAGGTTTCAATCCATTTATGGTAATCAATGTAGATTCATCAACTATCTTCATATTATCAATCATTTGACTAAGATCAACTAAGTCTATATTCTTAGTCCTTTCACTTACAATCTTATAGATTCTTTCATTTGCTTTTACTTGAGTCTCTTCATTATATGGAATCTCTGGATTCCATCCTAATACTGCTATCTTTCTCTTAGTGGCTTCATTCTTATCTTCCATATTGAACTTCTGTAGAAGTCTTACTCTAGAGAATCCCATAGTAAAGTATTTATCGTCATAAGTGCCATTGAATGTACTATCATATGCTTCAAACCACTCTTTAGTATCAAAGCCTTCTATGAATACTTTATCTTCTCCTAGATAGTCTCTAATCTCATCTGGAGTAAAGTATGGAGCATTGATACCAAGATCTATAGAAGGAGTATTAGTAGATAAGCTCTCAGCAATCATAAGTAATCTAGCTTCTTCTATAGGGCCTAATGAGGATTTGTTCTTACATACTTCCATGACCATTCCAATAGTATCATAGTTACCATGTGTCATTCTATAGTCTTCTACATCATTCTTATTCAAGAACTTAACTATAGTATCATTATCTGATACAACACCATCATTCTCAATATAGCTCTTTATTCTTCTATATAACTCATCCATTGGAATACTAAATATTCTTATACAAGCATCATCAACACGATGCTGCCAGAACTTAGGTATTGACAGATACTTCTTATAGGTATGATCTATATCATTCCATTTTGCTTCAGGATCTATCAAAGGAAACTTATTATTTCTAGCCCAATCTCTTGCCATCTCACATCTATCTTTAGTAATCATTGATAGTGATGGATGAATCTTATTATCTTTAACCAGAAATAGATCTGATACTGATTCAAGTAATTTATTCACTTTTATCACCTCATTTAATTTTTAGTCATTACCTTACTAGATTATAAGAAAGGTTGTGATATAAATGGGAGGTTGGATGACTATTCCTACTAACAAAACTATTACATTGTATAGAAAAGGTCAGTTTGTAATATCTGATGTTTGTGGATGTAGAAAGTCTAATAGACCAGAAGGAATACTCTTCTATAGACTTAATTCTTCTAGTAGGATTTATATTACCTTTAAATCAGAGAAAGAGCGTGATGAAATACTGAATATTGTATTATCAATGTTTGATAATTCTGATAATGACAATAATTTCTTAATACTTGGAGAAGATGTAGTAGATATCTTTGATCACTAAAAAAGAAAAGGGAGAGCGTTAAGCTCTCCACTCTTTTCATCTCACATACTCTTCTATGTCATGTTTAGACAATGGAAGAGCACTACACTTTCCTTCAGCTTCAGATACAATGAAATATCCCTTTGGTCCTTCCTTGATGGTATAGTTAGGATTAATGTTATTGACTCTTTCTTGTAGTTTTAACATCTCATCATCCATCACAGGAAGTAAGAACTCTCTTCCTTCTACTAGAGAGTATTCCTTATTAAGATCAAGAGTCATTCCATTCTCAATCTTAGTCTTAAATGGATTATAGTACTTGAAATGCTCATCGAAATAGATCTGATCATCTGTAAGTAATTCTCTTCCAGTTAAAGCCGTATAGAATTCACCATCAGATTTTCCTTCATCTATTGATTTGAGCATCTCATACCATTTACTTACATCTCCAGTATATTCATAGATTGATATCTTTCTATCTGTAAGGAACTCTACATAGTCTTCTCTTACTACCTTATTCTTTCTCTTTACTAGAATATACTTAGAACGTAAGTCATTGGCAACAGCATAACCTGAAGAAGTAGCTATATCATCATTAGGATCAGCATCTTTCTTAGACCCATATGATATTATGAACATACCTGGATTATAAGTGGTAACAGATTGGTCATTGATCTCCATACCAATCATAGGTCCACCACCACCAGATAATTCTTGAATCATTGACTCTACTTCCTCTGCAATAGAAGCTATATCTGTTTCTGGTTCTTCTTCAAAATAGATATCATTAGATTCTTCTCCTATAGCTTCTTGCATCTTTCTACCATTAGTAATGAAGAAGAATTCTGATTTCATTTTTTTGTCATAGTAGTTATGAATAAACCCACACTTCTCAGCTAGTTTAATACTAGCCTTATTATCTTCATCTGCTTTCCATGACATTACTTCATATTCAGATTCTTTAAACCAGTGTACTGCAGTCTTAACTAGAGCTTTAGCTATTCCTTTACCTCTCCATTGAGAGTGTACAGCAATAGTGATACATACTTTTCCTTTATTGAAATCAGATTGCTCTATCTTATAAGCATCATCTAACTCAACAAATCCTACAGGAGTAGGACTTCCATTATCATATGCACACTTTCTTAGTACACAATTAGGAGTATTCTTGTAATTACCATGGCAAGTCCACTCTTTCTCTTGATCAGTTAAAGAGTCAAATACAAACTTAGCATCTTCATAAGTATGATACTTCTTATTTCTCTTATGAATCACCCATCCTGATTCTTCTATTGTTTCTTCTACTGATTCATTGATACCTAAATATCTTTGAATTGCTAATAGATGAGGTTCTTGTAATCCTGCATCTTCCCATTTTACCCATTTTGCTCTATCTGCAAATTCATCTTTATCCTCTGTTGCAACCTTTCCTTTAAAGGTTCTTCCGTATTCAGCAACACATATAAATGATATTACACCATAGAATATTTGAGGATCATTAAACTGGCTAAACCAAGCAATATTCATATATCTTACATGTTTAGGTATTACCATTGCTTCTTCTTCACATTCTCTTGTAGCAGATTTAGCAATAGGAACACTTTGATCATCTATCCCACCTCCAGGGAAGGAATAGTTAAATGCTCTTGCTTTGCCATAATCTATAAGTATCTCTCCTTTAGAATTAATCACAATTATATCTGTTCTAGCTCTATAGTCTTTACCATCAATGATAATTGTTGGTTGTGGTTTACCTCCTCTTAGATTAGCTTTTGATATCATCTGAATTTTCTTCAACCATATCTTTTCATTAGCATTTGTTTCCATTCCAGTGTACTTAGAATCTGTTTTATACTTCACATTACCAAATCTATCAGTATACTTAGTTTTTGCAGATTCACTTAAGATATTATTCATGTTATTTATCACATTATCTCCAAAAGTATTAGCATTATATCTGATGATATATCCATTATCATCATCTTCAAATACAACATTAAATCCCTTTTCTATTAAAGCACCATAGATTGATTCAAATCTTGCTTTATAAGCATCGAATAATTTAGTAGCCATTTTAGCATCCTTAATACGAAGATATCCTATCTCGTACCAATTCTCATTTCTTCTTTTACCTAAAGATTCATTTTCACCAAATGCCTTTTTAAACTCTTTCTCATATTCATCTAAAGCTGCAAAATACATTAGATCATTCTTATTAAGGTATCTTTCTTGCACACCTTCTTGTACACTTTCTTTAACAGCTTTCTTATTATAATACTTGCTAAACCTATTATTCTCTCCAACTTCTATATCATTAACACCATACTTCTTCATATATTTCTTTATGTTTCTGGCAAGTTCAGCTTCATCCTCAGGATCACAATGATTGAACATCCTTATTGCTGCTCTTACATGATCGGCGTCCGGCATCGGGTACTTCTTCTTACTAGGAAGACCAAAATCTGTTCTTTCAGATGATTTTAACTTAGCTTCATTAAGAAGATAATCATACATTGTTATTCCTCCTTTACTCAACAGTTTCTAATTCATCATCTTCTAACAAGTAGCACTCCTCAACCTTATCTTGTGTCTTGAATAACCTATAAAGCTCTTTTAAAACATCTATAGTTCTTAAGAGATCAAAGGTAGGATTATAGATACTATGACCAGCAATATTGATTCTAAACATATGAGAAGATTTAAGATTGTATCCATGATTCATCATGATATAATCTTCCTGAGTAATATCTGTATTCCCATAGTAGTTATCAAACTTGCTTGTATCTTCTTCATCTAAGTAACTACTATAAGGAGTACTAGGAGATCCTAGAGCCTTATTAACAGAGACTAAGAAGAATTGATCTAATGTCTTCTTAGCATCATCATAATCTCTGAATGGTCCTCCAATGAGTCCATATCCAGGATACAGATAAAGCCAAATCCATACATATCCCTTCTTCTCATATACAGGTAAGATATGTCCAGTAGCACTACCACTATCTCCAACCCAAGAAATTAAGAATAACTTATGTGGTACTCTCTTCTTCTTCAAGAAATAGTGCATAAAGATTGATTGGTCAAAGCAATTACCAATCTTATCTCTAATGAGATCATCTGGCCAATGGAAAGGATACTTATTAGCATCTCCTTTAGGCCATTGTATATTGTTCTTTATAAACCACTTCATTGACATAGAAGCATCAGATATCTTACTACAGAACTCTTTGAAATCTTTACATACTGGTATCTTTCCTTTAACAATCATCTTCTTAGCTTCTTGTAGTACAGTGTCCTCTTTAATATACTCAATGTCATTATCCTTTAAAACAATAGCTCTTACCATATTCATCTCAGGAACCATCTTAGAATACTGCTTAAGAAGAATGAATGGTCTAAGTATCAAGTCTCTAGGTTCATCCATATCTCTCATAGTCCTTCTTAACATAGATTTTGCAATAGATGTTCCCTTAATTATAATAGGCATCTTTCTATACATCTCTTCATGTCTAGTAATACATACAGCACCATGTCCTCCTTCAATCACTACTCTTTCCTTCTGTTCATAGCAGAGCCAATAGATATACTTATCTACCTCTTGCTGAATTATCTCTTCTGATTCTTTATCTCTAGTAGGTTTAGTCTTAGATACATCAAATCTAGGATGAGATAAAAACATAGGATCTAAATGTTTTGCTCTAAGATACTTAGCAACCATAGGATCTGCATTCTCTATCCATTCCCATGTTCCATGTCCTCTATCAACAGCTCTTATCTTACCAGCTATCTTGAAAGCAATAGTATCAGTCTCTGTTCTATAAGCATGATACTTTTCTGCCATCTTATTAGAAAGAGTGGACTTACCACTACCAGATAATCCAATGACAAATAAAACATTAGACTTCTTAGTCTTCCAATCATTGAAGTTGATATAGATATCGTCCTGAGATATAAGTAATCTAGTATCTGTAGATGCTTCTAACATAGTATTCTCCTCTTTTATACCTCTTACTTTCTGCTTAAGTCTCTTAAGATCTTCTTCACTATAATCTTTCATCATCTCATCAGGATCATCACCATAATTAGATTCTCCAGTTTCTATCTTAAGACATGAATAAGCCCATTTACTCATAAGCTCTTCATTAGGATAGAATATTAATCCTATAGGACCTCTTATATTTTGATGATTGATCCATTTTGCTCTTTCATCATATTCTTTCATATCTACATAATCAAATACTTGATCTATAACTTCATCTGTTATCGTTATAGTAGTTGTTTTCTTAATCTTAAGCTCACCATCATATGTATACTCCGGTTGCATATTGTTATTACCAATACCAAATTTAGTATTTATAGGACAATTAACAGTATACACATAAGTCTTCTTACCTCTGCATAGATCCTTAACTTTATCTACTTCACTGTATAAAAGATAAGGTATAAACTTATACTTATTAAATCCTATAGATTTATGATTACCTCTAGCTCTATGTAATTCTCCTTTTCTATGATATGGACGAATTATATTATTTACAGCTTTGAATACAGCCCAATCATATGCTAATTCATATGTAGGCCACATGAATACTGACCAAGTATGTTTCTTTAATCTATGGCCCACATTATATGCAGTAGGCTTCAATACTGATAATTTTATATCACTCCCATGATACATTTCAGTATGAAATAATCCAGATTCATTGATTCCTAGATCTATTCCGAATGAGTTCATATTAGCATCCTCTTTCAACGGTTCTCTATTATCCTTCCACTGACTATATACTTTTCTATCTCCTTTTACAAAAGTACCAGATGTAGCACACCTATACATATAATCATATGGATCCATTCCATCTATACTAAACTGATTAAATTTTACTACAAAATATCCACCAACCTTATCTTCATTTGATTCTGACTTCCAGCTCTTCATACTTCTATCAACATAGTCTTTTATCATTTCTTTTTCATTGTCATATTCATGTAATCCAGCATAACTCTTCCAGCTTGCTTCAAAAGTTATAATCTTATCATTCTCTTCATAAGATAACCAAGAATGATTATCTCCTCGATTAGCTTGAAGATACCAACATTGATGTGGAATGTTATTCTTATTAAACCAATAATCTTCATAAGAAGTATAATCCCAACAAGTACCTATCTTATATTTCTCTACTTTAGTCGGACCCATAAGTTTATATCCTTTAAAATCATTAGGAATATCCTTGCCAGTTATCTTCTTTCCTTGGTGTATATATCCATAGTCCCATGACTTCATCTCTTTATTAAGAGATTTTATATCAGGACTATTCATTCCTTCTAAATAGATTCCAAATGAGTTCATTCTGTATCACTCCAATCTTTAATCTTCAGTTTTGGATGAAATAAAAAGAGTACCTTTCTAGGTACTCTTTTAATTCCAATCATATTATAAAACCTTTATTGATCCATTTCTCAGAACCTAGTTCAAAATTACCTTTAAAATCTTTCCATGTTAATTTATCATAAGAGTGTTTAGAACTCTTATAATTAAATCTACAATCGTTTTCTAAAGTTCTGGATAAAACATTTTTGTTTATAAGATCATCAAGGTTTATATTCCCTATATAATGAAATACTGTTTCATCAATATACCAGTATTCATTATTCTTTCTAAAATCCTTAAACTTAGGAGGAAGATAAGCCATCTTATTATTGCATACATATATCTTTGGGTTTATTAACCATAAATCATATGACGGATAACAATCACTTTCTTCATGCTCTAAAACATCTTTAGCAAATGTCATTACTAAACGTATCTTAGTAAGCTTTCCAGTTATACCTTTTAAGCATCCTATTATATTTGTACTCACACATATTCTAGGAATATTACCTTCGTCTGCATACATCTTCATAGGAACTTTCGGTTTCAATATAACCATATTATTTTCAGTAGGTTCTATTGAATATGATACATGAAAGAATCCCATTTCACTAATATTTGATTTTCCTGTTCTTACTTCTGGATGTTTCATTTAATTCATCACCTTTATTTATATCAGAATAGAATCTTATTCTTAGGTCTCTATAAGAAATAAAAAGAGGTACCATGAAGGTACCTCCCATAATTAATTTACATTATAGAATACCATCTAAATGAACAATCTTTACAATTAGTTTGTTTTATATTCAACGTATCTTTCTTTGTATTTGTATTAAATGTTAATCTTCCAATATTATTACAATCCCTTTCATCGCAATAAGGTACTGCCAGTTGTCTTATCATACCATTGCTATATGATAACCACATTCCATCTATATTCTTATGATTCGATACAGTATTTGATAAAGCTTGAACATCTTCTGATGTAACATTCTGAGTTTCTATTTTGAAACAATCTACTGAGTCACAGTTAAATATTGAATCTTTATCATCTTCTTTATAAGCTTCTTCATCTATATTTAACTCATAAGATTTAAGCCTATTATTATTAAATATAATAAAATTACCTCCTGTAAATATAGTTATTCCTTCTACAATTGCATAAGGGGGTTTCATTATTAATCATCCTTTCTTTTAACACTTATACTTACTGATTATTTTATGGTAATAAGCCATATAAGAAGTAAAAAAGAGGTACCATGAAGGTATCCTCTTTTATATATTCAGATAAGAAGCCAAATTATAATAAGATGAGCAGCCTGATCATAATAGAATCCTTTCACATCCTTCTTATGACCTTCACTATTAGGATCATCTAAATCCGGATATTCTTTCTTCAAATCATCTCTATAGAAACACTTAAGAGCATCTATCACAACATGAGTTATGAACAGTATAAAGTAGATAAACACATAGCTACTATCTGTATTCCACTTTGTAATATTCTGTAATATGTAGAACCCCATTGTTACTACCAACGCATATATTGAGCAATGGCATAAGAGAACAAAGAAGTTCTCTGATTTATATCTAGCTAAGAACTCTCCTTGAAGTGGATAGTCTGCTAATGAATGGAATCCAAACATAACAGAGAAAAATATCACGTTAATTATGAATATTGCTAAATCTTCCATTATTAGATTCTTCCTTTCTATGATACTCAATATTATTTTCATCTACTTTTATTTTACCTGTATGTATATCTACTAAGTAATCATCGAAGCTATAATTCTCCTCTCTTTTAACAAATTTGATTTTCTTCATGGCCTTTTCAAATGCCATCATATATCACCTCCTTAAAACATATATCTTCTTATAACCACATTTATAATATATGCTTATTTTTAGTTTTGCTTAAGATAAAAAATAAAAGATTTGAGGAAATTAAAAGGGATGCCGAAGCAGAGCCCTTTATTTCTTTTAATCTATAATATCGCAATCCTTCCAATAGTCAACACGCTCATTGAAAGCGTTGATCGCTTCTTCGATGGTATTATACCTCCGAACAGTAAGATCCGGAGGGAACCCATCATTGTCATGATAGTCGAATACACCGTAAATACGGCCGACTACTACCACTCTCAAGCAACCATCCCATGTCCACTGGGAATAGTCGAATTCCGTGCGATGATACAGATCATTGAAATCACGGCTAGATTGCTCTTCTGCAAGTTTTGCCGCAACATGACAAGCATTGACAAGGTCTAATGTTTCAATGATTTTTTCGTTGCCATTATGGACAACGATATAATCACTTACTTCATCGCGCCAGCGAATTTTGATATCCCCGTATGGTTCGATATCAGGATACCAATCACTTCTGGTTGCATTCTCCATCTCGCGCTTAATATCTTCATAAGTCATCATAATTATCTTCTCCTTTCGATGACATTATTTACTATCGGCACAACTATAATATATGCCTATATTTATTTTAGATCACATATCTCTTCAGTATCATAGAAATTAATGAATTTGACAAAATTTAAAAGCCCCTCCAAAGAGGGGCCATTGTTTTTACACCTCCCATCCTTCCCAGGCCTCGGTTGTCTCTTCTGCGCTCTCCCCGAAGGGAAACGCAACAAAAGCACCATCAAAATGTTCTTGCATAGCAAAGCCATGCTGATGTAGTATCTTTTTCACCTCCTCCCATGCTTCATCCAATACTATATCGACTTCAAAATCTTCATCTATATGGGTAAACGGAAACTCTGGGAGTCTCACCCAGTGAATAAACTTTGTCATTTTAATTCCTCCTTGTAACAGTAACATAGAAATTATCGCTAGCTGGTTATTCACCTAACCCCATACTCTAGCTGGGACTCACCATCACTGGTATTAGCGACGGCGATAGCACGAGCGGCGATCAAAGCGAGCCATATGTTTTCACCTCCTCTATATGATAACATTATTACTATATGGCACAACTATAATATATGTCTATATTTATTTTAGATCACACTTTTCCAGTAATATAGAAAAAGAGGTACCATAATGGTACCTCTCCTTTATTTCTTAATAAAACAGAATGATGGAATATCTCCATTAGATGTCTTATAGTTTCCTTTAGATGCATTATCATATAATTTTTTAATGAAATTATCTGGATCTTTATATCCATCTATATAAATATCTCCTACAGAAAATTCTTTACAATTGAATCTCTCAAAATCAGTTAGTAGTTTAGGAACAGCAGTAATTGCACCACCAGGTTTAGTAAGAGTCATTTCAAAGTGTAAGTGAGGAGCACTACTATTTCCAGTAGATCCGCATAGACCTATCACTTGTCCTCTTTTTATTTTCTGACCTTCTCTTACTTTTATTCCACCTTCTATGATGTGAGCATACAACGAGTAACAATCACTATGCTTTATAATGACACAGTTACCATATGGCATTTGGTACTTCTTTACCTCTACTACTTGTCCATCATCTACTGATCTAATAGGATAATTCAATAATCTATCTGAGAAATTATCAACGCTATCTTTATCTAAAATCATGAAATCTCTAGCAAAGATTTGATCTGTTATAGTAGCTGCATTAATCATAGTAGTAAATTTAAGTGCAAAAATTAGTTGAGGAATAAAAGCAACTCCCCATATTAAACTAACTATAGCTGAAAAGAATGCACTTAACTGAACAGTCTGTAGTGCTACATTCGGTACATGAGTATTTGCACAGACAAAGTATTGCCCATTCTTCAATCCTTTAGGATCTAAAGGTAAGCAGAATCTCTTATTACTACTAGCTTCATTCAATAAACTAGCATTTTCTTTAAGAAAATTTTTCAATCTATTTATAGGGTTCTTAATCTTATTAGCTAGCTTGCTATCTACTATCATCTCTTCAATCCAATATAGTCTTCCAGGATTAGCAGTATCTGCTGTCTTCATCCATTTTAAGAATCCTTCTGATTGTATAGCAAAATCTCCTTGGAATATAGGTTGCTTATTATAGTAATCATCTAACCACTTAGAGTCTTTATCATTGAATATGTATGTATTAACCTGTTTCAATATTGGTTTTATCTTATATTTTCTAAATCCTTTCTCTAATCCTTGAACCATATCCACATATATATTCTGATAAGCTTTTATGGATTCTTGTAGACTATTAAATGGACCAGGATTAGAATTATAATCATCGAAATAATTAAATATGAACCATCCTTCCTTAGGAATTTCATAGACGCATACACAATGTCCTACCATTATAGTACCATATATAGGATGAGAGAATATTATATGGATAGAAAGAAGTTCATTTTTATATCCATATCGTTCACAACAGTAATGCATAAAGACTGCATGATCAAAACAGATAGCGGTTTTGGTTCTAAGAATCTCATCTGGCCATGTTATTGATAATCCTCTACTATCATCCCATTCATTTCTAATTATTTTAGGAAGATGTCTTCTATGGAAATTAACCCAATTATCATATGGCCATCTTACTTTATTTACAAAAAACCAATTACTTACTTCTTGTGGTGATTTTATATATTTACAAAATTCATCTAGATTTTTATATGATCTAGTATACTTAGAATCTACAGCCTCATTCAATAAATCCGTATCTTCATTCACTCTTATTACTACTCTTCTATTCTCTGGTTCATCATTCATCATTTGCATTCTCATTACAGCAAAGATCTCTAATAGCTGAGCAAAGTTATTATTGGTCAACTTCAGATAGTTATAAGTACCTTTCTCTGTAATTAGTTTATCTTTCATAGCTTCTTTCTTTCTATACATTGGCATATTTCTCTTGTTAGGATTATCTCCACCATCTTTAACTTCAATCACTAGATTATATGGAATATATAGAAAGTCAGTAATCCAAAAGTGTTTCTTTCCTTCCATATCATATTCAAATACTGGACCAGGTTCTATAATCTCATCACTCTTTACATCTAGACTCTTATCCATAAACTCTAAGAAGTTCTTCTCATAACTTCCTACATATCCTATCTTACCACCATCTCTAAACTTATACTCTCCAGATATCTTTCTATTCCGTAGCATCTTCTCTTGATGTATAGGAGAGTTTAATAGAGTCTTACACTTATATACCTTGATATGATTCTTAAGAGCAGCATCTCTTAATGCTTTTCTACAGTTTGGATCTCCACATAGTCTTTGATATTTACATCTCTTATCATTCCACTCAGTAGGTCTCTTACAAACTACACAAGTACCATGATCTTTCTTATATATAATCTTAAAGGCTAGTCTTCCAGCAGACCATCCTTCTGGAATCATTTCTCTATGCTCTTCATCTATATGACCAATCAATTCATCTTTAGTCATTCTCATATGGTCACAATATGGACACTTATACTTAGTAGCCATTGATATCTCACCTCTTATCATTGAGTAAATCAAAAAATAAAAGATAAGATGGCATAGAAAATTAATAGAGGTACCACCGGTACCTCTATATCATTCCTCGTCAAAAAGACTCTTAGTAGGTCTTTCTATTTCAGGTTTCTTAAAGTTTACTTTACTTTTCTGCTCAGCAAGAATATTAAGTATTTGATCAGCCTTATCGTTAATCATTTGTTTTTGTACTGATGTTACTTTCTCATCAAGTTTTCCAATAGCTTTTCTATCATTATTGATTGCATTTGCGATTGTCTGGATATTTGATGGATGTAGATCAGGTTGCACTGGTTGGTTATAGTTATGGGTATCTTGTTGAAGATTTCCTGTCTTTGTAATACTGTGTCTAGCTATACCTAAAGCACCACCGAAAATACCAAGTACTGTCTCAGAGGGTGAACCATATAATACTGTAGTAAGAATAGCAACCACAGCACAAGTAATAATGATAATCAAATCAATGATATTTACTTGGCTTTGGAAGAATTTATTCTTATCCATCGCATTCACTCCTTAATTTGATTAGTTTTTAATATATAGTACCTATAGGTAATTAGGAGGTTTGATTTTGATATGAAAGAGGCACTCCTTGCATTAAACGAGTTCAATACTCCTAAAATCATAAAAGATCTAGATGTAGTCAATACTAAGATCATTAGATTGATGATGTATGAAAAGGGCACTAGTCCAGATCAACCTGATAAAGGATTTGGATTAAGAAGCCGATACAGACTAGCTAAGGAAGACGAACTACCTACAATGGAGATGGATCTTAAGAAACAGATATCAGTATTTCTTCCAACTCTACAAAGTGTTGATGTAAAGATGGAGATTAGGAATAAGATCCTATATATTGGAATAGAAGCTGATAATGCTTTATTTGAATATAGTTATGATGGAGAAAAGATAAAGCCAAGAACACTAAGAGATATATAGGTGGGTGAAATGATGTGGGTGTAAGAAAGAAATTTAAGATGAGTAGTCCTGGTAATGTATTTGTTCCTCATAAAGAGAGACGAGGAACAGATATTGATCCAGAGAAACTATTCTCAGATGATTTACGTCAACAGGCTATAAGTGAGAATGGAGTTGGAAAATTTGTTGGTGAACGATATGGTGATGATAATAATTCTCAATCAGAGCACAAAGGACTCACTAATCCAGCACCAATAATCACTCCAGCTAATCATAGAGGACCTTCTAATATGGTTAAGGTAAACTTAGCAGATATCTTACCATATAAGGAAGTCAAGGATGAAGCTACACTAAGAAGAGAGAAGCTAGTAGATGAACTAAATGAAGGATTTGATAAGGCTATCAATAGATATGAAGCTCTCATTATTAGACCTCAGAAGGAAATAGTAATGGAAGCAGTAATTGATAGCCAGATGGAAAATAATAATGTTAATGCTGCTGAGGTTCTTGAAAAGCTTAATGCGTTTGGAGAGAATATGGCTAATGAAGCAGTAGCAACAACAGAGTCATATGATCCTTATAGAGGTCAGTATATAGCTGGACAAAGAACACTTCGTAGAAAGAAAGAACTTGCTCAATATGGTCATTACTTACCAGAAGGAGAAAAGGAGGATATCCTTGATCCAGGTAAGCAAAAAGACTTTGATAATACTATGATTGAAGATAAAGCTATTAAAGGAAGTATTTCAATTGATGATCTACTATCAGACAATACACCTACAGTAAAACGTAATGAACCAATAGTTAGACCAAAAACAGAGCAACGTAAAGAGGAACCTGATAGTATAGCTATTGATCCTAGTATGTTGCTATAAGGAGGAAACATTAATGTCTAACAAGCCACTTGATCTTAAGGATATTAAAGAAGCTAGTGCTGAAGAGAAGAAGAAGGATGTACTAGCACCTGATGAGAATGTACAGAATGAAATTTCTGCTCAGGTAGTTACTAATGAGCGTAGTATGGCTGATATTGATGCACTTGATGCTGAGATTGCAGCAGAAGAAGCTAAGATGAAGCAGGATAAGATTGATAATAAGAATCTTAATGCTGCTAAGAATATTGATGAGCTTAAGGTTGCTAATGATGCTATCAAAGAAGATAGTGAAGACCTAGCTAAGAAGGAACAAGAGAGAGTAGAAGATGAGACTAAGAAGATTCTAGATGATCTTCTAAGTGAAGAGAATCTTGAATTGACTGATGATGAAATCTATAAGAAGCAAGAAGAAGCTCGTAAAGCTGAGAAGGAAAGAGAAGAAGCTAATCGTAGGTTCATGGAACTTAAGGATTCATATAAGAAGACTATCATTGATCGTGATAAGATTGACCTTACATCTTATCGCATCTCTACTACTCCTATTCAGATTGGTAAGATCTTTAAGACCAATATGAGTGAAAGTAAGGTAGGAGCATGGGGTCTTTACTTCTCTGGTAGTTCTATTGCTATGACTTCTTTTAGTGGTCCTGAACTTCAGATCATTACCACTGAAACATCTAACAATGATCTTATTGACCAGGTACATACCTTTGAAATCATCCATAATCATGTTGTTGATGCTAATAAGACTTCTCTTGAAGAGTGGCTACAGAAGTTCACTTATCTAGATCTTTCTGATCTATTCTTCTGTATCTTTAAATCTACTTTTAAGGGTTCTAACTATGCATCCTTCACTTGTGATAATGAGAAGTGTAACAATGTCTATCTAGCTTCTATGAAGTTTGATCAGATGATTGTATATAAGAATGATGATGTTAAGAAGAGGATGGAACAGATCATTCAGAAGGATCCTACTACTAAGAATCTTATCAATAAGAAGCTTCTACAGGTGTCTAAGGAATACTGCTGCACAATCAATATTCCTTCTCTGTATAAGATTATCTTTGAGCAGAGGGTTCTTAGTAAGGACTTCCGTGATAACAATAGTGATCTTGTTGATACTCTTCTTTATGTCGATGAGATCTTCAAGATTGATGAAGATACTAAGATGCTAGTTCCTATTGATACTAAGCCAGATGAGACTAATCATAATCTTAGTGTTAAGAGGAAGGTTGCTATCTATAGCCGTATTCTTAACTCTCTTGATGCTGATGAGTATTCTTATCTTCGTTATGAGATCTCTCAGTATGTTTCTAAGTATGGTGCTGATACTCCTCGTGTTACTTACCAGTATCCTGAGGTTGAATGTGATAAGTGTCATACTAAGAAAGACGCTCAAGAGATGGAACCACTAATGATGCTTTTTCTACGATCCAGGTTGGGCCGCGTGCTCAATATTTCCGAAAGCTAATCTTTATAGCTTCTCGTTTAAGAAAGACTACTATCGGAGAGCTACATGGAAGACCTTTTACTCCATCGGATATAGAAGATCTTTACTATCTAGCCTACGAAGATATGCTTGAAGAACAGAAGCGTGAAGAAGAGAAGAAGGAAAAAGAAAAGCAAAAGAAGCGTGAAAGAGAAAGAGAAGCCAAGGTCCTCGAGTTACTCAAGAAACGTGGCGTCAGACTCCCAGCCAAAGTACAAGATGCTCAAGCTAGAAGACTTCAGATGGCACGTCAAGATAGAGAACAAGAAGACCTTGGAGCACCTCTTTCAATACCTGGCCTGGATATGAATGCTCTAATGGATGAGCTAGAAGAATAAGCACAAGAAGGTGGTTATTATGAACGATACTCTACATTTTTTTAAAGATAGGGTTCGATATAATAACCCTGACCATATGATAGAAGGTTTTGATGAGTTTAAAGAGCTATATAGCTTAATCAATCCCGTGAGGGGTTATATAGAAGAACTAGTTGTAGAGACTCCACTGAATTATCAAGTGAAAATAAGAAGAAATGAGAATCCTAAGCTTATAAGAGCTTGGATTTTAGATACAGTCAAGTCAGCTAGTGTTTCAAACTGTTGCAAGAATGAAGTTATCTATAATAGTATTGATGAACGTACTATAGGTATTTCATTTAGACCTAAGAAATAAGAAGTTGAGAGAGCTATTAAGCTCTCTCTTCTTTGACTTTGAGTTAAAAAGGAGTTGAAGATGTATGGCGAAGAAGTTCAAAGTAGAACCACTAGATATGAAGAAGCTAATAAAGGTAAATGATCTTAAGCCTATAACGAATCCAGTATTCTTTAATAAATTTGGACAACCTACATCGGATGGATTACTATCTAATGAGATCTTTGGTATTACTAAGAATGATAGAGCAGAATCATTTGCTTATATAGATCTAGAAGAACCATTCATAAACCCATCCTTCTATAAAGCATGGAATAGATTGGATAGTAAGATTAGAGCATGCGTACATCAAACACAGAATTTCAAGATCAATCCTGATGGTAAATTAGAACCAGATGAGAAGGGTAACTGTGGTATCAAATGGTTACAACAGAACTTTGATAAGTTTAAGTGGAAGGAGAATGAATCTTTCACTCATAATAAAGATATCGAATATTTACACACATTCAAAGATTTTGTATTCATAGATAAGTTTCCAGTAATTCCTGCATACTATAGAGATGTACAGACAGATGGTAGAAGAATCTCTATAGAAGGAATCAATAAGTTATATAATGCTCTAGTAATAGCAGTAAGATCACTCAAAGAGACTTCTGATTATGGTTTAACTTTAACTGGTGCTATAAGAGGAAGAATACAAGAGACTATACTAGAGATATATAACTGGTTTGGAGAAGAACCTCAGATAGGAAGAAAGTTCGGTATTTTAAGAAGAGCATCAATGGCTAAGACCACTGACTATTCTTCAAGACTTGTTATGACTGCTCCTAAACTTAATGTAGAGACTATAGATGAGTTTACATGTGACTGCGATCATGCAGCCATTCCTTTAGCATCTCTATGCGTTAACTTCTTTCCTTTTGTTCTCTTTCATCTAAGACGATTCTTTGAAAATGAATTTGCAGGACGTATGACTTACTTTGATGCTACTACAGAGAAAGAATATGAGTTAGAGAATTACCAAATAGCATTTTCTGATGATGAGTTAAAGAAGCAAATTGATAGATTCATACATGGATATTCTAATAGATTTATACCAATAGTAGTACCAGTAAAGAAAGGTCCTAAGAATCCAATTAAGATGAGATTCAAAGGAATGAAGGTAAACACTGATGATGCCATCTTAATGATTAAGGGTAAAAAGACAATAGATCCAGAATCTTCTACTATAATAGATAGAGACTTTACCTGGTGTGATGCAATCTTTATAGCTGTATCAGAAGCTGTTAAAGACAAATGTGTACTCATCACTCGTTATCCAATGGATTCTTACTTTAATCAGATACCATTGATGGTTAATGTATCTTCTACTATAGAGACAGAATCTATTATCCTTAAAAACCAGGTCTATAAAAAATACCCTAAGATTAGACAAGAAGATATGGGGATAGATACATCTAATATGTTCATTGACACTATGAATCTATCTAACGTATACTTGAAGAGCATAGGTGGGGACTATGATGGTGACACGTGCTCTGTTAAAGGTATTTACAGCGACGAGGCGAATGATGAGGTTAAAAAACAGATAAATGGGGTTAATCATTTTATTGGGTTAAACGGGGACTTAGCTATATTTGCTCATGCCCAAGCTGTCGATGCTACCTTTGCACTCACTATGGAAGTTCCTGACATGAAGAAACTTACTGATCCAGTTTTTTAATTGGGTTATAACTTAGAATATAATAGGGAGTCTGGTAAGACTCCCTAAGTAAACTTTTTTTCGTCGATATATTATAACTATGGTCGAGAAAGGAGAGGATTAAATGAATGAGAAAGATTTAGAAGTTCAAAATGAGATCATGGAAGGATCAGTGATGTTAAAGAAAGCTATAGGATATATCTCAAGGGAAATTGACTTAAGATCTTTAGACAATGAAGATGTAAGTGAGTTGGCTATCATGTTATATTCTCTTATGGATGAGACAAATGATAGAATCAATGATCTTACAAAGAAGATTACTGCTATTAGTGATAAAGAGAAGAAAGAAGGAAATAAGAAAGAGGTTATAGTACGGTATGTAGATAACAATATTCTTTCTCGTCTTATGAATAACTTCGTTAGAATCAAGAATTCTAAGTGTGAAGTTACTAATACGGAAGATAAGAAATTGAATATTGATTTCATCTACACTGGGCAGAAAAATAACAAAGATATCATCACTACTCTGGAGATGATGAAAATTGTAAATTGGGAAATATTCGCTGGTAAGATCAAGTTCAATAAGTTTGATACTGTGGTAAATACAGGACATCTCGCAATGTTTTCCACCTCTACGGAAAACGAGATCTTTCTGGACTGGGCTAGAAACCAGTTGTTGAATATCATCCAGTATAAGTATCCTGATAAGGATATTGATATTAAATTCTTATTCGACCACCAGTAAAAGAAAACTAAAAGAGTAAAGAGAGGAGTTCTGATATGGACTCCTCTTTATTTTTTTGTAAGGAAGTGATTAAGATGGGTTTTAGTGATGATACTACTACAGTAGAATTAGAATCTGTTACTGATATTGAGTATGAAAGTAAGGAGACTGTTACTTACATAGATCATTATGATGAATACTATACTTATGAGGGATAATAAAAGGGTACCCATTAGGGTACCCCAGTATTTACTTCTTTTGCTTATTAGCTTCAATTCTAGCCCTTGCCTTAGCAACAGCATCTGCACTATCACTAATGACAGAAGAAGCGGTCTTACCTTTATTAGTAAAATCTCTCTGTACACTAGCATAGGGATTAGTATTAACATTATCAAGGTCAGTCATGATTCCTGTCTGGATAGTAGGAACCTTAGACACCCTAGGAACATTATCATCTTTAATGTTAGCAGCAGCGGCTGCATTTGTAACAATAGCGGATGTATCAATCCTTTGAGTGGGTTGTGAAATAGTATCTTTCTTAAGTTTTGATAGTGCTTCTCTACGAGCCTTGTTCTTATCAACAATAGTTCTAGCACTCTTAGACCTCTCAATCTGTGCTTGCTTAATCTTAGCAGCTTCTTGTCTTTCTAGTTCTAGCTTCTTCTCATACAGATTAGTATCTGTATAATTTGCTAAAGTAAGAGCAACAGTAGATCCATCAGGAAGTACTTCACGAACAGCACCCTTCTGAAGGATAATCTCTCTAATCTGATCAGTAGTAAGCTTAGCACCCATAATATCAGAACGAATCATCTGATTAAGTGCAGTAATAGGCTTACCCTGAGGATGAATGTTTACCACTTTATAAATTGCCATTATAGTCAACTCCTTGTATATGTAGGTTGATTACTTAACTGAATGTCACATCGTAAGATAATCATCAACTACATCAAATTCTACACAACCTTCATTAACAACTTCTTCCATCTCCACTAACTTAGCTTCAAAGATCAGATCTTCTGATTCAGTGAACTGATCTGAATAGATCTCATTCATCCTAATTCCTCCTCAAATAATTTATAGGATACGGACTCAGTAATGGCTTCAGTAGTAGCTTCACATACATATTCATCTACTCCATCATCCATTACCATCTCCGCATAAACTTCATCATCAAATAATCTACCAAGATATAAGTCAAGAGCTAAAGACATAACTCTTCCCTCCTTATTTAACTGTCTTCATTGCTAGAAGTTATTAGATCCTTATTCATGATGTATATAACGAATGGGATTATATAGAAGGTATTAAAGTTGTTTATATAATCCATCCGTTCTATTGCTATCTTAAAGTCTTTTACATCCGTCATTCTTCCATTGAAGTAATTTATCACTACATTGTAGATTAGCTTCTCATCTTCAGTATATAAGTTATCATTTACTATCCGGTCGATAACTTCAGTACTGAATACATAGAAGCTTCTTACACAATGCATTCTTTCATATTTACTATAAGTGGCTTGATAGTAAGTTTCTGAAAATTGAGATAGAAGAGATGTGGGTTCTTCCACAGCAACTCCACAGAAGGGATTATTAAAAGCTTTGAGTTGGTCTAACCTACCAGTTTCTATAGCCTTGAACATACTATGGTCATACTCTACTATGAACTGGTCGGATAAGATGGTTCTATGATCTATATAAAGGAAGTCAATATCCTTCAGGATATTATTCCTTCTCAAGAATTCGATCATAAAGGGGTCATAGAATCTAGCAGTAGCTAGGTCTAATACGGTTGGTGATTCAAAGGACTCATCCAAGTTATAAAAGATAAAGGTTTGTACGTTCTCGTTATAGAAGATGTTCTTGAAATACTGCTCTAGTTCAGTAAGAGCATTGAGAGTATTATCGAACTCTTCACTCTTCTCTTCTTCTAGTAAACAGTTGTACTCAGTACCATAGTTTTCTACCTTGAAATTAATAACTTTAACTACTTTATCATCAATAGTTCCTTCTTCCCACTTATGTTGATCTAACTTATAGTCTATCTTCCACCAATTAGATCCATTATACAATGTATCAGGAGTAACACTAATTACTTTGA
>Ga0247610_10000074_pt1 | contig 158651 bp, 255 predicted proteins | sample 174DNAGHGhighgp2_FD_193483 | JGI IMG/M metagenome (GOLD analysis project Ga0247610, IMG submission 193483) | Sheep rumen microbial communities from Palmerston North, Manawatu-Wanganui, New Zealand - 1742 DNA GHGhigh gp2 | ecosystem: Host-associated > Mammals > Digestive system > Stomach >... | reverse complement strand
ACAGATAATACACCCAGGAACTCTGGAGATATATTAGTAGCAATTTTAGTAAAGCCTGGCGACACAGCCACTGTTAATGTTAATGAACATATATAGACTTATACAAACACTGAGTCCGATATTAAATTAGCACTTGTTACGGTTACTGAATGTGCAGAAGTTGAAACAATTTCAGTCACTAATGGTAAATTTGTGGCTTATAAATCATTATCATGAATAATAAAGTAAAGTTTGCATATACTGACGGATTTGCGAGTGTGTTTACAGCTAATGTAAACAACTCGCCAATTCCGTACAATCTTTCAGACATAGACCCAAAAACTGGATTAGATCACGATGTGGTTCTTTTTATTGATGATCCAGCTTTAGGAAAATATATTTGGACATAGGGGCAGATTTTTAATTGTAATAATTAGGATACAAATACTACTTATAACTTTGATAGAATTGGGGATGATTTACATATTACTGATTCTTACGGAAATATAAAAATAATTTCATTAACTACCAATAGTATTCCAACTGAGAAGCATAAGCTTATATATTTTAATGGAGATGATTTAGTAGCTGATTACTTAATGCTTACCGGGGCTTATGTTGTAGATAATGATGCAGACTTTGAATTAGTAAAAGAAAAATTATCAACTCCATTCACTATTTCTAGTATTGTAAATACTTGGACACCTCATGTTTTATGGGCCTATGATGATGAATTGGGAAGTTTGAAACCCACCATACCTAAAAATGGCGGAAGTTATGGTGGAGAAATTAGTTAGGCATTTGTGGCAAAAAATTCTGAATTTAATACGCCCTTAAATCCAGACATCTCGCACTTTGCAGGTGAATCTACTTGGGAAGCCGAGAATGTTGGAACAGGATTTACTACATGGGCATACTATAATGCTTAGACTAAAACTAAAACGAATTTAAATTCCACATTAACATATAATCAAGAGACAAAGCAGTTAGAATTAAGTAATTCTGAAACTACGTGTCCAGATGGTGGAGATTATTCTTATATAGAGCAGCTTGCAAATACAGCTACCTCAACATTTTTTAAATCTGAACCAAATCAGTTTGGTGATTTGGATATAATTATAAGTGCGGGAGTTATATAGGAGGCTAATCAATCGTCCAGGACTGATGCTCTAATGATATGTCCAATAGTATATGAGGATGAAAATACTCTATATATGTTGGCCGTTTAGATGAATAATTATCGCAAGGAGACTCGTTTCCCATATCCATTTGGATGGGGGGATCAAACAGTTGGTGTTACTGTTTTAAAATTTGATAAACCTTTTAATATTTTTGCAGCTTGCGGAGGTGCTATATATGATGGCACTAAATATAATTTTGAGAGTGGTGCCGGATATTATAAATCAGCAGTAAAATTTGATGGAATCCAGAATGAACCAACTTTTGAAGTAGATTCACGTAATTGCGATGTTATTCCAATTGCTTGGGCGAAAAATGATTAGGAAACCTATCCAGACTCTGATAAATATTATCTAGGCGGAACATTAATTACTTAGGAAGATGGCTTAAAGATAGTTCCATTTGATGAATCTTATGATAATTATAATGTGAATAACGGCTCATCAATTTAGGTACATATAATAAAAGAATAGAATTCTCTTAGATTAGCATTTTCTGACGTACATGATACTAATTCTTCAGACGTTAATATAAGAATTAATGAAGATCGACCGGTCATAATTAACTTTAAAGATTATAAAGTGTCTTATATAGACCTACAAGGTTAGGTCCATATAAAAGATTTCTCTAATAATAATCTTGTAAAAGAGGCCTTTGATCTCTTTTCTAGTTCGAATACTGGATTTGCACTATTATCGGATTCAACACCTGGTGGAGTTTTTAAAATAATTAAAGATTAGGACAGCCCAATTTGGAAATTTCCAAGTAATGAAGAATATAGATATAATAAGGATACAGAGTCATGGGAACTAACTAACACCAAACCATTAGATATCTTTACTGGTAGCCATTTAATGCATAATTCCATTACGAATAAATTATTTTATTCAGATGGTTCGGCTGTAACTAATATAGCGTGCTGTGGAACTGGTTCTAGTAGTGGTGGTGGATGTGATTGCCAAATGTCTATATCTTCAGCTGATAATTCTATAGATATTATCCCAGACAACACAGTTGACTATACAGGTGTTTCTACTTCCGATGATTGGTATTCTTAGGGTCATTAGATTACTTTTAAATTTAGTCCTTTAGACGAAGTAACAATAGAAGTTGGGGACGGAACGCTTCCAATACCACCTTCTGGACATGATATTCCAGGCTATGAACTGCTAGAGTGGTTTCCAGCTATCGTTCCAGCATATAGAGATGCAGTATATGAGGCTCAGTATAATACAGATCGTTGGAAAGTTACCTTTAAAAATTATGATGGAACTGTTCTAAAGAGTTCTTATTATGATAACGGGAATCTACCCGTGTATAAGGGGAAAACTCCAACACATGTTCCGGATTCACAATATGAATACACGTTCAGTGGTTGGGATAAGAAAATTGATGTTGTAAATAATTAGGATTATGTATATACAGCATAGTTTTCAAAAGTATCTAAACAATATAGAGTAACCTTTGTAGATTGGGATAATTCATCTATTCAAACTGGTTCGTATGATTTTGGCACAAATGTAACAGCTCCGGCTAATCCCACCAGACCTAATGATTCTTAGAATTCTTATGTTTTTAGTGGTTGGTCTCCATCATTTAATCCCTATGTAACTCAGGATATTATATATAAAGCTATATATACAAAGACTCCTATAGAAGATATTCCAGAACCACAATATTCATTCTTAAAATTTTATAAGGATGGAAATCAGGGAAATATATATATACAATGTACCTATGATGAGAGTCGCGCAACAATCTTTTATAGAACTACTTCTGAAAATGATTGGCAAGTATTTACATCTGGGTCAAAGATAGCAGTCTCTAATTATATAGAGGTATCTGGAAAAATTTACTCAGATTATCCTAATATACACTTTAAACCGATTGCGACTGGTAGTTTTACACTTATGGGTGTTGAGGGTTCTATTATGAGTTTATAGGGATAGAATCCAGATGCAACAATAATATTTCATAAAGGTGCATTTTAGGGGCTCTTTAAAGATGAGCATATTTTTGGATCAGTAATACTTCCTGCAACAACTTTAACTTAGGATTGTTATAGGGAAACTTTTAGTGGTTCATCATTATTCTTAACATCTGAGGTAATCCTTCCAGCAACAAATATTCCTACTGGTGCTTATGTCCAGATGTTTAAAAATAATAAGCGGCTCTCACAAGCTACCATTTTAGCAACTACTGCTTCTGACGATGCATTAACTGAAATGTTTTCTGGATGCTCTAGATTAAATAAATTATCTGTCGGATTTAGAACTTGGGGAACATTTACAGATTGGGTAAAAGGAGTAGAAACTACTGAAGGAGATTTTACTAATTCAGAACTTTAGTGGATATTTGATGATTCACATATTCCAACCAATTGGAAAAGAACCGTTACCTTTTTAAATGGAGGAGGTTCTCCAATAGAAATAAAACAGGTTCTTTATAATAGAAATGTAATATATACAGGACAATAGCCCACACCAGCTTCTACATATGGCGGTGGATATAAGTTTTTAGGTTGGTCACCTGATATTTCTGAGCCTATATTGTAGGATACGACATTTGTTCCTAAATTTTCATATCCAACACAATATTATAATGGTAATGGGTGGATTTCTGTTGATATTTAGAACAGGACTCTAGAAAAGGGGTAGATTCCAATTCAAGCCCGGCGTGTTATAATTGGATATGATGTTGATAATGTTGCTGATTATGCTTTGGCAGAAAGATCATTATTATAGAGTTGTACAATTATAGCACCAGTAACACTTGGAAATTATGTATTATATAATTCTGCAATATCTGATGTTTATGGCTTTGATGAATATGTTTTAGATATTGGAGCTGGATGTTTTTAGAATTGCAGAAATTTAACAGAGATTAAGTGGGGATTAAATAAAATCCCACCATTTACATTTAATAACAGCACCTTATAGAATTTTAATGATTCAAATTTCAGTACTATTGAGAGCATTGGATTTTGTGCATTTAAAAATTCTGGACTAGGTGGAGATTTAAATATTCCAGATTCTGTTAGATTTGTAGATGATTAGGCATTTTCTGGAACATAGATTACTTCTGTAGGTGGTTTTAATAATGTTGATGTTTTATCTGCTCGAGTATTTGAAAATTGCTAGCAGTTAACATCTGTGGAGGTTGGATGTAAATACAATTTTGAAGATTGTCTTAATAATTGTCCACAATTGACAAGTATTAAATTCCAAAATATTGAGGATCTATATAGATATACTTCCCTTAATGGAATTAATGGAATTAATTATGAGTTATATTTAGGTCCAAATTTAAAATAGATTAGAGATAGTGCAATTTATACAAAAACAGGCTCTGATGATAAAACTACCATTTATTATCAGGGAACTCCGGCTACATGGTAGAATTTGTTAAAAGCAGATATTATTATCAATGGTTCATAGCCAATATTGATTTTTGGAAATACAAGCAGTGCCTCATGGCATGTGAGATATGACGGGGTTCTTATCTAAAAATGATTAATTATGGCAAAGAAATTTTGTAATATAATAGGATTACATACTATTTTTAATAATAATGATGTTAGTATCCAAAATATTAAGGATACTAACATCATTGATGAAAATAGTATCGCATTTATAACCTGTTAGAACGATAGAGCATTTGGTCAAAATTATGTGGACGGTTTAAAAGTTATTTGGGCCCGGGGAAAGATTTATGGATTAGGAGAGTTTCAAACTAATTATATTGGAGGAACAGGTATAGATGTTTAGGACACTTAGTATGAATTTGAAAAATTCATCGCAATTAATGTTAATAATAATCTAAGGGTAGATTCTAATAATTTCCTTAATGCTAAGGATACAACTTATGAAGTTGGAGAAAATATTAAGATAACTCCAGTTGAGGGTACACAATCTACTGATAATCCACGATTTACAATATCTGCAGTTAATGCTGGGGCACCTTATACATCTGGCCAAGGTATTTAGATTGAAGATAATGAAGTGTCACATAATCTAGTTACTGGTAATAATATAACTATTACAGACAATTAGGATGGAACTACTGAGATTTCTGCTAAAGGGTATATATATGATAGTACGACTGGTTCATTTGCAACCGAATATAGACAGAATGAAGAAGACGGTGGACAAGAACTCTTTAACACGGCTACGGGACTAAGTGCTGTAGCAGAAGGATATAATACGACAGCTTCAGGTAACTATTCACATGCAGAAGGACAAGGATTAATTTCAGACGAAATCGTATCCTTTGTATGTTCTGTTATCGGAACGGAAGAACAAAACAAAATTAAAGCTAAAACCGGAATTACTTTTACGTATTGTGATCATAGTGATAATATAGATGACGGTTATGGGTCTCAAGGCTGGATTTATAGCGATAGTGAATGCACTCAACTAGTTTCTAAAATCACTATATGTCGCTATTATTATACAAGTAATTATGATGGAGATTATTTCAATATTGATACTGGTTCATTAACTGATGGAGTGACCTATTATTGGAAACGTGTATGTGGATCAAAAGGTGACGCTTCACATGCAGAAGGAGAAGAAACGACAGCATCTGGTGAAAGTTCACACGCAGAAGGTTACGGTACAACAGCATCAGGTAACTATTCACATGCAGAAGGTGAAAGTACTACAGCTTCAGGTAATGATTCTCACGCGGAAGGTTACAACACAACAGCATCAGAGGACTACTCACACGCAGAAGGAGAAGAAACGACAGCATCAGGTTACTGTTCTCATGCAGAAGGAAAAACTACAACAGCATCAGGTTACTATTCACATGCAGAAGGAGAAGAAACGACAGCATCGGGTAATGATTCTCATGCAGAAGGTAACGGTACAACAGCATCAGGTAGTCCTTCACATGCAGAAGGTGAAAGTACTACAGCTTCAGGTAACTATTCACATGCTGAAGGAGCAAGCACAATAGCATCAGGTGATTGTTCACATGCAGAAGGTAGCAATACAACAGCTTCTGAATACTGTTCTCATGCAGAAGGTGAATCTACAACAGCATCAGATGACTATTCACACGCAGAGGGTACCGGTACAACAGCATCTGGTGAAGGTTCGCACGCAGAAGGTAACGATACAACAGCTTCTGAATACTGTTCTCATGCAGAAGGTAACAGTACAACAGCATCTGGTGAAGGTTCACACGCAGAAGGTTACGGTACAACAGCATCAGGTAACTATTCACATGCAGGAGGTTAGTTCACGGTTACAAACGGGGAGGCCTCTCATGCAGAGGGTAAAGATACAGAAGCAGATGGTGATTACTCTCATTCAGAAGGGGAATTTACTAGTGCAACTGGAAATTCCTCGCATGCAGAAGGACAATATACAACATCATTTGGTACAGCATCTCATGCAGAAGGCGAAGGTGGACATATAACATTGTTTAGAACTTTTAACTCAGTAGACAACTCTAACATCATTAGAATATATCATCAATCATCAATTGATTCTGATTTCGGCGCATCTGATTCGGCTAAAAATTTTTTAGCGGGATCTGACTTTTTTAGTGATTTTGACATGTCACTAAGTGATTCTGCCGATGTTCCAAATGTGTACGATGTTGAAAAAGAAAATAAAGTAAATGGCTGGATCGGCAGACCTTTATATAAAGCTGATGGAAGTATAATTGGCATTGTTACCTTAATAGATCAATATGGAGAAGAAATAACAATTGATAGAGAAGTAACACTGCCTATCAACGAGGCTATCTATATCAAAACTAGCGCTACTGGCAAAGATTCTCACGCTGAAGGATACTTATCAGATGCTTCTGGTTTACATTCGCATGCAGAAGGAGAAAGAACACAAGCAACTGGCACAAATGCACACTCTGAAGGATTTAAGACAAGAGCGTTTGGTGGTAACTCACATGCGGAAGGTTATGGCACTGCTGCTTATACATTTGGTTCACATGCTGAAGGTAAGCAAACTCAAGTCGAAGGTGAATATTCACACACAGAAGGCATCGATACAAAAGCATCTGGAAATTTTGCTCACGGAGAAGGAAAATCAAGTTCTGCACAAGGAGATTGGTCACACGCAGAAGGAGAAGATTCACAAGCTTCTGGAATAGGATCTCATGCTGAGGGAACTCGCTGTAATGCGCGTGGGGCATATTCTCATGCTGAAGGATATAATACTTCTACAGAAGGTAATTTTGAAGATGTAAGTTCTTCTGACCATTCTGAAGAATGGTAGGTAGCAGCACACGCTGAAGGTAAAGATACAGCTGCAGCTCAAACTGCATCACACTCAGAAGGTATAAACACTAGAGCAGATGGAGACGCCGCTCATGCCGAAGGTGTTGATTCTAAATCTTTAAGTATTGGTGCTCATGCCGAAGGTATAAATACTTTTGTAAATGATCATTCTGAAGGTTCTCATACAGAAGGATATGAGACACAAACTGATTCGAAATATTCTCATGCAGAAGGATGGAAAACGTTTATTTAGAGCAAAGAAGTATATACTGATAGAAATGCTGTTGTAAAATTAAGTTCTTATAATTCTTCAAATAATCATGTAACACTATAGTTAATTAGCGGGGATTATAATTCTTTAATTCATTCATTTGATGAAAGAAAACTTTCTAGTGTATAGCTTTTTTGGGCCCCCCATTAGAAAGGAGTTAGATTTCATAATTTTATAGTTTACTCAGAGAACTATCCATACCTGGAAATTTCTCCTAGGTATAATATAGACTACTGGGGTGATTCTGGAGGACATGAAAATAGAAGTAGTGGTGATTATCCAGAAGTTTTTAATTATGATAATCTACAACAATATATAAACGCATATCCAAATAGAGAATACCAAGTTCAACGTTTAGAATACTATGGATATGGTGCACATGCAGAAGGTGGAGAAACATATACTGAAGGAACATATGCACATGCTGAAGGAGAGCACACTAGAGCATTAAATCGTGGTGCACATTCAGAAGGTTTTAACACACAAGCAAAAGAAAAATATTCCCACGCAGAAGGATGGTATACAAAAGCTACTCATAAAGCAGAACATGCTGAAGGTAGATGTAATAAATCCAACGATGTACATATAAACACTTCTGTCGAGTATGTAGATCTTGATTTGCCTTCTGGCAATTTATGGGCAACTTGTAATATTGGCGCTCAAAATCCAGAAGATTATGGTGATTACTATGCGTGGGGCGAAACAGAGACTAAGGGAACCTATGATTGGAGTACTTATAAATGGTGTAATGGAACAAATAGTACATTAACAAAATATTGTACAGATTCTGATTAGTGGGGAGGTTCTACACCAGACCCAGACGAATTAACAAGATTAGTATTAGAAGATGATATTGCAGCGAAAACTCTTGGAGAAAACTGGAGAATTCCAAGTAAAAAGGATTTTGAGGAGTTAATTGAACATACAGACAATGAATGGACATCTGTTAATGGAGTAAATGGGTGGAAATTTATAAATAAGTCTGATTCTGATTTATATATTTTCTTGCCTGCAGCAGGATTGATAAATGGACAAGCACTTGAAGATTTGGAAGGATATTTATATTATTTTACTTCTTCTTGTAATGGTGCGAATGCTGATATATTATATGGAAAATTTGATGAGGTATACGCCGATAATATAGTTACTGATAAGAGGTTCGGTTGCTCAATCCGTCCAGTATCATCTAAACTAAAAACAATTCATTCTGTCGGTGTTGGTGAATCTGATGGAGATCATAGAAATGCTCTTGAAATTACAACAGATGGTAGTATATTTATAAAAGGAGTTGGTGATTATGATGGTTCTAATCCACAATCTGGTAAATCTTTACAATAGTTATTATTACAATTAGGTTCTCAAGAATCAGGATTAACACCAGAAACAGCTATTGTAATTGCCGCAGCTTTAAATGACTTAAATGATAGAATAAATGCAATTTCTCAATCGCAGCCATAAAAAGTTTAATATAGCGCATTTTCAAGGAAGTACTTCTATAGTATTTAATGATTTTATGTAGGACATCTGGAGTCATAAGTTATCTTAGGCTCCAGACGATCTTACAATATTATCAATTTGGACAGATGATAATAAATGCGTATTATATTAGCAATTAAAAGAAAATAATATACCAATTATAAATTGTTATATTCCTAGAGAAGAAAAGTGGTCTAATCCTTATAAAATAGAATGTATATTAAAAGCATTGAAAGAAATAGAAACTAAATATATTCTTATATTGGATGGATATGATGTAGTAATTGATAATTGGGATAGTCTTATTGAGAAATTTAAATCTTTTAATGCTGGTATAGTATTCAATGCTTCTAAGAATAATTATCCCGGATATTTTGGAGATACTCCTGTTAGGTAGCACTCATCTAAATTCAGATATTTAAATGCAGGATGTTGTATTGGTTATAAAGAAGCATTAATTGAATTTTATGAGAAGGTTAATGAGTTTTATAAAACACAACCTATGAATAAATGGAATAGTGAACAATTTATTGTTAGAAACATTTATAAGAATTATTGCAATTATACATCTGCTTATAATCTTGTAAAATTAGATACAGAATGTACTATATTTTAGACATTTGGATAGATAATGTATAAGAAAAGAAATGATGTAATTTTAGTATATTAATATGAATTTAAGTTATTTTAAAACACTTGCAGAAGCAAATGGTTATGTAATAGAAGATATACCTTGGGTAGGATACGTTGAAGAAACTGATTAGGTATTATACTGTTCTATTGCTAATAAAATGGTTATTATAAATAATAATCAAGCGGAAATTATTAATAAAGTTGATGTTATTTTTGAAACATTAAATGATGCGGATAAATATATCATTGAATCCGTTCCATTTAGTTGCTATATTAAAGAGAGTCAGCAGTTATTAGAGTGCAATTAGGAGGATTGTAAAATAGTTGTAGAGAATGGTGCTGCTGTTATTAAAGAAAGAGGTGATATAATTAGATATACAGCAACGAGTAAAATTTAGCCATCTCAAACAAGTTCATTACCAGAAATTGATACTAATGAATTTGATTCGGATACTGGAAAAGGTGTAATCAAATTCAAAGAAGATGTTACAAACATCGGATATAGAGCTTTCTATATGCGTTACCGTCTGACCTCCATTGAGATTCCTAATAGTGTCACCAGTATTGGAGATCAGGCTTTCAATGGTTGTAGCGGTTTGACCTCAATAGAAATTCCAAATAGCGTTAAAAGCATTGGAGCTTCTGCTTTCGCAATATGCGATTTAACCTCTGTCACTATTCCCAACAGCGTTAAAAGTATTGGAGAGTATGCTTTCTCTGGTTGCAGCAGTCTGACATCAGTCACAATTGGCAATAGAGTAACAAGTATTGGAAATAGTGCTTTCTCTGGGTGTTTCAATCTGACTTCAGTAACAATTCCCAATAGTGTAACGAGTATTGGATATGGGGCTTTCTCTAATTGCAGCCGTCTGGCCTCAGCAACAATTGGCAATAGTGTAACGAGTATTGGAGAGTATGCTTTCATTAGTTGTAGCAGTCTGACATCAGTCACAATTCCAAATAGTGTAACAAGTATTGGAGAAAGTGCTTTCTATGGTTGCACCGGATTGACCTCTATAATCATTCCCGATGGCGCCACAAGCATTGGAATTAATGCTTTCAACGGTTGCAGCAGTCTGGCTTCCATAACCCTCTCCAATGCCCTCACAAGCATAAAAGAGGAAACTTTCCGCAATTGTAGCAGTTTGACTTCTATAACCATTCCCGATGCCGTCACAAGCATTGGAAGCAATGCTTTCTATGAGTGCACCAGTTTGACCTCTGTAACGCTTGGCAATGGCGTTACAAGCATTGGAAGTGATGCTTTCGAGGGCTGCAAAGCTTTGACCTCTATAACCATTCCCGATGCCGTCACAAGCATTGGAAGCGGGGCTTTCTAGGACTGCAAAGCTTTGACTTCTATAAACCTTTCCGATAGCGTCACAAGCATTGGAATTTATGCTTTCTATGGTTGCAGTAGTTTGGCGTCCATAGTCATCCCCGACGGCGTCACAAGCATTGGAAAAAATACCTTCTCTTATTGTAGTGGTCTGATGTCAGTAACAATTGGCAATAGTGTAAACAGTATTGGAGAAGATGCTTTCCTGAGCTGTACTGGTTTGACATCTATTATTGTGAATAGTGAAAATACAATATATGATAGCCGAGATAATTGTAACGCAATTATAGAAACTAGTTCTAATAAATTAATAGCAGGTTGTCAAAGCACCGTAATTCCTGACGGTGTAACGAGTATTGGAAATCATGCTTTCGAGGATTGCGTAGGTTTGACCTCCATAACAATTCCGGATAGTGTAACAAATATTGGAGAGTATGCTTTCGATGACGCTGGGTTGACATCTATAACGATCCCAAATAGCATTACAAGTATTGAACGGTGCGTTTTCGCCGGTTGCAAAGGTTTGACCACCGTAACGATTCCAGATAGTGTCACAAGTATTGGACTGTCGGCCTTCAACGGTTGCAAAGGTTTGACTTCGGTTACGATTGGTAACGGTGTAATAAGTATCGGAAATTGGGCTTTCCGAGATTGCATCGGTTTGACGTCTATAACTATCCCTGATAGCGTTACAAGTATCGGAGAGCACGCTTTCGAAGGTTGCAAAGGTTTGAAGTCTGTAACGATTGGTAATAATGTGACAAATATTGAGGAGAATGCTTTCTACGGTTGCGCAGGTTTGACCTCCATAACATGTGAAGCAATGACCCCACCAACAATACGATCAAAAACTTGGTATAATGTACCAAGATCAACACCATTGTATGTTCCAGTTGGATCTGAAAGTGATTATGCAAACGCAAATTATTGGTCACGATTTACAAATATTCAAGGAATTAACATATAATAAATATATATAATTATGACTACAATGAATTTATTAATTGTTGGGTATGGAAATATAGGTACTCATGTTTATGATGATTTAAAACCTTTACTTAAAAAAGGATTTACAATAGATATTTCTGATCCTTTTAAACCAGAAGTATCTAATAAAAAAGATATAACATATGATATTGCGTTTATATGTGTTCCTACAGATAATGATGAAAATGGTTGTGTACAAATAAATGTTGTAGAAGAAGCAATAAAAGCTACTAAGGCTAATATTATTGTTATTAAATCTACAATTCCAATAGGGGCATCTGAATACTTTAAAGAGAAATATAACTCTCATTTAGTATTTTCTCCAGAATATTATGGAACTACAGTACATGCTCCTGCACATCCTAACTTTGTGATATTAGCCGGAGATAAAAATGATTTAAATATTCTTGCTAATATGTATGCCAAAATTAAAGATGGGACATTTAGGATTAAATATACAGATTATAAAACTGCGGAATTAGCAAAATATATGGAGAATTGTTTCTTAGGATTAAAAGTAACTTTCTGTTGTGAGTTTGCAGATATTGCTAAAGAATTTGGAATTAATTATCCTGAATTGAGGGAAATATTTATTATGGATTAGCGTATGGGAGATTCACATACTTATGTAGATCCTGAAAAACCATATTATGATTCTCATTGTTTAAATAAAGATATTCCGGCATTAGTCAATCAGTCAGATAAAGCTAAATTAATGAAAGCTTGTATGGATATTAATTTGGAGAAAAAGAGGCCAGATTGTAATAAATGTGGTGATTACGAATATTGTGCTTTTGAATATGATAAATGTACTGGATTTATACCGGGAGTAGAAAGTTATGAATAATATTTAAATTTATAATAAGATAAAAAAGAAATAGAAAAACTTGTGGATTATGAACAAAATTTACTCAATTAATCAACATTAGGCAGGTTAGGCTATAAATAAAACTATTTTAGCTAAGATTGATATGAATAATCTTGAGGAGTTAAATATTGAGCGGACAGATTCAGGTACTCCATTTGAAAATTTACCCGCAGGTATTTATAATGTAATACTTACACCAAAAGATAATTTTGAATCTGGCCAATTTGTATTTACTCCTGATGCAAAATTTCCTGCAACTTTAACAGTCTATAGAGAGAATGATAATGCTATATTAGTTATAAGTGTATTTGCGGCTACTTATGGTATTTTTCTAAGATATAGAAAATATACTTGGTAGGAGGATTCCTGGCAATTTTTACCTGATAGTTCTGTTCTAAGTGACCAAATAAGTAGCTTGGAATCATCTGTTAGCGACCATGAGAGTCGCATACAGAATCTAGAACAAAGCGGTGGTGGGCCAGGCAGTTACGACGACTCTGGGCTCTGGAGTTCTATACATAATTTAGAAAGCCGCATTGCTGCTCTTGAAGGCAGTGAATCTGTCTAAGCCAAAGGCAGGATTCAAACAGTCAATTTTGCAGCAGAAGAGTCTAACAAACTGTTTAGACTAATATCTGGAGATAGATAACTTGAAAAATACTATACAAGAATTATTTGATAATTTACCAAAGTAATTTATGGGAACACAAGATGGATATATAAGAACTAAGATAATAGATCCTTAGGGGAATCAGCATATAGTTGAATACCCGGATAGATGGTATAATATACGTCAGTTAGTTAAATTTATTAAAGAAAAATTAAATGAATATTCTAGAAATAAGGAAGTGGTTCCTAAGGGCACTCAAATTTCTTCCAGCTATTATCTTGATTTAGATCAGCCTAGAACTACTATTACTATTATTGCTTCCGAAAATAATCCTAATGACTCCACCTATAATGGGGTTATTAGTAATGATCCTAGCTTCTGACGCCCTTAATTTCTGTTTCTATCATAGATTATTAGTCTATACTGTTATTATTGAATTGTTATTAATACCAGTTTGGAGTTATTATCTCATTATATTATTTTTATTAATTAATACATTTTTATTGTTATATGGATTTTTTATTAAAGACCCTTTCGGATTATTTACGCCAAACAGCAGATAAAATAGATGCCGGACATTCTAAACTTACTTAGGATTAGTTAATCCAATCTTTAGAAATTTTATCATAGAATGACCAAACAGCTATTTTAAGTAAGATTGAGGCGTGTAAATATATGAATATGGGGAGATCTACATTCGATGCTTGGGTATCCTTAGGAGTAATTCCAAAAGGGAGGAAATAGGTGGGATTAAAAGAATTAACTTGGACTAAACTTGATCTTGATATAGCTAAAGAGGAAATCAAATAGCTGTAATTAGATTAATGTATTTAAATCCTAAATTGTTTTTATACAATTAAAAAAAATATTATTTTTGTATGTAAATGTAAAAATGAATTAATATGGAAGACAATTTTAATCAAGAATTCGATGACATGCTCTTTGGGGATCCTCTAGAAGGGTAGGATCCGCAAGAAACTCAGGCTCAATAGGATCCTGAATAGCCAAATGACACTCCTAACGATCAAGATCAAGATTAGGGTTAGGATTATTTAACTCGTCTTTTGCAAGATAGAGGTATAGATAAAAATAAAATTAAATTCAGCAATGAAGTTGGGGAAACTGAAGAGTATTCTTTTGATGATTTATCGGATGATGATAAATATAACATTTTAAAAGATTAGCCCCTACCTATCACTGATGAAGAGATTAAGACCCTTAATTATCTTCGTCAAAACAATATGTCTATCCAGGATTTTGCTAACTGGCAGAGAGATGAGGCTGTTAAAGAGTATCTGGCTCAAAATCAAAGTTATAAGACTGATATTGACTCCTTATCAGATGATCAGGTATATGCCTTTGATATAATCAGCCGATTTGGAGAGGATATTTCAGATGAGGAAATTGATAAAGAGATAGAGTTAGCTAAACAGGATCCCGATGGATTTAATAAAAAAGTTCAATTATTAAGAGATCAATATAAAAAGCAAGAGGAACAGATGATTAAGGCTTAGGAAGATTCTGCCCAAGAGCAGCGTCAACAAGCCTAGAAAGTATTTGTAGATAATATGATAAATGCCGCAGAAGATGTTAATGAAATTCAGGGTGTAGTATTGGAAGATGCTGATAAAAACGCAATCCTTGATTTCATTTTGGAAGATAATCCACAAGGCTAGAGTGGTTTTGCCAAAGCACTGCAAGATCCAAAGACGCTATTTAAATTAGCATGGTTTGCCTTGTATGGAGAGGACACTTTTAATTCTACGGTGGACTATTTTAAGAATGAAATAGCCAAAGCTAGAAGGGGATCCTCTGCTCCAACTAAAGTAGTTCAAAAATAGAAACCATTGTAGACGGATAATGATCCGTTTAATTTGGATGATATTTTTAATTAATTTTATTTATGGTTATAGCTTAGTTCATGACTCAGAAACCAGAAAGGGCACATAACAGAACTGACGAAGATTTTTCTAAATTCTTAGGCAATCGACCAGAACGTTTGGGTGTAGTGTCACGTATGGAACCTTATGAGCAATTTACAGCTTCATATTTAACAGAGGCTGTTGGAAATGTTTATCAACTCAAAGAGAAGAGTGATAAATACCAGAAAATAGATTCACTATCATTTAGTTGGGATATTGAACAAAATAAGATTCAGTACGCATATTTTGCAGATGATGTAGTACAAAATGGTTTGAACGGTTCTGAAATTACCATGGCCTTTACAAAACGTGAGTTTGAGGCTGAGGAAACTTTCATGATCGATGGTTCAAAACAAATGTGTTGGGTTGTAGAAGCTCCGACACGTCGTGCAGACGATTATTGGGAGTATCAAGTTCGCCTTATGAGTGGTGATCGTGAAGCAGTTCTCGATACTTCTGTTTGCAAGAAAGGTATGAAGGCTCGTTGGATCGGTAGTGCAAAACCAGAGTTGCATGACACTGGTTTCGTTAAATTCCAAAGTAATGCCGAGTCTATGCAGCAATACATCACAGAGATACGTTGTGACATTGATTTCTCATCGAGATACGAAGCTCTTGAGAAAATGTACATAAAGATCTCTAGGGGTACTGAAATGGGTAAATGGCAAAGCAAGATTTTTGAATGGCCAGAAAGAAAGAAAGTTCTTTTGGACACCTTCATGGCTACTCGTAACCAAGGTATGCTGTGGCAACATGGTACCATGGATGAGAAAGGCCGCTCAACGTTGACTGACAGAATGGGTAGACCGATCATAGCTGGCGACGGAATCATTCCTCAAATAAATCGCTTTGCTTCCAAGTTCAATTACACAACTTTAGATTTATCGTTGTTCAACACAATGTTGACAACTTTGGCAAGAAAATGCAAGAATACAACTGGTAATACCTTCCAACTTGTCGTTAATGACATTCTTTGGATGGATTTACAAAATGTTCTTGGCCAATATTTAGCAGATAATAAGACAGACGGTGCATATCTTTGGTCAAAGCAGACCAATGGTAATATTAAAGCAGGTGCTACTTACGACGCTTACACGTTTGGTGGCAATACTTTGATTATCCATGTTGATCGTGCATTGAGTCTCGAATATGGCGAAGATAAAGGTTATGGTATTTTGATTGATCTTACTGGTGATAAAGCTAGTGGTCGTCCTGCTATCGAAATGTTTACTTTAGAGGGTAAACAATTAGTAGAGGATACCGTAACAGGCGTTGGTTTACGTGGTGGTGAAGTTGCTACCAAAGTAGCTGGCGGATCGTTTATTATGAGCGGATATTGGGGCGTAGCAGTCTACAACCCTTATCGTTCTTGCATTTTGATGCAAAATTAATAAAGAGGGGATAACTTCCCCTCTTTTATAAAATGTTTATGAATTAATGTAATAATATGGTAGATTCAAATATTATAGTTTTAAAAAGTGTTTATAGCAGAACACCTGAATAGTCATTTTTCATTCAACCTTGTATCGATCCTGAAACTGGAGATTATCCAGATTGCGTTAGAGATCGAGATGCAAATAGGGTATTAATCCTTTCTGAGGAGGATAAGAAAGCTCGTTCAAAGGGAAAAGTGTTTATTGGCCGTAATGATTTAATTGAAGTTAAACATGGTCAAACTTTTAATCTTAGCATTCCTACTCAAAAAGCCACATGGGAAGCAATTAAAAATTCAAGTTTGATAGCTCCAGATCGCTTAGCTAAAAATAGTAAAGGTGATTACGTTATTGATGGTTCAAAGCCATATAAAACAGAAAATGGTGTAGTTTTACAGGCTGTTGGATTGGCTGATTTATATGTAGACCATCCGGGCATCATTTCCCAAACTAAGAATGACTTTAGAAAACTGGTTAACAAAGCTCAGAACTTCATCTATAATGACAATCTTGAAGGGTGGATTCAAAAAGCTAAATTGTTAGAGAAAGATCTCTCAAGATCTAATGCTAGTGATGCTGAGGATTATATGTTAACACAAGCCGAAAAATATCCAGAAAAAATCATAGATTTGTATACAGGAAGTGGTACTGCCATTAGACTTTTACTTGTTACGGCTTTAGATAATAAAGTGGTAACTAAGAGGGACGGTCTTATCTGTTATACTGATGATATTGTTCTTGGGGCAAGTTTTGATGCTGCTATAGCATATTTATCAAATCCGGACAATGTGCAGGTTAAACAATTAATTCAGCGTGAAACCTTCCCGGAATTAGAAAAGAATACTGATAAAAATAAAAAATAATGCAAATAAGACGCGTATATGAAAATGTGCTTATAGAATTAAACAAGGTACAAGCTCCGGCATTATTGTTGGATGATTTTGTATACTTGTTTAATAAGTGCATTTAGCAATACTTCAATAAGAGATATAACTTATTTGAAGTTAATTAGCAATTAACAGATGATCTAAGAGTGCTTACAAAATCAACGGAACTTACACCTAGTCTTACACGGTCCAATGGAGATTATAAGTGCTCACTGCCTGAAGATTATGTACATATTTTAAACTGTTTATGTGTATTTAAACCATCAGATTATGATTAGTGTGATAAAAAAACTCAAATTAAAGTTGGGGCACATAAATTAGATACAAATAAATGGCCATCTGTGATATCGAATTATTATATGCGTCCATCAGTTAGATAGCCATACTATTACATAATGAATATAGATGAACCAACTGAAATCTTTAAGCCGACAAAAGATGTTGATAAATAGACAGGTACCCGTTATGGTAATTATAAACAACCTGTTATGGAGATTAAAGTTGGAAATGATTCTAGATACGAATTAGAACATGTATATATAGACTACTTAAGAGCTCCTGAATATGTGAGCTTGAGTGTAGATGATTTAGATTCGGTTGAGGATGAAACACAACAGTTAGAATTTCCTGATTATGTTATATATGAAATAATTAAGGAGATTGTAACAACATGTTTGGAAAATGCTAAGGATAATAGGTTGCAGACTTTTATTGCAACCAACCAAACAGTTCCTCAGAAATAAGATTTTTACTTTTAAATTTTTTGAATAATGTTTCAATTTACAAGAGAATTTATAATTAACGACAATAAGGGTCGATTGAAAGCTGGTACCGGTGCTAGTTTAAAAACTGATTTAAAATATGTTCTTTCGTCAGATGGTTCAGTTTTATATATAGACAATCTGGTTAATCTACGTAAGAAAGATATAATAACTGCATCAGTTAGACGTGCAGTTCATCCGGTTAAAGCTAAGGCTACCCTAGACTTTTCAAACATTCCTTCAAATAGAGTTAGAGTAATCTTAAAACTTGGTTTAGATCCAGAAAGAATTTCGGCAGAAGTTAATGATGCATATTTAAACCACGTTAAGGAATATTTCTTTGAGGGCGAAGGCACTGATACTCAGATTGCTTAGAGCGTATATGATCAAATGCTCCGAGTTTTCTCAATGAATAATAATGAGATGTTTTCAGCAAGCTTGAGCGGCACTATCATTACACTTGAGGGACGTGATCGTTATGTACGTTTTAAAGATGCCGTTGTTCTTGATCTTAACAATGTTCCATCCAACAATGGTTCAGCAGTTACTGGTTATAATAAGTTTACAAAACTTACAAGTATTTTTACTATAGTGAATGCAGGTTCTGTAGGTACTGGCACAGCAGAATATCTAATCAATAATGTTAAACTTCCTACATTGGAGAATGTTAATCCTTATAACGGTCAAGATAATCTTGCTAAACCAATTCCAGGAGCTCTGTATGATCAATATACTATTGAAACAGTTGTTGAACGTCGTCATATAGGCCATCAGGTTATGGGTAGTATTGATCATAGTTTGACTACCTTTGTTTTCTGGGTACGTAAAGATGATACTTGTACATGTGATACAGCCTCATCACCATCTGAAGCATTTGAAGCAGCTTTGAAGGAGCTTATTGGTGGTGATTTAGTCGTAATTGAGAATCATGATCAAACCACTGATACAATAGCTCAGGCCGATTCTGATACTGTAAATCTGGGAAATACTCTTCCAACTGACACAGTTCTAGTCAATGCACAAACGGCATTAGGAGCAGATAATGCAACCAGTGCTATTGATGAGGCCGTTAACACTCCAGATGATTTTACTGAGGTTGTTGTGAAATCTCAAGAAGATCCGGCAGGTGATTCTGAAAATCCTGAGGATGATACAGTAGATCAGAATTCTTAATTATAAACCTTTAATATTGCGGACGGAGAATATCCGCCCGCAATTTCTTTTATATGGGAGTATTATCTAAAGTTAGTTCTGCTATTTATAATAGCATAGTCGGAGGTCTTGAGGGATTTACCGCAAATATGAATATTTCATTACAATAGTTGGAGGATGAGTTTGTAGAAACTAGATTATTTGTGATGAAAAAGTATGCAGCCTAGAATCAGCTGCCTAAAAAAGATTTGTATTATAGTTTAAATTGTATTGAAACAGATTGTAAGGATTTATCAAAGTGTTGTAATAGTGAGATGCATAATCCACAACTTCATTTTGAAATTCCGCAGATATTCTTAGATGCAAAAGATGCTTCGATCTTATTTATAGGTTCCACTGATAAGAAAGTTAAATTTAAAGTATATACAGACCCCACAGTTTTTAAATATCACTCTTATAAAATTAGGGGAGGTAATAAACCATATGTATATATAGATGTAACTCCAAATGAAAATAATAAATTAGATTGTTATCTTTTCAATGCTCCATTTTTGGAGTATTTAACAGTTTAGGCTATTTTTAAGGATTTAAGAGATTTAGAAGAATATGTCTGTTGTTAGACTGATTTGGAAAATTATGTCAATCAATCTTGGATAGATACAGAAGTTAAAGATACTTTAATTAAAAAGTACATATAGTATTATAGATAGTTATATCAACAGCCTTAGCCAAATAATTAGGTACCGCGATGAAATTATATCCATTTTATACAGCATTAAGTACTCTATATGATTTATATGGAGTTGAGTTGGATGAAGATACCTTTGAAAACTTTGCTATAAATGCCTATAGAAAAATCGGCAATGCAAATATTGTGCCAAAAGTAATTCAACTACATCCACAATTAGATTGTGATAAGAATTGGGTAATTTAGCTTCCATGTGATGTTTTTGAAGTGGAGGCTGTTACAACTCAGTTTGAGGATGTTAAAACTGTGGATACAATTAATAATCATAAATTGGCCTACGCGCAACCTATAGAAGAGGAAATCGAGAGATCTAAACATTTTAAAAATAATTTATATATTCCAGGTAAATTAGTAAAATATCGTTAGGTGGGAGATAAGCTTTATTTTTCTGAACCTTATGGTGTACTAAATATCCTCTATAAACAATAGATGTAGGATTCTGATGGTCTTCCATATTTAACAGAGTCTGAAGTTGAGGCAATTGCTACATACTGTGCCTATTGTTGGTTTTATAGATAGGGTTTGGCAACTAAAGATGGAAACACAATAAAAATGGCTCAACTTTTAAAAGCCGATTGGCTTAAACAATGTACATAGGCTAGAATGCGGCCGATGTCGCAAAATGATTTAAATGATATACTTGATGTTATGACTTCTCATGATAGACATATGTATGGAAGGTCTACTAAACCTTTAAGATAACTTTAAATAGATTTAAATTTTAAGATTTTTTATATTTTAATTTCTTAAATAATTAAATTATATTATATTTGTATGGTAGATGTCAAAAATGGAATATATTGGGCAACTCAATATGCATTAACTCCAAAAGATTTATATATTAATTATTTTGATAATCATACCCTAAGTGTTAATCCAAGAATTTTGGGATCAGAAAATAGATATAGACTTTTAGGCAAAATATTTGCATAGTTTATGTCTATTGTTATAAAAGATATAATTGAAAATAGAACTACGTTTAAGTTACCTTATAAGGGTGCTTGGATAGAAATGGTTCCTATTAAAGGAGATGATTTTGTAAGGGCTAGACAAAATGGAGCTTTTGAAGATGTTGATTTTCTAACATCTAATTTTACTGGATACTAGTTATATTTTAGATATAAAAATAGATATAGAACTAGAAGAAAATTAATTCATGTATCTAAGCCATATAAAGATAGAATTACAGAATTAACTAATATGGGTGTCGGATGGTAAAAGAATCTAAAGATTATATAGAAGAACTTCAAAAATATTTTCCGGAACTTTGTAAGAAAGAATTAAAAGAAATAATTGATTATGGTTTAAAGGCATATGCATATTCAAATATTTATGGGGCAGATGTACTAATTAAAAAAACAAATGATCCAATAGTTATTCACACCGGTCCGCTAGGATATGATACATTCACACATTATAAAAGATGGATACGTAAATATTCATTAAAAGAGCGAGTTCTTTACACTCTTACTAAATAGAAGTGGGATGGATGTTATTATATAGGATTAACTGATGAATAGCATAAACAAATTTTAAGATAGGGAAAAACAAAAACTTTTAAAAATGTATTTCCCACAAAAATTCTTAAGGAGCTGTACCATAATAAAGTATATAAACATATTTGGAAAATTTAGTATCCAATAGATTGTGGATTTAAATTTTATACTGAAAAGTTAACATCACAAACAGCAGAATATATAGGAAAGAATTAGTATGGAAAGTACCATAAATGTTTTCTCAGACGGTCTGATGACCGACAGCAATGCACTGACTCAGAGTGAAAATTCCTTATCAGATGCCTTAAATGCAACCCTTTTAACTTTTAATGGAAATGAAATGCTGTTATAGAATGATATGGGTAATACAATGATCCAAGATTCTGTAACAGGTAATGTTATGGGATTATCTGATGGATTTGTTCCCGTAGGTATGAAAGAGCATGGTGGAATTTTATATATAGCATCACTAAATAAAGATGGGGTTTGTGAATTGGGAACTATTCCAAGTCCTTTAATTACTTCAGATTTTAATGATTCTGACGTTTCTAACAAAGAAATAGACCAAATTACATACATTACAGATATATCAAACAATAATATATAGGTCAAAGATAATAAACAATATTTCGGATAGCTTAAATCTTTTATCAAATTCTCTGATGAAATTCTTAAAATTGGAGATGTTTTCTATCCAATTATATATTCAGATCCCAGCACAGAATTAACCTTTGGGATATCTTAGGAAGGATTTCCATACTTTTCTACATTCGATGAGAATGGAAAATGCAACAATGATGGGATGTATAATGTTGTTTTAAAATCCTAGACTGCTAATGGAGATATTATAGATGTTGTGATACCCCCATTAAAAGAAACTAGTTATTGGTTTTCTACTAGTTCTGATAACAAACCAGAACATGATCAATACCAGAAATATCCTAATATTCCAAATGGTAAATTAGGTATTGGTATATCACTTAATCTTCCAGAAAATATACTTCATAAAAAAGATACATCTGGAATTAACTAGCCGACTTTTGAAAAGACTGACAATAACTATATAATAACTATAAAATCTGAACCAGATACTATCCCAGAAAATAATCCATTTAACACGTATATAAAATGGACTGTTAGAAGTATTGTTAATAGAGGGGGACATGTTGGATATAAAGAAGTTAATGAAGGCTTTACATTTAACATTCCTGATTCTAATAATGTTTACGATTTGACTTGTAAAATTGAAATGGATTGTTATGTTCCTAAAGATGGTGAAAAGATATATCTCGGAATTCAGAGATTTTCATACAATCCATTAATATAGTTGTCTGAAGATGTTACTATATATCCTGACGATATTTAGTATTAGTATTTAAATGCTTATAATCCAGATGAAAATCCTTATGATATTATAAATGATAATATAATACCACAAGATACTAACATATATAACGCTTAGCTTGGATTATATAAAGATCCAAATGAGTATGTGGGTTATTTACCTGGTTTTGCATATGTAACATCTGAAGAATAGCCTAGAATTATAATTGAAAATGGAACATAGGGTGGTGAAACTACTTATGATTGCGGATTTTATGGTAATAGGACATCTTAGATGCAGCTCGATGAAAAGTATAATAACACCACTATAAATTTAGGTGGAGAAAATGGAGCAGTTGCTGAATTTTTTAAAACTATACCTAAGAATATTGGGATGCCAACTAATATATCTATAAATTTAGACTAGGGTAATATTGGGTTGATGGAGGCCCGTGTTAAAAATTTAATTTAGTCACAAGTAGATTGGGGATCTGATTTTTTGGATATTCTAAATACTCCGATATACAATAACAAACATGATAAAGTAGATAAATTATTTGATGAGCAAAATAACTGGGGAGATATTGTTAAGCAGGTTTTATATTTAACCTCCGATGCAGGTGGTTATGAGGTCTGGATAAAAAAAGATGAGACTGAGACGCAACTTAGCCCTAAATCAAATAATGTTTTTATTTAGGATAGAAATGGTGGTGTTCGGAATTATTCCAACGGTAATGTTGATGAATATGATCCTAAGAAAGTTGATCGCTATAAAACGATAAAAGTACAACTTTTTAAAAAAGAGTTTAATATAGGTGCATCTTATTTATTTCCAAATGTGGAAATTTCAATTAGGAGCACATATAATCCAATTATTATCGCGTACCCGTCTATTATCGCATCTCCATTCCAAAGTAATGCGTAGGAACTAGACTGTACTGAATTTGATATTACAGTATCTGGAGAAAATTTAAAGATAATTAATTATAATGATTTTAAAATAGTTTATGCCCCAATTACATTTACATTTAATCCATCAAACACCTCTATAAAACAATTTTTCGATATAAAGATTAGGGTTTAGTATGCATATACCTGGTTTGCCTTCCTAAATATGGCCCTAAACACAACAATAAATGCACCTGTTTCTGGTCAGTCAAATTATAAAATTCCTTTACAATTTGTTTCTACATCAGCGGCAAAACCTGAAGTAGATATAATGGGAAGTGAAGTTAATGTAGATTATTCAACTGGTTTTGAATTTTATGCATCTGATCCAGGTACCTATACTGATCGTGTCCTAACTATTAAAAATAATTATGATAAAGATAGCACTAAAGTAACTAAGAAAATATTAGGAAAAATTACTGCAGGAGACTATTATATAAATATAAACGGAAAAGGCGTAACTGTAATAAATCTAGATGGCTCAACGGTTGGAGAAAATGGAGACACAGTTAAATTAACTGATAATTAGGACGTGACGATTAAAGTCACTGATTCAGGATATTTTAGTAATGTTGGAATTTATAGAATTAATGATGGGAAACCTCCTATATTAATTTCTGCTATCTGTTTTAAAGAATCCCAAAGCTGTTTTAATTATACATATGATTTTAAGCATTACCCAAATAATCCTAAGTATAAATGCATCGGATGGTATGAATTTGCGAACTCAAAGAGATCAGAATTGACTATTACTAGCAGATCCAAAGATGATATAGATCTTTCTAAAGATGACTAGTTTGATAAATTTATAAGATTAATAAGGATGTAGCTTATTTAGGGTATTGTGCGGAGAGAAAAATAAAAAGTGGGATAAAAAAATTTAAATAAAATGAAACTATCTTTATACACAGGTTAGATTAAGAGTAAGGGAAAGTTAATTAATGCCTACCAGCCATTAAAAAATTTAATAGATGAGAATAGAAATCTATCTGATTTTACTACAGATAAATTAAATTTTGATATGGAGCATCCTGTTGATATACTTATTCAGGATGCTTATGATGGAGCTGTTAATTTACTTTTAAATGATGATAAAAATCCCCCAAGACTCATAAATTCTAGATTTTCTGTTTAGAATGATTCTGAATATTTAATCCCAGACCATTATGGTTTTAAAGATTCAAATGTATATGATTCAAAAACATTTGATGTAGATACAAGATTAAAAGCTATTTACAATTCTATTCCCACTTTAAAATTTGATGGGATTTCCAACAATACTGGAAAACTACCTGTCGGTTCTTATTCCTTCTATTTTAAATTAGCGGATGTTGATGGAAATGAAACCGAGGTTTGTTAGGAATCTGGAGTTGTACAACTTCATATTGGTGAAGTTAACGATTCTAATACAGCTAGAATGGGATTAGAGGATGAATCATCTAATAAATCCGTTTCGTTTATACTATCTAACATCGATGCTGGGTTTGATTATGTTCATGTCTTATATGCAAGAAGTTCCTCTGGAAGTGACTAGGCAGCTGTAACTACTTATAGTAAGGTTCTTTATGATTATCCTGTTTATAAGGGAACCTGTGTTATAAATATTACTGGTAACGAATCAATTGTTGGAACATCTGCGGAAGAGTTTTATACAGATTTAGCAGATATAAACTCAGTAAAAACCCAGGCAATTCATTAGGACTTATTATTATTTGGAAATGTATCTAAAGCTGAACATGATTGGCCCGCACTAAAGGCTATGTCATGGAAGATTATTCCAACTATCTATCAACCAACGGATGATGTTGGATCTTTAAATGTGGTTAATTATCAGGATCATATTTATGAGGGATATGAAAAATCCACAAATTATTATAATGTAAAGAATGTATATAATTCAGTTGGATATTGGCCCGACGAAGTTTATAGGTTTGGCATTGTTTATGTTTTTGATGATAACAGTCTGAGTCCTGTCTTTAATATTTAGGGATGTGATTTAGATGAATATAAAGAAGATTCTCAATGGTATAAAAAGTTCTTTAATACTGATGGCTATCAACATGAATATCAACCAGGAAATTCTGAAAATGAATCAGATGATTTATCAAGTATATAGGAGAATGATAGTTATTTCTTTAATAAAGAAGGAAGATTTAATTCTAAAGGTGTGATTCATTTTCCAAAAAGAAACGCCTATGAATTAAAAAATGGATAGTTAATATCAAAACCATTGGGTATTAAATTTGATTTTTCCTATATAAATTTAAAACAGATACAGACAGATACTTATGGGACTGAGAAATTTATCCCAGTAGTTGGTGACAAATCTAATACTAATAGTTGGAAAGATATTCAGGCAATTTTCAAAAAACACCATATTATGGGATTCTTTTTTGTACGTCAAAAAAGAGTTCCAACTATCTTGGGATAGGGTATGATTGTTGGATTGACTGATAGATATCATGGATCAATCCCAGTTCTATAGAGGGGACTAAAATATATAGCTCAATCATTTTTGGCTCCAGACAGATCTCTAAGATCTAGAGGTACATTTGTTAATATTTCTAATTCAAATGTATCTAACAACGCAATGATTATGCCAGATGCGGAATTATCTGAAGCTACATTTAATTAGTTATTCTGCTCAAATGATTATTGGTTAGAAAGAGTTGGAAATTGTAAAGTTACAGCTAGTAACAATGATCAGCAATTATTAACTACTAGCCTAGTTCCTGATGAGGCACATTTGGGAGGAGTTGTTAAATTGACAAATGTTCCAGAAGATTTAGCAACTATTACAGATGGAACTAATTATTTTGCAACTAGAGTAGGTAATGAATCTGAGCCTTATAAAACTGCCGATGTTGAACATGCGTGGAGATGGACTTTACCACAAGACCTTACAGAAAGTACCACTCTTATTAGAGGTAATTGGGGTGCATTTGTTGGATTAAGTGATAATCCCTTTACTTGCTATGATATTGTTAATATTAAGAAAGAAAATTTCCAATATCCAGAGGCTTTAACATAGCACTTTAAATCATAGTTTAATAATTTAAATGCATACCATTCCATATCACATAGGATAAATGTTTCGGATTTAGTGAATAACTCTATAACATGTTTTAGAGGTGATTGTTTTACAACTTTCTTTACTCATAGAATGTTTAGAAATTTTATAGATCCAGAACTTCCTACTAATCATTAGATTGTAGATCCATCTTGTTGGCGAGCTAATTACGGTGTAAGATGTACTTCAGAGATTTTATTATCAGCACACAATAATCTTATTAAAGATTCTTAGGGCTGGTATTTAGAAGATCCCACAAAGAAAACTGTTGATTGGGGAACTTTTGCGGCTTTAATATGTACTGGAAGTATTATAGGTGCATTTATAAGTCTTAAAAATCTTGGAATGAATGAAGATAAAATAAAAAAATTATCAGGCCTAGATTTAAATAATGAACAGGATATACCACTAACACCGACCCCTGAAGAGGATTTTGGTGATTTAGAAGATGATGAAATTCAATATAAAAATAGTCTTCCAGATTGGGTAAAGAAATATTATCCAAACGGGATGTCAAATGAAATTGTAAAAGCTTTTGAGGTACATGTAAATAAAACTGATAGAGGTAGAGCTTTAAAGAAGAAACTTAATCCAAAAGAATAGGAATCTTCTGGTGGATTTAATCTTAAAGCTATATTTAAAGCTGATGATGCTTGGGAATTACATGGATTATCATCTATAAACAGAGCCGATGTCAATGCTGTAGCTCTTGGGTAGTGGATTACACTTCCGATATGTTCTAATAAAAATATCTCTTTTAGAGATGAAGATTTTTCAAATGCAACTGAATAGGCATCGTTTAATAAACGGAGAAGCTTTTATCCTCTGACTAAATTTAATCCTTTTAGTCCACAGCGGGATTCAAATGTAATTAATCAGGCTGCATCAATATCAATACCTGATAAGAATTATATCTTATTTCCTGATGTGCCATTTCTTAAATAGGAATATTTTACAAGAATATTTACATCTTTAAGGGATTCTGCAGATAGTATTACTAATGAGTTTAAGGAAATTTTAGAAAGAGCTTATAGAGATTATTCTAAAGAATGCGGAAGTATTTAGAAGCTTGTTGCAACTCCCCAGTTTGTTTTAGTGGTTTATTCTCATGGGTTAGGTGTTTTAACTATTTAGAATGGGCAATCTGTTTATGAATATCTCCCAATAAATCTTTAGATGATTACTAAAGATTATGGTTCTATTTGGAAAGATTCTATACTAGCTACCGAACATTTTGTTTATGGTGTTGATAGTGTTGCTAAAAAGATATGGAGAGTGGATTTTTAGGGACAATTTACTATTTTATCAGATCATAAATTGAATAAATTTTTGAATGATAATCTAGATATGTCAGAATTTACAACTTCCCCATATATAGGACATATAAATATAAAGACTCATTATAATAACTTTAAACATGATATTATATTTACCTATTATAATGATAGTCCAATAGATAAATAGGGGCATGTTATCAAATTAATGGGTAATAATAGACTTCTGAAAAGTGAGTTAGATTAGGGATCATAGGTTCCAACTCCAGAAGAAATTCGTAATTCAATTAACAAATGGATAGATGGAACTCACTGGTCATTATGTTATAATGAGGATTCTTAGATGTTTACAACATTTTATGATTGGATTCCAGTAGAATCTGCTAATATAGATAATATCTGGTTTACATTTGATAGGGATGATGTAAATAAAGAACTACCAGAATCAGATATAATAATTCCCAAATTAGGCCAAATCAACCCCATTAAAAGAAATAAACATGAGATAGATGAGTCATTTACTCATTAGACCCTTATTTATAAAACAACTTCTAAAATATCTGTAATTATTAGAGATTCTGAAGTTTGTACTTATTATATAAAAGTCCCCACAGGATATAACATCAATGAAAAAAGTTTGGACCCTAATACGTGGTATTTTGTTATATAGCCATATTCTGATACTAACGGATTAATCGTTATAGATCCAGGAGTTGAGTATGAAATTTGTGAACTTAGAAAATAGCAATGTTCAGATATTAAAGTAACACAAGTCATAAAGCCTGAAGGTCTTGACTATTATTCCTTAAGAGATTGTTTACATAATATAAAACTTTGGAAACATGGTTATGGCGGAGTTTATGATAATCAGGGTAAAATAAAACCGACTCATTGGTATGGTAAGCAACATGAATTTAATTTTGAATTCTGTGTAAATAAGAGTTCCATAATCCAGAAGATCTTTAACAATTTAAAGATAATATCAAATAAGACTGAGCCAGCAAAATTTGAATTTGAAGTTGTTGGAGAGGGTTATGAATGGTATGAATACAAGCAAGTTTTAGGATGGATTTATAAACAGGAGGATATAGATGCTGCTTATAAAGAGGTATTAGGCAAGACTTTAGGGGAATTAAAAGCATTACATTCAGATTTTCCAAACCTATTTAATCGGAACGACCAATATATAATTAAAAAATTACCATTTTTAAAAGTTGTAAAGGAAGAAATTCCTGGATTACATTATGCTGAAAGACTAGAACCTATTACATAGAAAGGAAAAGATTAGACTGACACAATCCCACACCTAAGAACTTTAGATACTAAGGAAAATAAGTATACAGAAAACTCATCAGAAACTATGTTAGTATATGATGAGAGATTGAATGAATACAGAATTAGGGCTGATTAGTTAGGTAATAATATTAAAAAGTTTGGAAGACTTAGAGGTAATATGGAATATCTTGAAGACTTATGGAATATTGAAATCAGACCAATATCTTTTAAATGGATTTATTTAAAAGATGGTGAGTTAAAATACTCTAAATAGGTAGAAACCAGATTAAGAGATAAGGTCTGCAAAGTAAAAGTCAGATATTCTGGAGAAGATTTAGTTGTTATATAGGCAATACAAACTTTATTTGATTATAGTTTAGCATGAGAAATATAAAGTTTAAAACATTAAATTTTGAAATGCCCAATTTTGGATTTGATCCTAACAATCCAGTAACCTGGGGTGCTTCTATTGGACATATTAAGGCTATGGAGAATTAGTTTAACACTTTTACTGAAGGGGTTAGGAATAGTTTTAAGGATGAAACTAAATAGGAGGATCAAATCAAATCCGACTAGGAGAGAAGAAGAGCCGGAAACTTAGAGAGGGCGCGTAACATCGGTTCCAATTTAGGTCAAATTGCTGGGGTAAAAAATGATTCTAAAATTACAGGTCTCGATGATGCTTCAGCGGGTTGGATGGGGGACGCTTCATAGGCTGCGTCAGCAGTTTTTCAGACTGCAGACAATGTTTTTATGGGTGATAAGAACTTTGGTGCCTAGAGTGCAGCTATTGATACAGCAGTTCATGGAATAAGTGATGCTTTAATGAAGAGTGGAAACCCCTGGGCAATGCTTGGTGGAGCTGCTTTAGAAACAGCTAATTTTGCATCTAAGGCTACTGGGCAGACTGTTCAAGGATTTGATGTTGATATTAATTCCTCAGGATATGGAGATATTGGGCATAAAGACTCAAAATCCAACAGAGAAATCCCATTCTTATTTGGAGGGCTTAATCCAGACAAAATTGAAAGACAACTTCAGGATAGAAACGAGCAGGCTCAAATGGCTCTTAAAGCTCAAAATGTTTCTGACACTATTAAATTTGAACAGGAAGCACGTGCCAATTCAATTGATAATGTTATGGAGGCAAATACTATAGCACTTGCTGGTGGTGTTGATACTTCATTATTATCTGCTAAATAGGGTGGTAAGATTCTTAGAGCTTAGGATGGTGCTAAATTAACAGGTGTTGAAATTTCTGAAAAGGAAAACATAATTCCTACTGGAGAACTTCATAAGAATAAGCACGACATTGATTTAGAGCATATAACTAAGAAAGGTATCCCAGTAATTACAGTTGATGACGATTCTGCCTAGACTCTTGAAGATATAAAATCTTAGGAAGGTAGTATTTAGCAACAGGCTGAAGTAGAGAGTCTTGAAGTTATATTCAATAAAGAATTAACAGATTATATTGAATAGAATCGAAAGAAATGGCATGAATCAGACGATTCTGAGATACTTTTAGAAGTTGGTAAGCGACTTGTAAAAGAATTAATTTATAATACAAAAGATGAGGATAATTTAATTTAGAAGTCTGACAAATGAGAGAAACTGATATAACAATAGGCGGTAAAAAGTACCATGTAAGAGTAGCCGAAACAGAGGAAGAAAAAACTATTGGTTTATCTGAAGATGAATCCTTACCTTAGGATGAAGGCATGCTTTTCGTATATGAAGAACCTTAGGAAGAATTGTACTTTACTATGGAAGATACATCAATAGACCTTGATATTATCTTCATAGATGATGAAGGATCAGTATTGTCTGTAAATACTTGTAAAGCATTTGATGAAAAACCTGTATATGAAGGCGGTGCTCAATTTGTCTTAGAGGTTAATGCTAACTCTGGAATCTAGGAAGATGATGATTTGGAGTATGATGATGACGAAGATGAATCACAATTAACTTCCGATGAAAAATAGAAAGTTAATTCAGATATGCTCGTTTTGGATAATAATGGAGATGTCTAGTATAGATTAGTTGGTGGAGAGCGAATATTTTCTAGAAAAAATACTAGAAGTTTGATTAAGGCTGCCCTTCGTGCCTTTCATTCCGATGATGATGCTGATTACAAACGTGTTGGTAGACTAGTTTTTAAATATCTAGATAAATAGGATTCAAATACCCCAGAGTATGTTTCATCACCAGATTAAATTTATTATTAATCCATTTTCATTTAAATTATATTAATTTAAAATTAATTAGTATATTTGTATGTTAATATAAAATATTTTATAGTATGATTTTGAATAAAAACTTAATTAAGTACTTGCAAGAGGGCGGCGCTATGGAACCCGCTCCAGAAGAGTCTGCAGCACCTGCAGCTGCACCAGCACCTGAAGCTGGTGGTCCAGATCCAATTAAACAAACCGCTGGACAATTGTTAGACATGTTAATGCAACAAATAGGTGATCCACAAGCTGTTGCAGCAATACTTCAAGCTGCTCTTGAAATGCTCCAAAGTGCAGCTGCCCCACAGGAACCAGTTTTCCAAAGACGTGGTGGTAAATTAATGCGAGTAAAATAATGACCGTAAGGCAGGCATTAGTTTGCCTGCCTTAAATTTTTTATGATTATGGCTTAGATACAAAAATATAAAAAAGGTGATGAATTAAAAAGACTTGAGGAAGAGTAGAAAAAGTATCTTGATTTCCTAAATAGTCTCCCCACAGACGAGGATAGAGCAGCGGTTCAACAGTATCTTGATGGATTAGTAGAATATTCAAAATCTGCCCCATATTCCAATGTTTTTAGGGGAGCAAAGAGACAAAGATTAGCACAAGAATAGTTTTATAAATCAACAGTAGAGCACTTTAATGGGGCTGATAATGATGATTCTATTGGTGCAGCTTATGAACCATCTATTTGGTCTAAGGATATGCCTCAAAATGTAGCTCGATTAATGTACGACTATAATAGATCAAGAACCACCGCTCAACCTTAGGCTAGTGTGGGATCATCAACCACTCAACAACCTGAAAATAAAAGGCATATATTCTTTGATTTAACTAATGGAATTGGTGAAGGTTTATCATCATTTTCATTTGGTGATCGTTTAGGAATGATAAAGGATCGATTAAATCTCAATATACAAAAATTCCTAGATAAATATGGTGATGGAACAGGTGTATATGTAAATGGTATTGATAGAGAATCCATTAATTCAATTAAATAGTTTTAGAATTATCTATCAACATATAATCCCGAAGCTTCTGATAACGATAAAATAAATTGGGGAATTAATCTAGTTAAAGGATTATATACATTATCTCCTGGTGATTTAGGCACAGTTTAGGCAGCATTACCTGAGCTGTTTAAGGAGCCATCGCAAAAAGATAAGAATCGTGCTTAGATAAATGGCACTGAATTAACTAATCTCTCAGAGCCTCTTAAAAATTGGTTAACTTAGAAGAACTTACACCTGATTAAAGATGATGCTGGTAATATTACGGCTTATACGTCAGATTGGGAGAAATATTCTGGAGATGGTTTAGACAACATTAGTCTTAATTCTGATACCTATGGACAGGGACTTATAATAGGCTCTGACGGTCGAGTATTTTATGGAAATGTCAGAGATATTGATGAAAATCATTGGGCTAATTATTTATTAGATGAAGCTAAGAATAGAAGGGGAGATTTAACAAATTAGTTTTATATAAGAGATTTTAATCTAGATACTGATTACACAGATAATTATTTAGTTAATAAATTTATTAATGATCAGAGAGAGAAAAATAAAAATGCCACAAGCTTTAATTATGCTGATGTAAGTAATTTGTTTGGAGATGGTACTTAGGTTATTGCTTTTGATGAAACTGGAACACCTATTAAGTAGGGGCTTTTTAAAGAATTTAAACTCACTCCTACTATGAAATTTGCCTGGTTAGATGGAACAACATTGAAGACAGGAAATTTTGATGATGCAAAAAATGCATTAGGTGGATTTAATATTTCTGGACATGGTGAAAAAACTGATCAAACTGGGAAAATCGTTGGGCTATCTAATGATATATTTAATAATGCTTAGGGAATAAGTAAAGATACTTATACTAAAAAATTTAATTTTAAAACCCTTACTGGGGCGATGGGTGTGGGTGCCGTTGCTGGAGCCACGGCTGCAGGAATTCCAACTGGTGGAACAGTTGCCCCATTAGGTGGTTTAATAGGAGCTTTAGGAACTGGTGCGGGTTATATTTTAGGTTAGTTTATAGGTAGAGAGACTATTGGTGATAATCCTTAGAGATTTGTAAATTCAGTTGTCACAGCGCTAAAGAATCCTAAAGCTAAAATATCTGTTCCAGGAACATTTTTAACATATACAGGTTCTGAGTTTTTAAATCAATTTGAATCCAGATAGGCTTTAATTGAAACAGTTGGCATACTTGTTAATGAAGGATATGCTAGTTTAAATCCCGAGGATTTATAGATGATTAGAACTAAATATTATTAGTTAAATAAACAAAATATTCCTGAAGGAACTGTGAATTTACATAATAATGGAGGTATATTAAAAGCTGCCTATGGTTCAGCCGTGCCAAAATAGCGTAATGATTTAGATTTTCATGAAGAGTCTAAGAGTAGGGAAGTTAAATAGGAAGAAAAAGACTCCCAAAAGGCCTCTGAAGAAGGATATGCTAATTCAGATGTTTATAGAGCTAATAAAACAACAGAGTTAAAACCTATAGACTCTCTTAGATTTCTCACTATGGCTCAAGATGTGGCTTCTATAGTAGCTTCATTCGTTCCTGGGGCTGGTACAGGTGTTGCTGCCGGGCTCGGTGTAACATCACTTGGAACGGATTTGGCAGCTGATATTATGGATCCTGCAGTAACAGCTGGTGAAGTTATTAAAAATGCTGGGATAAATGCTGGTTTTGCTGCTTTTGGATTAATTCCTGGAGCTAAAATGCATAAGGTTGCCAAAAATATTATTAAATTTCTACCTAGAATAGTGACAGTGGCGGCGGGCTTTGGCATTGCTTTCGATGAATCTACATAGAAGACCCTTAAGAAATTAAGTGATGGTAAAACTAAATTAAATAGAGAGGACTGGAGAAATCTTTCTCATGTTTTATCATTACTAGCAGGAGCCACTAGAGGTGTTAAAGGTGAAATAACTCGTTATAAAGTTAATAAAAAGGGAACTATTATCGCAAAAGATAATATCGGCATAAAAGGACTCACAGATGCAGAGGGAAATGTAAAACAATTCCAGAAAGAAACCGTTGATGAAGTAAATAAGGCGCTTAGCAAAATTAAGACTTCTGATTAGGATGCTAATACAAAGGCCATTAAGGTACTTACTGATAAACTTAAAATTACTGAAGATGAGGCAGTTGCAGTATTAAAAACCCCAAGACTTCAAAGTATTAATGGCGGAGTTGGTAAGTATAGAATTGAGACTGAAAATGTTGAAAATTAGCGTGAATCATATGAAGCTCTGAGAAAGTTGTGGAATAAAGAAGCTGCTGATGTTAAATAGTCATCGGATTTGGCTAGAAGATTTGCAAGAAGGTTCGGTGGTGGTGAATATACAGCCACACAGAGAGCTATATTAGAAAACCATCCGGAGTTTAGTAATATGCACTATGAAGCATATAATCCAATGGTAGATTGGGGCAGATTAAGATAGGAATCGGACGCAACTATAATAAAACCAGCACTCAGCCCAATTAACAGTACATCAAATGCATCAGATAAAACTAAACGGGCGCCTAGACATCAGCCTGCAGAAAAGGCACGAACTGATAGATAGTAGAGTAAAACAAGTAATAAAGTGCCTTAGTCAGTTAATATTTAGGATAATGGTACATCTAGAAAGAAGATTGGATCCGATTTTCATATTGGGGATGTACACATTAAGAATGATGCGGGAGTTAAATCCTATGTGGGTTTAACTCCTCCTTCTGGTATAAAACAAGACGGATATATTAATATTGATCCTACTGAAATATCACGAATATTTCCTAGGAAAAAGTTACGTGGGTCTGCATATAATCCTGCAACTAATGAGTTAATTATTTGGAAACAAGGTGGATTACTACAATGAAATACAATTTTGAAAAATTAATGGGATCTGGGGTCTAGAAATTCTAGACTCCAGCAGCTCCTATTTAGAAGGGTAGGTGGCGTAAGGATGCTATAAATGATACAGATCTGAGAGCTAAAGCCTTAGATACCTGGGATACATATCATGGACCCATCAGCACTATTTATAAATGGTTAATTGATAACAAAAAATATAAAAGCCTAACTGCCGATACATTAAATAAGTTAATTTAGCCAGATTTATTTAAGGGTAAAGAATTAAATAAACTTGGATATACCAATTGGAATAATTTATTTAACACTACAGGAATTAATGAATACTTCGGATATTCTAAGGATAGATCGGATTATCTTGGTCCAACCACATGGTAGAGAAATGCTCTATTAACTGCTTTAGCATAGAAACATAATTCTGCAGAGTCAGCTCTAGACACAGATTCTGGAAAAATTTATTTTGATACAACTCAAAATAAATGGGTTCCAGTCTAGACAACAGTTGTAGCATAGCCTGGAAACCCAGCCTAGACAGAGGCTGGAATTAGTGGGTAGAATACTAATACTTAGGCAGACCCTTCTAAAAATCAAGAAACAACTGGTGCTACTTTAGGTGGAAATAATACAACACCAAGTCAAGAATTATATGACCAAGATAAAGCTCTTAAAAAATTACAGGAAATTTATGATGAAGCCTCTGCAGAAAAACCTATTTGGACAGATTGGGCACCTATTACCTAGCAATATCTGAATAATACTTTAAAAGCTTATAGAAATAATAGTCTTTCAAAGAAGTTTTAGTATCCCCATTATGAGACTCCCTGGTTAAATTCTGAAAAGTATAACTATTTTGTCACCAGACAATTATAGTAGAAAACTTTGGATAATGTATTAGCTAATATAAGTTAGTATAAGTCTAATGATATAAACAACATGCTAGCTGTAAATCAGGGGGGTTTGGAATTTGCACGGCAAACATAGGATAATCAGGCATAGTTATAGTAGAAGGGAGATAATGAGTCCACACAAATAAAATAGTAGGTAATTGATAATAATCTATTGCGATAGGCCGAAGTTGCAAATAAAAACAACTAGATCAATGCTGCTGCTAATAATGCTATTATTGAAGCTGATAAGCAATTAAATGCTGAAATAGCCTCTAATCGTAATCAGTTCGGCGAGAGAAAGTATACTAATCATGGTTAGTTTAAACATGATGCTGATGTTAATGATATTGTTAGATCTAGGGAATTAAATAATCTAAAAGCAGCTATTGATGAGCGTAAGTTGTATTTAACTTAGGCTGATATGATGAATTATAAAAAGTCAAAAGCTTATGAAGCTTTTAAAAATAGCTTTAATAGAGATGAAGGAATGGCTTCTTTATCAGATGCGGATAAAGCTATTATGACTGGTGATGATGAGGCTGCTAAAGAAGCTGTATATGAACGTTTGTGGGGAGATCAATCAAATACTTATAGAACTAAAAATTGGGCAGAAGAACTAGAAGGACTTAAGAACGATTGGAGAAGTTAGTTACAAATAATTAGAGATTTGGCATAGTTCCATAATGGTATTTTTCCGTATTATATTGATAATCAGGGTTTGTACACCGGACAATATAGAAGAAGTACTTATAAATCAGTCTTTGATGATTAGGGTAATTTTAGAATCCCATATAAAAAATCTGGTGGTAAGGTTGTTTAGGGGGACAGGTTATCTAAATGGATTGCAGCTAGTCAGAAGGAGCGTGAAAGAGTTAGTAAAAGTCAATTAGAAACCTCTAAATTGCTCCAAAGACAATTAGAAAGAGATCTTGGACAGATAGATAAAGAAACTCTAATTTTATTAAAATCAATATTTAAATGAAATTAAATATAAATAAATTATAGGCTGGTGGATTATTATATTCGTCTACTGTTAATCCTGTATCAAATTTAGCTGTTTAGGCTAGATAGTCTTAGGTTGTCGGAGGAGATTCAGGTTCAGGCTCAGCTTCAGCTTAGGATTTAATTCCTAAAGAATTAATGAAAAAATTATATTCTGAGGGACTTCCTGTAGATGTTGATCTTTTCTCTTAGAAATTGACTGACTTCGAGAGAAACGCTGATTTTAATGGTGGAATTAAGAGTTCTGATGTTTATATGCTATAGGCTGCGATAAATAGAATAATAAAAACTAATGGATTTTTTGATGGGGCAGCTGAAAATGCAGAAGCTAATAAAGCCCTTGACGAAGTTGCAATAGATTCTAGAGGATATTTATATGTAGTTGATTAGGATCAAAAAATATAGAAAATACACGGTTCTAAATATGATCCAGAAAAGTATCAATATTTAACTATAGGTGAATTAATTCAATATAGACAATTCAATCCGCAACTAGCTTACAGTGAGGATCCAATCACTGTAATTGGTGGAAGTATAGGTATTGAAAAAATTTAGGATTATATTAAAGATATTATTCAATCAGTTGGATCGGCCGATGATATTTCAGAAGCATATCAAACATTAGGTGGAATAATTCAAAATGGATTATTAAAGCGGCCTAATGAGAGTCAGTATTAGGGATTGAAAGAGTTGGCTCAATTAATGTAGCAAATTGGGCCAGATGCTTTATTTAAAGTAAAAGATAGAGTTAAATCTAAGAATATTGATTCTGCTTTAAGTTACATCTATAAAATGCTTCCGAAACAAATGACTATGCAGTTGATGGCTAGGAATTTAGTTTACGGAGGTAAATGGGAAGAGGGTTCGAACTATGCTTTGGATTTAATTTCAAATGCCTTAGTAATGAATAATGATACTATTGTATCTAGAACCTTAGATTATGATTCTGGAATTAATAAAGCTGCCGGAACTACTGCTGGAACTTCTAGTAGTTCTAAAACCTTTTACCAGACTCCATTAGAACAGTTTTTTGATGGGGATTTAAATAGCGATGTATTTAAAATCACAGATAATAAAAATTCTAATGCATATTCTTTAAATGTACAAGGAGTTAGAATTCCAGCTCTTACTACTGATAATGGAAATGCTGTTTATAATTTACCAATGTCTGTTGCATTGGCAGAAACTGTTGGAAAATATTTGGAAAAAGATAAAATATATATGGGTGATTAGAAAATTAGTGAAGGAATGCTTACAAATATAGCATATTCTAATGATCCTGTTGCAGCAGTTTGGATGCCTATACTTGAGAATGGTGAAATAGATTGGCCTGGATTTTATGCATTTTCAGAAGCCGAAGAAGAGATTAAGGTTAATGGAATTACAGATCCAAATAAAAAAAATCAGATACATGCTGCACATCATTCATATGCTATGTATAATTCTCAAAACCAATTAATAGAAACAGATAGACTTGGTAGATTCTTATTGACTTATGGCTATACCATAGATGATAATATAGATGGCTCAAATTATTTAGTTGAGGAATTATCAGGTAAGGATGAAGAATATGCTGATAATCTTATCAATTCTATATATAATAAAAATTTAGCAAAGAAGACTGGAATAAAATCTATTGATGGTAAACAAATGTGGGACGATATTTATAAAGTTCCAATATTTATTAAAATTAATAAATTTGCTTCAGGTGACGCTTATAGATATGCTGGGCATGGCAGCAATATGACTCCAAAAACATTAGAATAGGACATGATTACTGAAATGACTTAGAGAAACCCAACGAAGAAAATCTATAGCAGTAGTGATATTTTAAATTAGGAATAATATGGATACTATTCAAAAACCGAATGATATATTAGTTGCAACACTTTTAAGTGATCCCAGTTCAACCGTAGTTGATTTTTTATAGAATGATATAAATATTAATAATACGGCTTTATTAGATAAGGAGGAATATAAATCCAAACCATTTATAAAGAAAGCCTTTACTGATGAATAGGGAAACTTTAAAGAAGATGAATTTAATTAGATTTATACTCTGGCTGAACAGCGATATTTTTAGTTAGATAATGATCATCTGGTGGATAATTTAAGTCAGTATTTAGAATATAGTCCGACCAGCAGATATAAACCGCTTGGGGCTAGGGTTAAAGATGTTCTTTATAAACCAGAAGTAGAAAAAAACAATCCCCTTCAGCAGTCCACTGGTATAATAGGTTTAAATGTCCAAAGTGAACCTAAATTAACCCCATGGGAAGCTGCATAGAAGGGTAAAATATATGATCCTGTAACTGGAACCAGACTCAAGGATTCCGCAGAAAGTCGAGGATTATTTTCCAATTTATTTGGAGAAACATTAATTTATGCTAAATATGATCAGGACGGTTTTTAGAAAAATCCTATAACAGGTGAGGAAGGATACCACGCCAAAGGTGAATTTATTACTGATGAGAATGGCCAATACTTTACTGAATTACTTGGCAATAGGGAAATTTTGGATAAAGAAGTTGTAGCTGTATAGGACGTTCTGACTAAAGAAGGAACAACATTAAATAAAATGGATTTCTTCGATTCTGATGGATATGAAAAATCATTAGGCGGAGTTGCTATGAAGACTATAGCTTCTGTATTACCTTATATGATTCCTGGATTTAATGCTTATTATGGAGCATTTTAGGCCCTTTGGGGATTAGCTTCAGTAATGCCTACTTTTTATAAATCAATGGAAAGTGTCTTTTTAGGAGATGATTCATCTGCTATATATAATGGTGCGACATCTTTAGAGAATTGGTTTAGAAAGTTTAATCCAAGTATGTCTTAGAAAGGTAAGTAGAATTTATTTTCCGCTGAAGGAATAGGAAATATGCTTTCAGATATATTTGGACAGTTATATCAATAGAGAGCTGCAGCATCCCTTGCCAATTTTTTATATAAAGTTCCGAAGGAATTAAAAACCGCCCAAGATTTTGAACGTTATAAAAAGTATGCCGAATCAATGAATAAGGCGGCTAAAGCGTTTAGTTTAGGTTATATGGGTCTTATATCAGTGTCTGATGTTTATAATGATGCAATTAAAAGCGGGTATGATAAAAGAACGGCTGGAATTGCCAGTTTATTAAGTGCCTCAGCATTGTTTGGAATAATGAACTTTAATGAAACGGCCAATGGACTTGGAACATGGTTTTTAGATGCTACCACCGGATATGATCGAGAAATTACAAGAAGGCCTATTATAAAAATTGCCAAATCCTTATATTCAGATATTTAGAAAGACGTTGAATAGGCAGTTGCCACAAAATCTAAACAGTCTTTATTAAATAGTATATCAGCATTTAAAGCAAAGACTTTAAATTGGCTAGACGATGCTTTTAGAGCCTCTGGGGAGGATATTTGGAAAAATATGGTAGTTGAAGGTGTAGAAGAGGTTTCTGAAGAAGTTGTTCAAGATAGCATTAAAGGAATTATTGATACACTTTCATGGTTAGGTTTTACAGGTAAATAGGGATCTTTTGGAGGATGGTAGAATGTATTTAGTAAAGAAGGAGCCTCAAGATATTTATAGACTCTTATTGGTGGTGCTTTAGGTGGTGGTTTATTTTCAGTATAGGAAATGCACTTAGATCCTTGGATTAGAAGAACATTCATAGATCCTAATTATAAGTCTAGATTCGATCTAGAAAAAGATTATGATATCATAGATGCACTATTTTATGGTCGAAAAGATGAACTTATAAATGAATTATAGAAGTGTAGAAAATTATTAAGTAATAAGAGAGCTGCTACAGGTATTGTAGGTGAAGACGGGTAGGTTCATGAATTGAAGGCGGACGGGCAGATAACTTAGGCAGACATGATTGTTGATGCTGCTATTAAACATGTTGAAACTATTGATAAGGTTATTAAAGATTCTTTAGTTGGAACTGGAATTGAAAATTTAAATGAGGATGTTAAAAATATTTTTATCCAACAATTTAAAGCTGATTGGAAGGATACAAAGGTTGAGGAATATATTAAATAGCGTTTTAAGTCAAGCTTAATTGATTTAAAAGATGCCTATGATGTTTACGCAGGTTCTTTGGAAGAGTCCGAAGAATCAAAAGATTCTAAAGACCCTAATATTTCTGAATCAGTTGAATCCGTTGAAAATGAGGATAAAAAACCTAAAAATACAAAAGCACTCAATAAAAAGAAATTTGAATAGGCCTTAAAATATTCTAGACAATTTTTCTCTGGAGAAGCTTATGTAGATTCATATTCAGGTGCAACTTTAATATCTAACCCATTCTTGGGTCAAGCTTTATTAGGTTTGGATAAAGAATCTTTTTATCAAAATGTTTTAAATAAGGATGGAGTTAATAAAAGTTATGATTAGTTAGAAGACGATTCTCCAGATCCAGATAAATTAACCAAAGCTAAGGTTGATGAATTATATAAGTTATATACACACGATAAATTTGGGGAAGTTACTCCAGAGTTTGTTAAATATGTGGATTTAATGGTCAATGTATTTGATTCTATACAACAAAGAATCTCACCAGAGTTATCAAAGTTTGTTGATATGGAGCATAAATATGCTGTAATAAAAGCTATTGAAAAGTCTATAATTAATACAGAAACTTTATCTGAATATATAGATCAATTGCCTATAGACCATTTTTTTGATAAAGATTTAATTGACTCCTGGAATGATGATGAAAAAGAGAAATAGCTTCTTTCTGCTCGTCAAGAGTTAAAATAGGATATTTAGTATGATGCAAATGTTTCATCAGCTAAGGACAAACTTGACAAAGTAAATTCTGAATTTAGAACTAAAAATCTAGTATCTTATATAAAAGCCCATCCTAATGCATTTACTCTTAAATAGAGAATGTAGACTAACTGGGCTAAAGCCCTCATAGATAATGGAGTTATTGAATTTGTAGGATTTAATGATGAATAGAAAAAAGTTTTGGCAGAATTAATTAATTCTGAAGCTTTTGCGGCAAGATTTGTTGAACTTAATGAAGAGTCTGTTAAAAATCTAATTGCCCGTGTAAATGAGAGATATGGAGACGAGTCTTCTATATATAGACATAGAATAAATGAACTTGCAGACACTTCTGACTCAACTGTAGACATTCGTTCTGGAGTTATTAATTATAATTCAAACGCAGACTTATCTAAAATATCTGGAATATAGTTCAATGATTTATACGATTATATTGCGGATGATGATGCTGTTGAATAGGGTATTTTAGATCGTATAGAGTAGATTATTAAGATATAGTTGATTGATAAGTTAAATAAAGTAAGACCTTTTTTTGAGGCTAGAGAGGATGAATTTGTAGCATATGAATCAGATTTCCAAGATCTATCGTTAAAATCATTAGATGGTTTACAAAGATTCGGAGAGATGTTAAGTAAAGATTACCAACCAGTAAATACACCAGAAGAACTTGAACAATTTTCTAAAATAATTGGAATAACTTATCCAGTTGGAACAAGTGTTGGGCAAGCTCTTAAAGAATATCTTCAGCCTGAATTTGATCAAATAAACAAATTTAATACTAAGGTAACTAGCTCAACCGCGGTAAAAAATCCATTATTGGGGGTTTTTGATAAATTATATTTAGCTATAAATGGAACAACAAAAGGATCAACTTTAGGTAAATATTTTATTGATTAGGAATTAAAAGTTTAGCGTGGAGAAGGCGACTTTGAAAAAACCAATTTTTCAGATTCTGAACTTGAAGCAATTGATTCCACCATACAAACTTTAAAAGTTATGATGGCAGTCATAGAAGGAATGACTTCATATGATTTAGAGAAGGACTAGAGAATGTATGGATTTAATCAGTTGCGTGTTTAGTATCTGAATGCATATGGAGATCCTACACATAAAAAAGATTTATTAGGTTTAATTGATCCTGAAGATGCTAGAATGGTTAAAGCAATGATTAGCGATATTCAGTTCCGTTTGAGTGATTTAAAACAGATTAGTTCGGAATTAACTGCTAATAAATTACAGGTATTTAAGGCTTAGAAGAAAAAATTTATAAAAAGTAAAGTTTCTTTTTATAAAGGAAGACCTAAGCTAACTTTGCCTGATAAAAAGGATTATTATCTTCTCGATGAAGAGCTTATTAATCAGGATATTCCAGATGATGAGAGTGCACAATTAGAATTTATTTTAAAATGTGAATAGGAAATCTGTAAAAATATTAGGGCACTTAGAGAAAAATATGTATCTCAGGCAGGTTCTGATGATTTGGATGATTGGATAATATAGAATATTATCATGCCATCAGAATTAATATCAGGTAATTTAATTTCTAAAACAGATTCTGGGATAAATTTATGTGATTTCGATTCAGATATTACTAACATTTATCAGGAAGACGCGGCTGGAAATTCAATAATTAACGGATATTATTGGGCGTATAAATTCTCTGGGTATTTAGCCATAGATCCAAAAAGTGTATAGACTATAATATAGAAAGATGTTCTTGATAAAAATCCAAACTTTTATCCTAGATAGGATCAACTCGAGGCACTGGAATGGATAATTACTTATATAGAAAACTCAAAAATATTTGACTCAGTTAATAGATATATTAATAATCAGATCAATAATAACCCAGGAGAGCTCTGGATAAAGGATCAAATGGAGAGAATGATCTTTTTATTTGGTGAGGGTGGCGCTGGAAAGACCTTTATATCTAGTTTATTAAAAGATTATTTAAAATCTAAGGGATATAAAATAGCAACAACAGCACTAGCTTAGGAGAAAACTGATGAGTTATATAAATTATTTGGAGGTGATTCTGATGAAAGTGTAACTTCTAAATAGTTACATAAATTAATTTCAGATGAAAAATTTGAAACATACTCTAAAAATTATAAAGAGTATGAAAAGATGGCCGAGGAATTTATTAATAGTAATATCTCTAAATTATCTAAGGGCGAAGAAGTAGAACTTCCAGATGGCTTCTCCATTAATAGAGCTAATCCAGACGATCTCTAGATTATAGTGTAGATAAAAGATGGGGATAAAACTGTTATTGAATTTGTATGTCATTTACCTATAGTAGATGGTAAAATTTTAGAAGATTCCCAGCCAACTAGAAAAACGTTTAACACACTTCCAGAAATTCATTATATTAATTCTGATAAAACCGCTTTTATTTTAGACGAATGTACTTTATTAAATGCATTTGAATATGCTGTTTTATAGAAAATGGTGTCTGAAAATAAGGGTATTATTATAGCTTTGGGGGATGAAACTTAGCAATCGGATACTATTGAATTTAATAATGCAATATTTACTGGTGGATTAAGATATTTGGGAAAAATATCAATTCCAAAATTATCTGGCGGATGGAGGTTTCACAATCAAGCGATGAATTATAACACCTCTATTTTAAAATCTACTTTAGATAGTAAACATTATGGCATTGGTAACCAAGATATTGAACGTGATGCTGCGTGGGATAGTAATACTTCTAGGGATTTACTAGATGGTTTATCAGAAATATCTTTTGAATATACTATAAATAAATCAAATGGATTTTTAGGAATCCATTATTCATAGGATAATGATGAAATTTAGAATGTTATAGATAATATATCTGGAAGTATTGTAGTAGTTGTTGATAGTTATGATAATTCAGATGCGGTAAAAGCAGATCTTTAGAATTTTGGGTTAGGCTCTGACAAATTTGTTATAAAAACATTGAAAGATTTATAGGGCGCTGAATATGATTATGTTATTTCATATAAGTAGAAGGCTAAAAATTCAGATATACATTCAACAGAGACTAATGCTACAAAATGCTACACAACAATAACACGTGGTAAAAATGGTGTTTTAATTATTCAGGCTGATTCTGATGATTTATTTGAATCAGTTAATTTAAATAAAGATCATGTTGTTAAAAATGTGGCGTTATTTAGTAAAATCTCATCAAATTTTGGATAGGAATTATCTGAGACACTCAAACAAATACTTCCAAAATTAGAAGATTTAGATAATACAATACCAAAATTAAAAACAGAAGATTTAGAAGAGTCTCCAGAAAAGGTAAAAAAAATTCCAGATAAAGAGCTTACTAATATTGAATTAGAAGAATTAGATTCGACTGTTATTGACGATATGACAGAAGAAGAATCTAAAACACCTTCAGAAAAAATATCTGAAGAATCATCTGAGACTCCGAAAGAAAAAACTAGATCAACTATAAGTCGAAGAATTTCTAAATAGTGGGGAAACGATTCCAAATTCTTTATAGGTTAGGGATGGTATATTAGAACAGGTGAATCTAGAGAAACCATTAAAAAAATTAAAGGTTATAATAAAAAATGGTTGGAGGCCTGGAGTTCTAATTCTGAGGTAGGTCATTTTAAAATGTTACTAGAGGCAGATAAACTCCCTAAAGGATTTAATATAGATAAAAATTTAGCTTTACGTTCTGGTAAGGATTTTTTAAAATCATTTAAATCTTTTATACTCTTTTTAAGAAAGGATTTAGCTGTCCGTGGTTCAGATTTTGAAATATTAATTCATAAATATAATAAAACCTAGGACTGGGCTTTTGAAAAAATAAATGATAAAGATCCAATTCCAGAAAATATATGTAGGGCAACAGTCACACTATAGATGACAGATGATGGGGAAATTAAAATATTCCCATTTACTGTTATGCGAATTGGATATACAAAGGATGAAGATGGAACAAGTAGTGAATTAATTAAAGATCTTTATTCTGAGTATTTTGATAGTGGAAGAGTTCCATTAGTAGTTAGACTACGTCAGAAAGGAACAAAAAGAAAATCTGAATTAATTAGTAAAAGTTCCAAAAGCTTTTTTATGGGGAACGTATCCACTAATTCAGCTTTTTATTAGTAGACTGGTATGCGAGATTTAGTTATCGATCCAACGCTTGGGTTGAATTATGAATTACTTGGAGATCAGTTTAAATATAAAAGAACTACTTTGGCTAATTATATCGATATGGGATTTCAATATTCTCAAAAAGATGTTTGGGATCCCACTAAACATACCATTAATACATAGGGAGATGAATTCTTAAAATGGTTTGAGCAATATAGAGGACTTCCTTTTACAAAAGAGGGAAAAAAATCACTTAAATACTTTTCTGATCAATATTGGATAATCTTAGAAAGCCCTATAGGTGAAAAAATTCCTATATAGGTTAAGTCAATAATTCCAGATATATTAACATACTATCGAGACAGTGTTGAAAAAAATAATGGAATTTGGTGGAAATCTAGACCAGCAGTTTCGGGTCAACATACCTTAGGTTTTTATGGACATCGCAAACTATTAAATTTATTATTACACGCTGTTAAAAATCCGGAATATAAATAGATATTAAATGAATTTGATCAATTTGTATCTACGGGTGAAACTACGCCTGGCATATCTTTAAAAGAGAAATTAAAGGAAGCACTAAGAGAATCAGGGTTATAGAAAAATATAATAGATACATTTGTAGACTCTTTGTTATAGATAGCCTAGTTTGAAAGATAGAAAAATACAGCTGAAGCCACTGGAAAAGCAATACAATTTGATCTAGCAAATACATGTATTACTAATGGCAATTTTGACTTAATTTTAGACCCTATTTTAAGGTATATTAATAAAAACCTTTCTGAGTTTGCCTATGAATCACTACCAATAGAGGATCTTATAAATCTCCCCCCAGAATCAATAATTGTTGAAAGGGGTTATGAATATGCAAATTTTGTAATAGATGAAGGTAATCTGGAAATTATAAATGATTCTAAAGATGTACCGGACACTAGAGATTCAATTGAAAATATTGAGGAGTTTGAAAAAGCTTTTGAACAGGTACTAATAAATGCGCAGGTTAAAATATCCGATGGAAGTACATTAAGTGGATCTGACGTTATTGAATATATAAAGGCTTTTGGCAAGTAGCTTGGAGGTATGTATTACAACCTCCCATTAGTAAATGTAATAACTCATTTATAGAATTATATACTTACAGATCCCGCACAAATTACTTTTAATGGTGAGACTATTGAACTTGATAGAGGACTTATTAGAAGCGTAATTGAACTGGGATTTAATTTTGCTTATGAGAAATAGTTTGTAATTGGTAGTTTTATTTAGGGTAATTTTGATAGAGACGATATTAGGAAGATAATCGAGGATTTTGCGGATTCTTTGGAATTCTGTTAGAATATTACTTAAAAATATAAATATGGGAACATTATATTGTAGACTTTTTAAAAATAATACACTTAAAACTGAGACATCTTAGAAATGGTTAAATAAGTTAAAATTGGGAGATGATACACTTATCTCCCAATTTAAAAATGATTAGATATTTGATTGGGTTGTATATACTACTCAGGAAAAAAAATATCTAATTTAGATGGCTATTGATGCATCTACGGATATTAATATTAGATAGAAGTTGCAGGATACATTAGATGAAATAAATGAAATGATTTCTAAGGATTTATGTATGGTAATAAAACCAACAGCTATTAACATTAAAAAATAGTTGAACGATATTCATGTACCGAATCCAGGAGATTTTTTTAATACAAAAAACAGTTCATCAAGTTTTATACCCGTATTTTCTAACTCTATAAATCAAGCAGTTTACAGAGATACTAAAAACAGATTAAAGGGGCTTATCCGTTGGGACTCATAGGGAAAAACAATAGTAAGATCTACAGAAGATTTATCTAATGTATTATTAAAATATAGACAGGAACTTTTAAACACAATTATTAGATATCTAAAAGATTAGTAGAAACTTCCTGTAATGTTTGGAATTTAGCTGTCTTCTTCTAATACTTAGAAAAGTTTAGAAAATTATAAAATGGTGCTAGATACATTCTGGAACTATATTTATAGTAAAGAATTAAAAAATAGGGGAGAAATTTTCTAGCCTATCTAGGAATTAAAAAATACTCAAACCAGAAAAAATTTAATAAATCCAATAGCAGCTTTTTATATATTATAGAATTTTGATCAAGTTGTTGAAGATTTAACTAACGGATCCATTAAAGTTAATAAAAATTACTTTGGATAGTTAGCATACATTCCAGATAAATATATTAAAGAAAATACTAAAGATTTACCTGGATCATTTGCTGATAACTTTTCAGATATAGATGCAGAAAAACGACTATCTAATTTATTAAAAGATTTTGTTGAATCCATAGAGCTTCCAAATGGGGAAACTATGTCTACTAAATTTATGAGTAGATTACTATTAACATTAAAGCGAGCTAGAACTGATTTAGGATATAAAGAACAGGATTTAATAGATGTTTTAGAATCTGAAATAAGTATTGAAGATAAAATTCAAGCTTTAATAAATGTGCTAGAAAATCCCCACATTCAAGATAGAGCTTCAGAGATTTCTTGCAAAGCTCTTTCAGCAGAATTAAAAAAATATCTAGATTCTTATATAAAGGTACAAAAAAGTGAAAATTCATCTGTAAAGGAAAGATCGGACACCTCGATGGATAATGCAGCAGCTGCTGTTGTGCAAAGATTAAGCTCTTCACCAATGGCTTATCAAATGATCACACCAGAGGGATCATCAGAATTGAAATCCCCTTTAGAAAGGCAGAATTCTAAATAGGGGGTAATATCATGTATTAGAAATGCACTTACTAGAACACTTAGTGAGGGTAAAAAATATTTATTTTTTGATGAATTTCAAATAGGCCCCTCTGGAACATTTGATACATTCAACGATATTTTTTCGGAAAGAATGTAGTTTATGTTTCAAACTATTACAGGAATTTCTTTACAAAATGAATTTCTTTAGGATAGATTCGTAAATAATATCCAGAAATTGGGAAAATTCTTACGTGCTTATAGAAAATATGTTATCTAGGAATTTGGAAATACCTCAGAAATTCCGTCAGAAAGTGCTTTAAAAACTGGAGTTGAAAATATAATAAAAAAATTAAAAAGAAATGATGATTATATAGAATTTTCTGATGTTGTAATTTCCCTAAATTCTGCTACAACTGAAAAAGTTTTAAATCAAAATAATGACCAATTAGCCTCTGAGTCAGTACATAATACAATATGCGATTTTTAGAAAAATTTGGAAGACTTTAAACTGATGATGGAGGGTTCTGAAAATGAAAATCTATTAGTAAAGTATCCTGAATTAACAAGATAGACTATTGCATGGGGAAAGAGAGCTAAAGATTCTGGCTATATTACACATATTGTAATGTGTGGAGATGTTGCAATTAAATCTAAAAACTCTACAAAATTTCTTTAGGCTCCAGAAGTTTCGGTTGCAGATTAGGCTGGAATTAGTATGTACTGCGACTTTTTGCAATCTATAGTTAAACAAAATATATTTCTAAATTAGATTGAAGCATACTCTGATAAAATAAGAATTGCTAAAGGCGTTTGGAACATGAAATGCTTAGTTAAATCAGATGAGGGGTATACAACAATGTATAATCTTTCTGAAGAGGATTATAAAAATATTGGGTATAACTAGCATAAAAGTTATTACAAAGCAGTTGAATCAAAAATATGCTAGGACGCTGGGGAAATCTTTGGTCAACAGTTTGGTAATATATTGGCATTAGGCAAATACTTAGAAGGTCTTGGGGAATTTACATCTGAATATGCTGCTTAGGAAAAATTATCAGAATTATTAGGAAATTTTCAGAAAAATTATCCAGATTCTGATATCAACATCTTACGAGAAGTTCATTTTTCAATTCATAAATTAGGTGATAATTCATTCAGACTTGGTATTAATAATTCATTATATAAACAAATTAGAATGGCCGATAATTAGGATTATTTTAATTCTGTCTTAGATGAGGGATATAATGAATTTATTAAAGATCTTAATAATTTTAAAGTATGTAAAATACTTCCAACAGATTTTTTAAGCACCCTTAGTGAAGAAGAATAGGCTAGATTATGTCAACTATTTGATTTACCTTATAAAGAAGGATCTGAAACAGACAGCCTTAAATTAATATCTGAATTTTTATAGTTAGAAAGCCCGTTTGCAGGAGAATTAAATGAAAAATTAAAGCCACTTAGAGATGCCTTTTTAAAAAAATATTACTATATGAAATATTTAACTAGAGAGGCTGATTTATAGGTATCATTAAAGCATGCTTGGATACATGATAAAAGCTCATCAGTTCACTCATCTGAAGAGTTAAAAGAGTATTCATCAGAAACTTAGAAAGACATATCGAACGAAGAAGGGGTTAGACTTAATAAAAGTAAAAAACGTTATAACTCTGGCCCAGCTTCATATGAACCTTTTATGGGGGGTAATAAATATGGGCTTCCACATAAAATTAAAATTGCTCATATGGAGCATAATATAATGCCTGTACAGAATTTCTTTGGAAATTCTGATGTCATGAAGGCACATGACGGTGCTGTGTTTTCTACTAGAATGTGTAGACATTATGAAGAGAGAAGTACATTTGGAAAGCATGTTGCAAGCTCCCTGAAAATTATTGCACTACAACCATATTTAGGCGGATTCACACAATTAAAATGTGCTGACTATGAAATGAATAATGCATGGATTAGAAGTACTTCCGCATCTACTAATGAAAATTAGTGGAATGGTATGGATGGATATGCATTGATGAGTAAAATGTATAATGCGCCAATAACATAGGAATTTCTTGAAAATTGGAAGACCGGGCAAGAAAATAAGATTGAATTAGGTTATGATATTTATTACTCATTTAATGGCCGAATGGCCCATTTAAGTGAAACTTAGGTTAATCCTGAAAATGGAACTATAAAATTTTCCTGGACTTATACAGATGATAATTCTTTAGTTCCAGACCTTGCGGTTGCTAAGACTTTAGGATTACAGTTAGAATCAGAAGGTTTTAAAATTAATACTGTATATGATTTATGGAAAGCATTTGGTAAAGCTGAATGTTATAAAAGATCTGACAATAGTGGATATGAATTTTCAGATGATTCACATGATATAGTCGCAGATTTAATTAGTGAATATGACACCAGCGATGAAATTAAACCTAAGCTGGTTATGAAATTAGTTGATGAGGAGTCTTCTAAAGAGTCTTAGGGTGTTCTAAATACACGTAAAAGTATATTTGGAACAAATTCTCCATTAGTTACAACAAAAATAAACACTTCAAGATATGGAATTTAGTAGGATTATTCACATGAAGGTGAAGATTCTGAAATCCCTGCTTTAACTTAGGTTATAACAGCTATTGCTTTTAATGGTGAAAATTCTGAGCTCGTTCAAAATATGTATGAAATTTTGGGATCCATTATAGAAGATAGTTTTTCTAAATTTATTAAAAAATGGGATACACCAGATCATTCAGAATTTCATAAATACATGGCAAAGGAACTCCTTAAGCAATTATAGACAAACTCGGTGGCAAGTAATGCAGAGTTAATTGTTCAAACATTGCTTAAATAGATGGAAGAATTTGCCAAAACCTCTGGGCAATTTACTACATTACCTTATAGTAATTAGTAGTTATTTTATTTAGCAACTTCAAGTTTAGTTACTAAACTGAATTAGGATTCATTAAAATAGAGATTTAATGGTGTAGCGGTCGTTCAAAACCCAGCAAATGGAATTATTGGTGTTTATGAAGATATTAATGGAGTTGTTTATACTCATTCGGACATAATAAAACTTGCTAATGAATATATAAAAGATCATCAAAAAGAGTATCTCATACCATTAACATAGGATGAAATTATATCTGAATTCTTTAAAAATAGTGAATTATTTAAACGTGAAGAAATTACAGAACTTAATTTTAATTTAACAGTTGGTGAGAGATATTCTGATGGTGTTAGGGATATTTTAATCAAAACACCCGCAGATTTATAGGTCGCATTTGAATTATGTCACACTTAGCCAATTTGGAAAATTCATGATCAAAAACGCGAATTAAAAACCACCTAGATTACTTGGGATGGTGGAAACTTTTGGTTATTAAAAAGTACACAAGAATTAGCTAAAAATAAAGACGATAAAATCTTATAGATGTGGCAAAGAGCTAATATCCGAGGACTTAAGAATGATACACCATACTACTTTGAGTCATTAAAAGGATTTAAAGAATGGTTCAAAGATGGAAGACCTAATATATCAGGCCCAATAAATAAATATGGAGCTATTTTTGTTACTAATATTAAATATAAGGGTGGTGAGGAAATTTTACCTAAGAATAGAACTCAATATGGTGTGGATCAGTCTATGTCATATATAAAAACACACCCTGACTATTTTGAAAAACTTGTTGCAAAAAGATATAAATTAGATCCATCAATAAATTTAGAAAATTATGGCAAAGGTGCATCAGCTGTTGCTTTAGATAATATTGATATAATTTTTTCAGCTAATTAGATTTCAGATAATTTAATAAATTCAAATACAATATAGAATAATGATGGAACAGTATCAATAACAGATGAGTATGGTCGAGTTATTGAGGGGATTAAATTATAGGGAAGGGCAGATGATTTAAAAGTTTCTATTAGTAGACCTAATAATAATTCAAAACTTAAAATAGAAATTTTTATTTAGGGAATTAGTAAAGTAAATATGGGAGTGCTCCTTTCACCGATGTCTAAAGATATCAATGCTTATTATGGAAACGCTTCTTTTTTAAATCATAAGTCCTTTAATCTTAAAGATATTGATGGATCTATTAAGAAACTCACTAAAGAATTAGAATAGTCTTTTTATACTTCATTAAAAACTGTATCTGCTCGTATTCCATCGCAAGCATTTCAATCATTCTTGGCCAATGAAACGGTTGCATTTACAGAAACTTCTGAAAATAATGGTTATATGAATATATGGGAAATGTGGTTTCAGGGTTCTGACTATGATATAGATAAAGCTTATACTATGATGTATGAGTTGGATTCTAGAGGAAGAATTGCTGGAAATGCATTTACAGACTATTCATCTCCAGAGACTATTTAGAGATCTTTATTGTTAACCTGTCCGTCAGGAAAAACAATTTCAAAAATAGCTGAGGATGGTGGGGTTGATATGAATAAATTAAAAGCCTCTGAAATATTAACGGATAAAATTAAGAGAAAACTTCCATTAATAACATCACTAGATATCCAAATTGGGAATGAGCTTTCTCTAGTTTTAAAAGAACCCACTTTAACTATTTAGGATATTGAATTTATATTCTCAATAGTCGATCCAGTAACTAAATTAGATATTGTAGATAATATTCTTAAATTTTTAAATAATAAAGAAAATAAAAGTAAAAATATTTTTTATATCGGAGAGCCTTCAGATTTAATTGAAAACCTAAATAAATATAATAATTGGAATGAGGGTTTAGCAGCTAAAAAGAATAGAATTATGTAGGGCATATATTCAGCGGCGTCTGATTTACGTAATTTAAAAGCTGCATAGGTTCCTATGGAATCAAAACCAGTCACTAAAGTTATAACAAAGTATGCCGGTGGTAATAAGAAATATAATGATTTAAATCCATTTACAATATTTGAAATTTAGCGAGAAAATGCTGTTGGAAAAACGGATGTTGGTATTGCCGCAAATGCTATAAAGGCTGCCGGGGCTTTGTAGCAATTTTATAATATGCAACAGAATGGAATTTCACCTGAAGACTAGATTAATATAGATTTAAATTTTACAGTAATAGATGCGAAAACAGGAGAGGCAAAGAATATTCATGAACATTTCTTTACTCTAGCTAATACTAAAATTTCGTGGGAAGCCTTTGATGAAAGTTATAAAAGAGTGTTTGGAATAACATAGCATCCACTATTATAGGTGTTTAAAAATAAATAGTGGGCTGCTTTAGGAACTAGGGGTGCACATTATATGGATGTTTATGAAACAGCTGTAAAGATGGGTGTTATTAAATCTGATGATATTTCAGAAGAGGCTTTTAAAAAGTTTTTATATTTTTCAAGGTCCTTTGAACCAAATGTTGCTGATACATTGAGTATTTTTATATCTCTAGCAACTGATAATGCTAAAGAGTTAGCATTAGCAAAAATGAATGGGCGTCCAGAATTATTATCATTACCATTAGCAATGATTACTTATGGAATGCATATAGACGATGTTATTAATATATGTGTGAATTTAATGAACACCATTGCTAAAGATTTAGACTCAAGTAAATTTTCCTTGATAAAATTAGATACTAATGATATTAAAAAACTAATTCAAAAACACGCATAGGAATTTGATGAGAATACTTATAGATCACTATTAAAAGTATGTGATTTAGCATCTGAACTTAGAGATTTAACAAGTTATTTCAAAGTAAATTAGGGAGTTAAAAGTAAATATACTGAACTATCTGGATTTTTAACAGGTTTATCAAAAAGCAAAATTCAGAGATTTAAAAATATAAATATTTCAACACAGAATCAACGTAATATTGCTAAAGATTACTTAAGTAGAAATCCTGGAAAAAATATATTGGTAGATGGTTAGGAGCCATTAAATTTTGATAGACTATTTGATCCAAATAACTCTGAGTATAGAAAAAATGCCCTAGATCAGTATCAGTTTACGAAATCTGGTGTAAATGTAATGAGAGTGGTTTTAACTAGCCCACATTTTAATAAATAGCTTGAAAGCATCAGTAAAACTGTTAGATTGATTAGTTAGACTATTGGAAAAGCATCATTACTTAGATCCATTATAGATAAGCATTCTTTAGATGATTTAGATTTAGATGAAAATATTAATATTGAAGATGATAAAGATAATGATGGGGAGACTAATATTGAATACGCACAAATAATTCCTAATGGAACTAAAGATTATGTTAATTATTCTAATAAATTACTTAGATTAATAGACTAGTATTTTATACAAAAGGGATTAGAAGAGATGCGTGATTATAGCATTAAAAAATCTGAGATTTCTAAATTATTTCCAAACTGGAACCAAGATTTAGTAGATGATGCATTTATTGGTGTTACAGATTCTATTAAAGTTGATAGATTTATTGATTTTATGAATAATGCCTTTATTCCAAGCATTATTAAAAAATATAAAGATAATGCATTTGTATAGAGATTACAGGTTGTAAAAGATTATATAACTGAATTACCTTATTACGATATAACCTTAGATGCATTCTTAGCAAAAGAAGATCAAGCTACTGCTTTTAGTATAAATATGGTTTCCGAAGGATTTGATTAGATAGCACAGATTCCATCTGGATTACATAGTGTTATAGGCAAACCTTTAACGATTGGTGAACTTTTTTATTTATATAATGTTATTACTTCAAGAAATGATATAAAAGGAAGCACAACTTGTATATATCAAAATATGAAGAGATTTAGTAATATTACAGATTATATAGATAAATAGTTTGAATATTTAGATGAAGTAGCTCAAAAAACTGCAAGTTCCAATATGGAAGTGCGCAATTTAGCAGTAAAGCAAATGCTCGCTTGGAGAGCTGATATAATACCCTTCGCTAATGCACTTGCTCAATAGGGAACATATACAGATAAGGAAACAAGGGTTACAACTTCAGTAAAAAAGTCTTTTATTCAAACAATGTCTCCGAAAGAATTTGCTGCAAATATTGAATTTAATAAAGAGTCGATAGAAGCCTGGATAAAAACAATAAGCCCTCTATATAGTACTGTAAATGTTGATATTAGAGAAGGGGCATCAATTGAAACTGCTTAGTAGTATATTCTTGACGTGACTATAAAAACTGCAGGAACGGCAGTTTCGAAGGAAAGTACTACTAAATTCTAGTATCCTGTTTTAATTAATCAAACTAATGAAGATAGAATTAATGGTCGACCTATTTTTATAGAGAAAAAAACTCTAACAGATTTAGGAAATCATATTCTAACTAGAGTGAGTGATTGGGCAAGTCTTTTATCTGGTACAAAAAACTCAGGAACCTTTCTGTAGGATATTTCAATTTCAGAGATGTTTAAAAATTTAGAGGTTGAAGACAATCTTTTTGGAGATGATTTAATTAAATTTATTGAAGAAAAGCAACCAGTCATAATAAGATTGGATAAATCAAGTGAAACTTTGTCACATATTGAGTATATTGGTAATGCACCAATTATTGTAATTAATGAGAAATAGATTGGAATGGATAAGAACGGTAAATTATCACAGGATACATTAGTTACATTATTACACTTATATATATCTAGTAAACTTGGAAGGGTTGCTACAGACTTTGATAAATTAAATTATATATTAAATTATGTATCAGAAACAGAAGGAATAACTGAGGATAATATTAGAGCTTTACTTAATAAGTCTGAAAAAATTAAAAAATCTAAACTATGTAGGGCATTTATTAAATCTATAGATGATAATTAGTAGACTAATTATATAAAATCAAAAATTTGGACAAATTTACAGTTATATACCAATGCTTTAACTAATGAATAGATTTATTATAAGAAAGTTTCAGAAGCAGAATCAGATATAGCACCAAAGGAAGGAGATATATTAGTAGACTCGGATGGAACACGATACATTTATATGGGTTCAGACTTAACTGGGTAGGGTATTTATGTAAAAATAACAAATATTAAAAATTTAGATAATCCATTAGTTGATTTAACCTTTGGTTTGAATTAGGGATTTAAAAGGGTCAAGACATTAAGATTAAATAGAAGTTATAAATTAAACGAATTTGATACAACTCTAGATTATACAAAATATGAACTAAAACATATCAATATTACTAATTTAAAAGTTAATGATGTCGTTACATTTAAAGGAGTTACATATGTTGTTAGTGATATTTTATATGATGAGTCTGAAAAAGGTATACTTCCAATACTGGTTTTGAGATCTATTAATACTCCGAAAGTTAATACTGCTATATTTCCAATAACTAAACAGTAGGATGTAGATGCATATATCTCTCCAGAGAATTCTATAGCAACATCAAAAACTAAAACTTTACATGTTGAAAATTTTTAGGATATGGGAAAAGATATACAATTAAGAATTCTAAACAATTTAACTTTTGGAGATACAATAGAATTAAATGATGGACAGAAACTGACAATAAAACAGGTTCAAAATGACTAGTTTATAATTTCTACTTCTGATCGATTAATTCCAATAAATAACATTAGGGAAATATTTATGGAAAATGCATTAAAAGACACTGATTTATTTATCCATAAAATTATCCCTAAACAAGTAATATCTGAGAAACAATATGAAATTCAGGAATTAGCTCAATCAGCACCTTTTATAAATTCTAAAGTTTCAATAATAAAACCAGATAAAGGCAGAAAAACGTTTTATACTCTAACATAGGTTTATTACGATGGCAAAAATGAATATGACGAATTTAACTTAGACTCATTAGATCAGGTGGGAAAGGTTACAGAATATACAACATTAAAAACTGGAGATGTTATAACAAAGGTCGGGACAACTAAATCTGGAGATCGTGCATACATTGCTTACTAGATTTTACAAGTAGGAACTGATAATGTAATATGTTCATATATAAATTCTAAGGGAGATGTTGCTGGAATACTATAGATAGAAAAAACACATCTATTAAATGGAATGCTTTACAGGGAACCTTCACAATATTCTGAAAAGATTACTGCTGAACCATTGACTATAATAAATGAAACAGACTATGGATATGGGCAGGAAATTTTAGAGCATCTGTCAAAAATGTTTCATACAAATGTAAAAATAGTAAATAGCCCAAAGGAGAGATGGAATGCAACTGTTTAGGATGGTTAGATTTTTATTAATATTTCTAAAAAACCAGATACAGAGAGTGTTGAACAATATGTTGCAAAATTTGGTTTACATGAGTTCACACACTTAATGTTGGCAAATCTTAGAGCCAATTAGCCGACTGTGTATTGGGAACTTATTAATAAGTTTTATAAAGGACTCGGAGAAACTTTACCAGAAGAAGATCTCGATGAAAAAATTGTTGTGGAGATAGAGAATCGAATATCAGATTATATTAAGTCTGAGGAAGCTTTATCAAAAACAATAACCTCAGAGGGCTTATTAAATACTATTAATTTAGGATTTAGGGAATTATTTAAGGGCTTAAATCTTCAGATTCCGCAAAGTTCCTATGATATTAACCACGCCATTTATTATAAAAAAATAACATCATTTATGCAAAAAGCCAGAGTTAATTTTGTAAATGAGCAGGGGTATTATACTGATATTCAGGAAATTAGGGCAAGATATCTAAAAGATGAGTTAATTAAACAAATAACTAAGGAATGTAAGTAATGAATTGTTTTTATGTATTAAATTATAAAGGTGAAACTCTTAAGGCTTCTACAATAGAAGCCTTAAGAGGTTAGATTCAGGGAAAAGTAATTTCTGAAAGATTTTCTGAGGCTTTAAATCAAGACCTTACATTTTATAGTACCCATTCAGAAGAATTTAATAATATATAGAACCATATTAATGAAAATAGAAGGACTTATGATAGTTCAACTCTTACAGGATTTGATACTGTTACTAGTCTTGGGTAGAAATTTTATTCCAAGGATTCTGCCGAAGACGGTGTAAATAAACAGAATAGGGAATTTTATAGAGAGTTTAGAAGATTATTTGGTGATAAATATCATAAATATATTTAGATGTATTCTGATGGAAATTCGGAAAAGACTTTAAAGTCCTTAGATGATTTAATAGAACTCTGCAAGAGTTATTAGAAGAGCTTAGTCGATAATAAATAGTTTAGAGATGAGACTGATGCATTTAATATTCACTTGAGAGATTTTCTACTCCACTTCGATTCAAAAGATCCAACAATTTTTGCAAAAAATGTAGAGCAGAGTATTAAAAATTTTAAACGAACTTTAGTAGACACTTTTGGAGAAGGAAATTTAGAATGTGAAGTGCCTCTTTGGATAAAGGATGGAGATACAAAATTGTAGGGACGTGCCGATGGGATTTTTTTTACAGAATCTGGAAATGTGATTATTTTAGATTTTAAAACAAGTTCAAATATTTCTATGAGTGTCCCGACGTTATAGAATCACTATTTATAGCTAGAACTTTATAGAAAATTGGTTTCTAAGACTTTCAACGTTCCTTTGGAAAGAATTTAGATTCGAAATGTTAATTTTGTTTATAATGAAAAATAGGAAATTTTAGTTAAGGATTTTGAAGATCCATTAGTAGGTTTGGGAAAAAATTCACAAGGCCCCCTATTAATTGTAAATTCTAAATTTCCAACAATCGGCAAAGTTCTCCCAAAAGAAGTAATTGAAAAGCATAACGAAAAACTAAAAACCAGAGTGGATATATTATGCACGGGACGTATTTTGGAGAAGTCTACCAAGGAATATCTTAAATAGTAGATTGAAAACTCTGTTAATAATGATCGTGAATGGTATCCAGTGTGTGCTGAGAATACTGTAGTATCTTGGAAAAAATTAGATAATAATATTCTTGTGGGATATAATAAAGACTCCGAAGAAGAGGTTAGAGGAACTATAGAGGAGTTAATAGAGCAAGAATAGAAAGCAATAAAAGAGAAATTTGAGGGTTCATTATTAACTGTTATAGAGATTCTAAAAACGAAGAATATAGAGGCATTAAATAATTTTTTAAATAAACAGAAACATGAAGATTGGGCATCAGCATTCTCTTATACATTATATCACTATATGAGTCCTTCATGGGAATATGTTAAATTTGAACCATTGGAGGCTTAGGGTATTATAACTATGAAAAATACTGATGGTTCTTATGAGTTTATAGTACCTGTTCCAGATAGTAAATAGCTTAATTATATGATAGATCCAAGATCTAGTCTAATAACCCCGGCATTAAAAGATCAAACAGTTTTACGTGAATTTAAAGAATCAAAAAATTTACCAAATCCATCTGTTGGAAATTTATATTTAATAAAAACATTATTAACTATTGCTGAATATAGAGAATTATTTTAGGATGGGTAGCCGAAAATATCTGCAATAAAAACTATCTCAATGATAAATGGATCACATACTACTATTCAAAATTTTACCCCATTTTTAACAGCTATGAGGATATTATCTTATGAAGCCAATAATAAACCAGAAGTTGTAGAAAATGCTGAAATTTTTAAAGATGTTGAGAAAGATCTAGATTAGATTATTTTTATTGATCCGGTAGTTACATTAAGTAAACATGTTGCTGATTTATTATATATATCAAGTATAAGATATTTATAGGATCCTTTTTTATCTGCAAATGTCGGAAAATAGTTAACAGAAGATGAATTAGAAGAATTACTAGATCATATAAAATCTGACTACCAATCTGAATATGATAATAAAAATTCAGAGATGGGTAAATTATATGCTGCTATAAGTCAGTTATTGTTAACTATGAAAAATATGGCTCCGGAAGAAATGTATTCAATGCATATGAGGAGTCTTACATTTGATGAGTCTATTTTGGCCGGCATTGATTTATTTAGATTTGGTGATATAACTAGATTTAATAAATCTGGACTTATGCTTACAGGTATAGCTTAGGGATTACATACGTCAGTATCATACGCAAGCCCTGATGAGCTTGTGCGATAGTTTGATGGTGCTTTTAGTGTAGCATCCGCATAGATAGAAGCTGAATTTTTAAAAGAAGTTTAGGAAATAAATTTAGCTACTAAAAAGTTTTTAGATGAAGATACTTCATTGCGAGGTACATTAACGGGTAATCACGAATCCGCATATGAATCATTATTAATTCATTCTTCTGATGGAAGCTTACATCCATCAATGATGTTAAAAAATCCATATGATAAAAATTCAGGATTAACTCCGGCATAGAGTGAATATTTAAAAATAGTTCTTTGGTCTTTTAATCGACATAGAATGACAAAATTAAATAGTAAATATCGTAAAATGTCTTATGCTGAGTTAGAAAAGTCTGATGGATTTGAAGCCTATAAGAATATTCTCTTAAATAATGGTAAATATTTTGAGTTACCGTTATAGGAACGATAGGGAGCTGTTGGATTTATTAAAAATATTCAATCTGTATTTTAGGGTAAAAGTTTATCTGAAGCAATTCATAAAGAAGTTTCTCAATGGAAACATTATTTAGAGCCAAATTTATTAAATGAATAGTAGGCTTAGGAACGTGAGGAAAATATTAAAAAATTAAAATATATTAATTATTATAAAGAAAGTGCAAAAAATAGATCTAGTAGAGTAAATTCAACTAATCCAATTGAATGGGAAATTAATTTAAATAAATTAACTCTGTCATATGCAGTTGCAGATATAAAGGAAATATATTTTACAAAGCTTTTAAAAACTGTAGATCATTAGATGGCAATTATTAATCTGGCAGAATTAGCTACAGGTCAATCCATGCAAAATTAGCGAGAAACTTTAAAGAATCGTATTAAAGTATCAATTTATAATGCATCATTAACAGAGAGTGAAGATGAGGATTTACTAAAAACAATTGGATTTGTTAAAAGTATGTAGAGTCTTACAAAAATAGCAGTTAGACCAGCACTATTTATAAAAGAAATGCTCCTAGGTAGGATTAGAAATATAAGTAGTGTTTTAACTAATTAGATAAGAAATGATTATAAGATAACATTTGAACATTTACTAAGTGCTGCAGAGGAAGTTTTTGGTGAGGGCTTTTTAACAAAATCAAAACAACTTCTAGGAGGTAAATCTGCCGGAGATTTTGGATTTATAGATGCAATAAATAATGTTTATTAGATAAACGATAGAGATTTAAATGTAATCGGTGAAACATTAGCCTTTGACAGATGGGGTATACATAATTTAGGATCTCGAATGTTATATTTAAATGTAGTTGCACCAGATTGGTTTAATAGAATGATTATATTTATTGCAAAAATGAAGGCGGATGGTACATTTAATGCACATTCTGAAGTTGATGGTAAATTGGTCTATGACATCGAAAAAGATGAACGTATAAATTATTTCTGGAAAAATAGACATAAAAATCTTACAAAAGATAAAAAATGGGTTGAATAGAAAGCTTTATACACAGTCAAAATGCAACAATTTTCTCATGAAGGCTGGAAAAATGCCTAGGGTGGGGAATTAAGATTTGGTTAGGTTACAGATGACTCAAATAACCCAATTTACGATCCTCTACCAAGAGCTTATACTGTCTAGGAGTAGAATTCAATAAAAGAATAGATTGGTTTAATATATGGTTATTATGGACATGAGGAACGTGCAAACATGTAGAAAGGTTGGTGGTGGACTATGTATACCAATTTCTTAACTTTCATGCCTGCGGAAATAAGAAAATATCTGGCTGTTGGTATAGATTCATCGGTAGGTTCTACAGTTCATTTAGAAGATCCAATTTCAGGTAAGAAATTATATTACAAATATGATGATAAAATTAAATTGACTAGAAAGGTAGTCGCTGGAGAAAATGGTATTTCTGAAAATGGAATTGACACGACGACAGGAGAGGCTTTGGAACCAGTTCTTGAATGGAAAGCTAACCCGATTGAAGGTTTAGCCGTGTCTACAGCTAAAACAATTCATGATGTTGCTACTGGAGATATTCAACATATCAGAGAAAATCCACAACAATGGGAAAATACTAAATTATTTTTGTTTAATTTACTATTTGCAGCCATAGTATCAGCAATTATAGCAGCAATTATGGAAAATTTTTCAGATTTGAAGAAAAATGCTACGGTTGCTACAACTGTAGATTTATTTGATAGAACAGCTAGGGAATTGAATATTTATGAATCTTTAATTAAACCAGTAGATCAATTTGGAATAATTGGAACTGATTTTATACAAAAAACATTCTAGGATGCAGCCAAAACCATTGAGTCTGATGAATATAGTTTATTAAATTTCTCAAATGATTTATTTAGTATAATAAAAGATACTCATTTAGTTTAAAAAAAAAATAACCCCTATCGGATTTCTCCGATAGGGGTTATTGATTTAATATATAATTTGATTATATGGATAGGTTATTTGATTTGGAATAATATATGGATATTACTGCTTATATCTCGTAAAAGTTGTAGTGCTTCAGAAGCAGTTATTTGATCATTTTCTAGCAATCTTTCTATAATTTGTTCTGAAGTCATAAGTTTTATTTTAATTAATATTTGTAAATCTCATTATTAATTTTCCATTTTTATCATATACGGATGTAATATCCCATCCATTTTTATATGCAATTTTAAACATTGCTGAATTTATCATAGTTTTAACTGGAAGACTTACAGAATTTAAAAGAAAAACAACCTTCTCTGGAGTTAATGATCCATCATTATATAATGAATCATACTCCAGTAAGATTGTAATAATATCTTCCAATGTTAATTGTTTAGCTTGAAGCCATTTAGAAAAAATTTCTTTCATATATATAATAGTAGTTATGCATTTAGTTTAAATATCAAATTATCTCTAACTTTTTCTAAATTCTGAACACTCTCTTTAAGTTTAGCAATTTCTTCTGTATATTCTTTAATAAAAGGTTCTTTACGAAGTTCTTTTACATCGGAAGAATATTTATCTAAAAATCTTTTAAATAATTCTTTAAGTCTTTCAACTTCTTTTTCTAGATCTTTATTCTTGTCTTGAAGCTGTTTATTATCATATTGTAATTCTTGAATATAAGACTCAGATTCACCAAGTCTTATATTCAATTTACTAATCAATTCATCAGCGGCTTTTAATTGATATCCTTCAGTTAGATGGACTCTATATACTTTTTTATTCATCTTCTGGTCTAATATGTATTAAAATTGGTTGTAGGGGTATATTATCAGAAGACCACTCAAAGAATTTACAGGTAGCTTGTTTGCCAATAAAGTCTTCTGGATGTTCTATATAATAAACTCTAGTGTCTGCATTACCTGTTGGCTTTGCTGAGAATTCCTTTCCTTCAGCAGTCTTTAAAATAAAACACATATCTTCAGGTCTAAGTCCTTCTTTTACTCCCACTATTTCAAATTCTTGATCTTGATATTTTTTAAGTTTTACCATATAAATACCAGATCGTTTATTAATTCCATACTCCTTATTTGGATTTCGAGCTACAAGTCCTTCAAACCCCTCACTAACATATAAGTTATGTTCTTTCTCAATTTTCTGCCAGCCACTTAAAGGTTTCTGTTCTAAGATTTTTATATTTGTGTTTTCAAAGTACCATTCAGAGTTTTCTAAAAATTCATATCTTTTACTGAATGGCTCTTTTGATATTAAATCATATACCCAATATTCTAATTTGGAACATTCATCATCCCATTCTTGCAGTCTGGCTAAGCCCGATATTCTTTGAAGAGGATATAATACATCATGTTTATACAATTCTCCGTCTAAAATAATATCTGGATTTTGTTGAAAGAAGTTTATTACATGTTCATCTGTTCTTATATGGGTGGTGGCAATATCATAAGTTCCACCGCCTCTGGATGCTGTATGAACTTCTCCGTCTTTAAAGTACATTAAACAACGCACTCCATTTAATTTTCTGCTCACATACCACTCCTTATCAAAAATATTTACAGAACATTGATCTGATGATTTAGCAAGCATTGGTTTTGGTATTCCAGATTGATCAGTAACAGAATCTCCTAATAATGTTTTAATATCATCTTCAGATAATTCAGACTCTTTTTTGTAGGTTAATTTTGAAAGTCTTACATATCCAGAATCCAAATATTTCTTCAGATAAGAATTATACATAAGTGAAGCCTGCTCAGCAATATTTCTTCCCGCTTTGCCAGATTCAATTTTAATAACTGGTTGGTGGGTTTCTTTCCCACCAAATTGACCAGTTATTCTTTCTAATAAATATATTTCATCTTGAGCAGTTAAACTAATTTTAACCCTTTGAATTCTGTTCTTATTATTTAATTTTACTAAATATTCACTTTTCATTTTACACCAGTAGAATTAAATCCATCAGAACCTCTATTAGTTTCATCTAAAGTATCAACCTCCTTAAAAACCATGTGTGGAATAGGAATTAGACATCCCTGAGCAATTCTATCTCCATAGTTTACAGAAAATACATTGCTGGAAGTATTTAGAAGTGCTATTTTTATTTCTCCTGTATAATTGGAATCAACTACACCGCCAGAAACTTTAATTCCGTCTGCACCTAAACCAGATCGTTCTTGGATTTTAAACATATATCCTCTTGGAAATTGTATGTGTAGACCAGTTCCAATAAGAGCTCGCCCATCTGGATATATTAATAACGAACCATTATGCATTGCAGCATTTGCTAAATTAGATATAGAGTTAGGCTCAATAACCGCACGTAAGTCTACACATGCATCCCCATCCTTGCTATATGTAGGAAGGGGATTTTTACTTGTATTTACTATTTTTATTTCTATGTCATTCATAATCAAAAATATTTATTGTTGTTGAATTATCTGGATTGTGTCTATTTCTATAAACTATTTTTGGTGTTTTATAAAAATCATAAAAAAGTCCCTCATTATCTACATAGAATTTTTTATTAGTTACTCCACAAGTATAAACATCTGGTTTATACCATGATATATAAGCAACTAAATCTTTTTTTGCATCTAAATCATAATCTCCGCCAATTATATAAATAAAATCAGACTTATCTATAATTTTATTTAATTCTTCTAAATCGAATTTGATTTTTTCACCATAGTTAGGAAGAATAATATTTCCTATAGACATTCCTTCTGTAAATTCATCTAGTTTTTTCATATTTGTTTTATATACAATGAACAGTGACATATATTATTTTCCCTATATTCTTTACAGGGACAGATTCTATCCTCATGAGTTTTCCCAGGATTATTACATGGGCATTCTCCATTATTTAAATCAATTTTTTTAATAATTGAATTAACTATTTTATCACTTGGATTAAGTATCCAACCCGGTTTTCTGAATATTAACATTATTCCAAAATTTATAAGTTATATCTTCTACGTCTATTGTCATGATATCTCCATCTCCTAATCCAGCAATTAATTCTGTATCTGGAGAAGTGGACCATAATTTATATAATCGCTGATTAGTTGTAGGTTTATCTAAGCCACCACGATTTTTATCAAAATGACCCAATTTAATATAATCGAGATTTACATAACTTATACCAGATACTTCTTTTAAATTATCCCTTCCAGAGTACCAAGCAATGTTTTTAGTAAAACAATTATCGTGAGATTGACATAATGCATTAATTAAATATCCCAATTCTTCTGTGTCAGAATCTCCACCTAAAAAACAAATGGTAGTAACACCATCATTATCATCACATAATTTAATTAATGTTTCTACTGTAAGTTCGGCACCAATATCTTTCCAAAGTTCTTTAGAATGACAATCTGGGCAGTGTATTGGGCAGTTTGAAATGTTTATACATAGAGTAATTTCATCTGGAATTTCTCTAAATGTTACTTGAGTTGTTGTATATTTAAGCATATAGATTTACTATTTTCATTTAATATGAAGCACTATCATCATTATAGTATTCTTGTAATAATGTCTTCTATAATTACCAAACATCATAATCAGTTACATCTTTACTTTCATTACAACAATCACATGTGATTATTGTAGAAATTCCTATATTACTACTAAAAGATTGCCTGATAGTAAATCCCATAGTTTTAAATTTACTATCAGGCAATTTATAGCATTTTCTCTTTAAATGTTCATTCTCAAATTTTAATAATTCTGTTAATTCTTTATCAGTAAATGCCTTATCCATTATTTTTCACTTATTATTTCGCATTCATTTTCATCCCAATTAAGGCAGTTATCTCTTAATACCTTTAATCTTTTCTTTAAATTAGGAGGTAATTGATAATCTAATATCTCTGAAAAAACTTTTGGGACTTGTTCTAATATTTCCTTCAAAGTTAAATATCTCTCAGAATATATTTCTGATAAATCACTATTTTTCCAATCTATATTAAGATCCGCATTACCATCTTCATCCTTTTCTATACCAGTAGAAATATAATTGACAGTAGGAACAGTAACACTTTTGCTAAAAGTCTCACTAATACTTAATTCGGCTCTAACAATTGGTAAATTATGTTCAGTTTCGGGATTTTGTAAAGACGAAATCATACATATTCAATAATTAAATGTTCATCTTGACGATTTATAAGTGCATCATATACCTGCATTTCAGTATCAGGTGTATAAGCATTTCTAAGGATAATTTCATAATCATAAACCTGTTCGGGGTATGCATTAAGTATTTCTCTTAAAGTCATAGTTCAATAAATTTTTCTCTTAATTGATCTAGAGTCATTAAACCAGAATGTCTCCAATATTCTATACCCTGTTTAAAACAGATTATTGAAGGAACATTTCTAATCTTATATTTTTCAACTAATTCATCATTCTCATCAACATTAACTTTTTTAATATTAATGTTTGGATAAATTTTTTCAAATTCTTGTAGATTATTTGATAATACCTTACAAGGCCCACACCAGTCGGCATAAAAGTCGACTAGTGTAAAACCTGATAAATCTAAACTTAAACTATTTTTTGTTACTTCGTAAATCATAATAAAAATTCTGATAAATTTAGAATAAATTTTTTCTTTTTGGCACCTACTAAAAATTCCATACCTTCTAACTCTTCATCCGACAAATAGTCGCCACCATTAACTCGAAGAATGAAATCATAATCCTCAAATCCTTTAAATTCTGAAATAAATTCACTTACTTTCATATTATTCAAATTTAATTATTAATTTATTTTTCTTTTTACTATATAATAACTCGCAAGTATCTAAAGGTACTTCAGTATCAAAATATTGAAATATTAGTTTACAATCTTTATGTTCGCTAATTTCTGAAATAAATTCTTCTACAGTCATGATTTTAAATATTTTTAGAATATACTCTAGTTTTCTGTTCTATCTGACGTCCCTCAGACCAATTTTTAATTTTTGTAAGATATCCAATTACCCTATCCCATAAAGAAATATGAGTACTTCCGCATTTGGGACATACTTTAAATGGTTGTTTAGCTATATAACCACAATCATCACATTCACAATTAGGGATATTAAAGGTAAGATATTTACATCCTTTTTGTGCAGCAAATAATAATAATTTTCTGTATTGTTCTTTTGATAGATGTGAATCTAAATTTATATGGCATGCCTGCCCACCATCCATTTGATCGGCTGCAAATTCAGAACTATGTAAAATTATTTTATCAAGAACACTTATTTCTAAATCATTTGGTTTAAATATATAACTAGCATAAAGATTAGTATCAGAAGGTGTCCAATATCCATCATTTTTATCTCTATTATATAATTTTATGGAGGCGGACTCCGCAGGAACCTGTTCACAGTTAAACCTCTCTGTTTCAGTACGATGTAAAGAATTCTGTTCTTTTATTAATCCAAATAATTCTCTACACAGTCTTTTATAATCTGGATTGTTATTACATTTTATTCCTACAACTTCAGCCATTTGATTAAGTGCATTTATTCCAATAGTTAAATATTGTTTGTCTAGATCAATAAATCCGGCATCATATGCTGCATATAAATGATGGTCTTTCGCCCAATGAAGTAACTTATTATAAGCCGTTTGATATTTATAAACCCTATCCAAAATGTTTATTAAATATAATTTAAAATCATCAATCCAATCATCAATAGGTCTATTTATTGGGAAATCAAAGTATCCTTGTGACTTTTGAAAATCTTGCATTATTCGATTTAAATCTAAGGTAATTACATTTTTTGATCCAGTCATTACTCCTATTTGCCCATTTGTGAAGTTGAATGTGTTCTCAGTTAAAGAATTTTGTAAACGGCAGCAACTGCTCAAAGAATCAACTGTTTTACTGGTATATAGAAAGAATGAATTACCTTCAGAATATTCTTGGCATACAAAATCAAAAGTAGACTTATCTTTAAAATCACCATTTTCAATTAAACAAGCGTAGCTGCAAACTGGAAAGGTTAAAATACATTTTAATCTCTCCTGATTCAACCAGTGTAAATATTCTTGTTGTAACCAATTAGTGGTTTCCCAAACCGGCTTACTTCCATCTGGGAAATAAAAATCACCAAACATTCCCTCAAAGAAGTATTTATCAAAGAAAGAAAAATTAGTAAACGGGCTCTGCATTCCACGTGATCCGGCAACTTGATTAATAGAATAGGTTATTTGTTGAAAATATTGATGTAATTGTTGTCTGATTGTTCTATTTCCAATTTTATCATTCAAATGGTATATATAATCTTCACCGTAATCCTTTCGTGCAAATGAATCCATATACATTAAAACTTCTGGACAGGCGACTGCCCCCTTTACTTCACTTGCTAAAGCAAATACAAGATTAATAAATATTCCACAGAAAGACTCCAAAGATTTTGGTGTGACAGATTTACCTCCAAGCTTAGCAATTCCATCAGTTAAAAATGGATACATTGAAACAGACATACAGTATGACATGAGAATTTGGCTAGAAAAATCGTGAGGATAACAAATTGTTTTAAAATCAGTCCTCATTTGTTTTATAGAAAGTTCTGGATAAAGTTTCTTTACCTCATTCTCCCAAAGATACATATTAGTATTAGCATTAATTGCTTTATGTATTTCTGCGTTTAATACCCCGACTCCCTTAGTCCCAACATTAGAATTATCATCAATTGTAGCGTTAGCAGCATTTTTTGAATTAACAAAGTTTGTGATAAATTCAACATCCGATTGTGCTAAATCTCTTAAATTTTTATGCTTCTCTCTATACAAAATATAAGCTTTAGCGGCGTCATATTCCTTCTCATCCATCATAGATTTTTCAACAAGATCTTGAATTTCTTCAACTGAGAATGGATCAGTTCGCCCATCATAATCTTGTTGCATAAGTTCTCCAACAACATTGTCAAAAACATGTTCAGTAATCATGTCTGGAAATTCATGATTGACACTTAAAAAACAATTAAAAATAGCCTTCTTAATCTTATCAGGCTCATAATCAACAATTTGTCCATTTCGTTTTAGTACTTTCATAAGATTTTTATTTAAAAGTGAAAAGATACAAAGTTACTAAAATTCCCCCAATAAACAAAATTTAAAGGGGGAATTTTATATTAAAAATTAAAAGCTTTCTTTCGATCACTAAGAACTTTAGCTTTTTCTTTATCATAAAAAGTTTTTAATAAAGAATTAAATCTTATAAAAGTTTCTTTTGAAATTGGAATTATTTCATATGGATCATCTATTGTAACAAGATAAACACTTCCGTATTTAAATCTCCTATAAATATTTTTAAAGGGATTTATATCCTTATCATATAAAGTAAAATAAACCATAACGTCTAGGTCAACATCTCTAATATATAATCCGTCATTATAAACATTTAATACATATCTATCAGAGTTAAATTGCCCTAAAGTTATTTGAGTTATAAATTCATTTAATTCTTGTTCTGTCATAGCCCTATAAGCTTATTTATTAAATAGGTTTTTTCAATTATATTAATTATATCATCTTCATCTGAAAGTGCTTGAAGCAATGCTCTATAAATATTAAATTTATTAGTATCAACCTCAGTGAAATAAGGACTTGACACATCTTTTACTAAATATTTATATCCATTAATTGGAATAGACGTAGCTAATTTAACCTTTCCAAAATCAGAAATATCAATTAATGATAGAGATTTATCAACCCATTCTCCCAACAATTGAGTCAATTCCATATATGGAACACTACAATTTGATAAAGCATCTATTTCATCTAAAGCTAGTTTATTCCACTTATCTTGATTTTTAAACATGTCTATAGATTCATCAACAAAAGAATAGTCTAATGTTAATTCTTCTTCAATTTTTTGGCATTGCAAATCGTCAGAATTAAAAGAAATGAAATTTCCATTTGAATCTAATAATCCTCTATAAAATTTTGCAACAGGCATTCTAGTATCTAAACCATAAATCATTCCTATTACATTTTCATAGGTTCCAGGTGAATTAAAAACAACTTGAATATGCACCCTGTTATATACTATATCTGTAATATTATCTGTTACAGATAATTGATTGGCAGGTTTAACATTACATGTAATTGTAACATCAAAATCCTTAAATCTATCTATAAAAGGTTGAATATAAGACTCTGACGATAAATACTGCTTGTTTTTTATTATTGTTGATTTCCCCTTTAATACTTCACTTAATAATTCAATCATAAACCTTTATAAAATAATATTGCTATAACATCTAATCCTATTATTGTAAGAGAATAAATAATAAGTTTAGAATAGGAATAAATTTGGGCTATAATATTTATAATTTTATATAACTGAGGCTTTGTGAAAAAATTTTGAACAATGGGTCTTTTATTTAATTCTGAATTTATTTCCGGATCATTACAAAACCATTCTTCAGTAAAGTCATTCTTTAATGCTGATAGGAGGCCTCTAACATCATTTCCAATATTAATTAAAACCCCAATACTAAATATTAACATTAAAATAATTACTACTTCCATATCAATCCTCCTTATCAAATCCAAAAGCTATATACTTACCTACACAAGTTCCTGCTGATGGTGTATATATAGAATAACCAGCAATAGGAACTATATCTGGAACTTTAACAGCCATTATTGCATAATCTTTATGATTTTTTGCCGTTAATCTCTTAATTTCCGACAATGCTTCAGCCTTATTATCTACAAATTTTATAATTTTCCCATATTCTACAATATCAGGCTCTTCATAATATGTTTTAATTATATCCCCATCATCAGTTGTATCTATTTCTGGAAAAGTTTCCATAGAGATATTTGCCTCTACAATCATATAATTAAAAGTCCACTCTCTAGTACTTTCTACAATATTATTATATATTTTATAGGGTCGTATTCTTGTATCCTTTACTGGGGGGCTTAATACAACATATAATCCTAAACCTGGGGTATTTTTTGTTTTTTCGGCTAATTGTTCTGCAGCAAAAATTGAAAAGTCTTTAGTTCCAGGAACAGGACTTCCAGCCTTCGTCCATGCCTGTGTACAATTTGTACCTGGAATTGCAGCATGGCATGGGTGAAAATTTAACTCTTGAAAAGCCTCCTCTTTGGTAAATCCAGTACATTCTTTAATTTGTAATTTCATGTCTATTAAAATGGGCACCACTGATCAGTTATTTCTCTAATCCGTTGTGCAATTATATTACCAACTTTATCTAAATCTTTATATTTATCTGGTTTATTAACTGTTATTACTTGATATAAAAGATCATCACATAAAAGACTTAAATTTATAAAATAATCATCTTTACCATTTCCAACTGTGAAAGTTTTTCCAAAAAGTTCCTCTAATACATCTTTTGTATTTTTATATTTACTTGAATCTTTTTCGCGTAATTGAAATGTAAGATAACATATCAATTCTATAAGTTCTAACTTTTCTTTAAAACTTCCAGAAGTTAGTGTGCCTAAGGAATAATTCATCATATAAAAGTTTGATTTACTTTCATAGGTCTCGCACATATTGTTCGTAGTCTTTGTCCCAGCCATATAATTGATAAAATGCTATTTGAATTAATAATGATTTTAACTCTTTTTTACCTAAATCTAACCAAGCTTGATTGATTGGAAAGTTTTCAGCTTTATTTTCCCCTGTAGTTTCTACTGCCCAAACATTAACTCTATAAGTATATCCTGTTAAATGTAACGTTTTCTCGCAATACCATTTTAAAAATAACATATATAGAGCAAATTGTCTATAATAATGATGATGAGATAATACTCCAGATACTATTTGTCCATTTATAACTTTATCCATAAAATTATAAATAGGTTTACTAGTAGTTTTTACATCATTTAAATATATTATTTTCTTCTCTGGATCTATTACGATACTATCGGCTTTGCCTTTTAACTTTAAGGTCATTTGGGATTTATCCGGGAGAGTTACTAAGAAATCTGCAAAAAATGCATACTCATTCATAAACTTCTTTTCTTGAATAAGATTTTCAGATAAAATTCTTTTTATAAAGAAATTATTCTTGATAGATTTTACACATCTGTTACAAGTTTCTAAATCTTTTTTAGGTAAAACATATACATCTTTTATTGGGTCATCAAATTCCCCATGTGATAATCTTATATAATAATCTAGACCTTTTTGTAAAGCATTTCTGAGTATTTTTGGAGTGATTTTATTCTTATAATAATCAGCGTCAATAGAGGCCTTAGATATAGAGGACTCTATAGATTCTCCAAGTTTTCGATATTTATAAACTTTCTCAATAAAATAACCAAGTTTACCTGAAGGCTTTCCCTCATAATCACTAACTAATATTTCATCTTCGGATAATATCTTTCCATGTACACAAGTTCCCAAAAGAAGAGAACTATTAAAGCCATGTTGAAATCCTGCTAAATATTTAGCTTTATCCCCACCCTGATCTGCATTAAGTAAACTTAATTTTGAATTACTAATTGCTGGAATCTTAAAATATTCCGAATCAGGCATCTTTCCACCAGTAACATCAACAACCTGAACAGTTGAATTAGAAATAAAATTTTCTATAAGCATGACAAATAGTTTTAAATTTTAAATCCATAATTCTAAGAGGCGTGTCAATATCCTGATTATATGGAGTATTATACAAAAAAGCTGGAATACCTGCATTTAAGGCATCTGACACATTTTTCCAGCTATCATCTATAAATATCTTAATTTCATTATCTTTTAATGGAATTCTTTTTAATTGACTGACTTTACTTAATTTATATCCCATCACCTGATATACAGGACTATTTGGAAAATTATTCTTTTTGAGCCATTTTTTAGTGGTATATTTAGAATTTATTCGGGCAGTACAATAAGCTAAAGGTTCAAAATCTAAATCATTTAGTTTTGGTAAATTTTCCCAAAATTTATAATTATATTTTAAATCTGTAACCTTCTGCGTAATTTCTTCTGAAGTTAAATCTTGATAAGAAACATTGAATTCTTTTTCAAAACCACCACAAAAGTCAGCAATACATTGATCGCAATCACATACAATACCTAATCCTCGCATAATGTATTAATAAAGAGTTTTAATTTTTTATCAACTTTATTATCTTCGAGGGTTGTAGGTAATCTAAGTAATTTTCCATGCTCTAAACAGAATTTATTAACAATTTTATCTCTGTTTTGCTGCTTTATAAAATCGGAAATTCCGTTTTTATGGAATTGTTCTATGTATTTAAAATGTTGAGGTCCATCGACTTCTATGAATCCTATGGAATTCCCCTTCTTAATAACGAAATCTAAAAATACCTGCTTTTTAGCAAATGCTGTTTGAATATAGAGTCTATATTCACTTTCAAAATCATCAATTAATCCTTCTTTTAAAGAGGCTATTAGAAATTGCTCCACATATTTTTCATGATAATATCTTTTTATATTTCTAAAAGGAGCAAATCCTTTAGGTCTAGTTACATTCTCTATGTTTATCATTTTGTTATTTTTATCGTAATATTTAACGTCCCTCAGACGATAGCAATGTCAAAAAATAATCGAAAGGAATCATTGCTACTGTACCAGGACTATTATGTCCATTTTCACCTGATTTTTTCCAAATTATTGTAAATGGTTTAGATTTGTCTAAACAATCATTTTCAATTCCAAAATAATTTGGGGTATTCTTTGTATATTTACATTGAATTAATACAGGTAAACTTTTACTTATAATATCTACTTTATTAGCATCAGCAGTCTTGTCTTGATTTCTACTAGAAACACAATCAGCATATCCAATTTCTTTCAGTTTCTTAATAACCTCAAGTTCAAATCTGTTGCCTTTCCTTTTATTTCTTTTACCAAGTTGGGCTAATTCTTTTTTATTTTTCTTCATTTAAATAATATTGTTTTAATAACTCAACTTGTTTTTTAGTTTCTTCAATTCCGAAAGCTTTACAAAAATCACTGGGATCTTTAGCATATTTTCTAGGAATAAAAAAATAATGAAGTTCTGGATGCTTCTTTTTTATTTTTCGCATAAAATGTATTCCAGTCATATCATTATCATAACATACAACAATTACTTTAAATCTAGATTTTAATCTAGCCAATTGTTGATCTGATACAAATTGAACTTCACTACATGGGGCAATTGCCGGAATTCCTAATTCATAAAATAATAAACAATCCTTCATAGATTTACATATTACTAATAGATCTCCAGTCTTTGGAATATTTAAAGAATTTTGAACAATTAATTTATCGGAATTACTCAGGAATCTATATTGTTTTCTTTGTGGAAAATATATTCTCCAAATTTCATTTCCACCACGTTTCCCAAAATAATATCCAAAAATCATACTATTTTTAGATGATGATGCTAAATATGTACCATTTAAAAATACAGATTTACAAGAGTAAACTTTAAATTTTTCTAATGTTTCTTTATGTATTCCAAATGATTCCCACCACTTTAATTCATAATCTTGAAAATTTTGTTTTTCTATTTGAATAATTGTTTCTTGTTTTTCTTCTATCTGAATTTTAGATTGCTTGATTTTAACTTCGGGTCTATTCGATTCCTTTTCAATATATCCAAAATCTTCAGCAATTATTTTTAAAGCTTCGTGATAAGTGCAATTATGTTTAAACATAACAACACCTATAAAATTACTATGAAAACCAGTTCCAAAATCATGAAAAATTAATTCATTATTTTTATTTCTATAAAAACTCGCAGTAGGTCTTCTATCATTTCTAAGTGGACTTATTAGGAGTCCCTTTTTTACGGGGACTCCTAAGTAGGTCTGCATATAAGTTTCTTCAGAATTTTTAGAAAGTAAAAAATCTTTTGTTATCCTAGTTTCTAAATCTGGAAATTTCATTAAAAATCATAATCTACTGTTTTACTACCAGACTCTTCTGAACCCATAGGAGTTGGTGTAGCTGTTTGCATATTTTTAATTTTAGTTAACTCAGAAGATTTAAAATAAACAGAATTTCCAATAAAATTGGTAGCTAAATAAAGATTTCCGTTTCTATCATATTTAGCAAAGAATCCAGGAAATTCTGGATAAATAGATTTATTTCCCATTTGATCTGCACGCTCTCGACCTAATAATTTAATTTTAGTCTCTTTACCAATACCTGGAGCAGTAAGTTCAATAATTTGATTACGAATTTCCAGCCATGAACCTTGAAGTTGTGAAACTTTAGGAGAATTTTCTGGGCACACTGCATCCAACAAATGTTTAACTTTTACAGCCAAGGCTTTTACATTAGATGGATTTTTTCCAAACATACCATCTGTATCCACATCTTCACCCGGATCAAATACTGTGTCGGTAAATTGTCCATCAGCATTGGAAAATTTAATATCCAAAACATCATATTTACCTTTGGCAGATTCAATTGTACGAGCTTCACAGCCATTAAATACTACAGAGTGAATTTTATTAGGTTCCAAAACAGGAGCAGATACTTTTACATTTTCTACAAAACTAAAGTTCATAATGTGAATGAATTAATGTTAATGTTAAAATTAGTGTTTTCTATTATTGATTTATCTATATTTTTCAAAGCAGACTGAACTCCATTATATATTTTATACTCAGGATTATTTCCATATAAGCATATAATAGAATCTATTAATTCAGCCTTAAATTTAGTTCCATAAGAAGCTAAATCTACATTAGCTTTACCCCTAAAAGATACTGTATTACTTTTAGTTAATTTATTCCCAGCTTGTGATTTGATAATAATTGGAATAATTACTCCATCTTTTTCGATATATTCTATCTCAATTCTATCTCCAACCTGGGCATTTAATAAAGAAATAATTGTTGGAGATAAAATCAATTTATTCTCCAACAATTCAACATCATAATTTTCAAGATTATTCATTTAAGCTTGGATAAATGGTGTCCCAATGTGTGATTAAATCATAATTTCCATTTTCTAATTGTTTACGTTCAGCAAGACAAATAGTTTTACCAGCTAAGTGCGCTGATCTGGCTCCAGTTAAAACTGAATTCATATCACCGAAGTTAGCCATTAGATTACCATTCTCAACATCACGATAAACATAACAGATAGCATCTGAGTCTGCAGAAAGGATGTTTGAGAGTTTACCTCCCAAATCTAGTGTCTTCACGTTAAGTTCAGTTGATCCTTCTGCCAAAGATTTGTCTTTTACGTGCGCTGTAAGAATTACATTGACACCAATTCCATAAAACCAGCTTAATATCTCTTTAACCGCATCTCTATGAGCTGAATATCCTCTTCCATATGGAAGATTAAATAATTGCTCTTTAGATTCTACACCCTCGTTTTTACAAGCTAATTTAATAGCTAATTCTTCAAGGGCTGTAATTGTATCAATAGTTACAAATTTAAACTGATGTTCCTCATTACGAAGTGCTTGTGACACTTCATATAAATCTTTGATTTTATTTGCTTTATATACAAAACCTTCAATATAATCAGTTCCGTCTTCAAGGTCAATAATAAGATTATTTGGAAGTTTTGCTAAACTTGAAGTCTTGCCTACCTTAGGCAATCCAAATATAATCAAGTTTTTAGGATCATCAGTCTTTTTAACGGTTTTTGTTTGTGGTAAGATACTCATAATAGTAATGTTTTAAAATAAAAATGTTTTATAATCTTAAGGATTTAAATATTGAGAATAATCTGTAATTTCATTAGGTAGGGGAAGATCTTTCCAATATCCAATCTCACCCCAAAAAGCACAACCAACACTTCTATCAGCTACACCAAATCTTTGTTTTAAGACTTGGCATAACCTAAATCGGTCTTGCAGTTTTCTTATATCATATTTTTCACATGTCGGTAAACGTTCTCTGAATGGATGAAATATGCCAATAACTACTTCACTAGCTTGTGAAGGACCTGATGAATCAGCTGCATCATCTAATTGTAATAGTTGATAGCCGCCTTGTCGCCTGTCCATAGACTTGAAATTTCTATTAGCTTGTTGAACTACATATACAGTAAAATTACATTTATTCCTGAAATGTATTAAATATTCACAAGCCATATCAATTTCTTGTTTTTTAGTATGTCCAGAATCTAAAGAAAGAAGACTAACATGATCCACAATTACAATTAAATATTGTTGTGGATCATTGGGAATATAGTCTTCCTTTAAATATTCATCAGTCCTCTCAATCTCTTTATAGTTACCAAATTTTCTACTCCATTCCTTACATATACCGTAAAGAGCTCTAGATGTTACTGGTTTATCTATAATTTGGCATCTTTTTTCAAATTCTTCAAGCCATGGTTTAGACTTCATGACTAAAACATATTCTTGTTCTGAAATAATGCCTCTTAAAGATAAAATATGTTCATAGGGTACAACTAGATGATATTCATCATATATATGTAAAGATAATAGTTTAGCTAGTAGTACTTCTGAGCTCATCTCAAAACTAAAAATTAGCCAGTTTATATTTAAGCTTGGATTTTCCATTAATTGCTTAAATGGATAATACACAGCAGTATATAAACTGAGCTGACTCTTACCTGAGCCTGAATCTCCAAATATAGTAGTAAACCACTTTCTTTGAATACCATAAGTTATCTTATCTATCTTGTCAATGCCCGAACTTAATCCGGCATTAAGACCATTCTTTCCCCGAACTATATCATGGAATAAATTATCTACAATCATACAAGGGTATTTGTATTAAAAATTCCCATATCATTATCTTTTAATTCTTGTAGATCTAACCATTTCATAGAGGATATGAAATCACATATACCGCTCTGAATTAAATGATTTTCTTTACCCCATTCCAATAACTCTAAAACTTCTTTATGTTTTTCAGGTGAAAAATTTATAAGTTTACCATAATTGAAACTAAGATCATCTATACTTTTATATAGTTTAGTGATATTCCTAAGACTAAAAGTTTTTCCATTAATAGTAGTACTACTTGGATAATTCATAAATAAATCCATTCCAAGTTCACTGCTATGCTGTAGAAAACTTTTTAAAATATTTTTATTAAAATCAACATCTCTTGGATTGAATACCTCACCAAAATCTTGAATTTTATAACTTTTATTTATAATTCCTTTATCTTGTAAAGATTGTAATATATCTCTTAAAGGTAAAAGATTTGTTTCAGTAAAAAATCTTGATAAAAACTCAGGATGTTCATCTTGAGCATAAAAGATTAACTTCATAGTGAAAAGTTCATTTGGAGTTAATCCATATTTTATCAAGAAATCTAATTCTCTTTCAATACTTAATTCTAAATATTTCATTGGTAAGTACAAACAGTATTTAATTATATGCTTTCGCCACTAAATACTTACCATTTTAATATTAAAATTAATGTTTATTTAAATATTTACCAGGTTTCCAGATAGTTCCATAACGTCTAAGTTGTTTTAGTTGCTTCCTATAGGGTATGGTGATATATTTAAAACGATCCTGTGCTAGATATATCTGTGCAGCAATCCTGACTATTTCATCAAAAGAACGATCGTAAAACCATACCGGCGCAAAAAAGTTTACAGTTATTGGTTCTATGCAATAAGTATTACATAAAGACATAAGATAGAATAGTTTAGCATCAAAAGTAGATAATCTTGCATAAAATGCCAAAAAATTTCTTTGCATTTCTGGAGTTAAACATTTAGAATCTGAATGTTTTTTCTTCATTTTGAATTTGCTTTTGTTTATTAATTAAAGGCTCATAATTTAAGACTTTAATTAATTCAGTTTCATTAATTTCAATATAAGACAAACCCTCAGTTGATTTTTTAAACCACTTATCTTCTTGAGTCCCTCTTAAAATTAATGTAAATACTTCAGATTTTTTATTTGGCTCAACTCGTAATACTCTACCAAGTCTTTGTCTTTTAGAAATTTGAGAAGAATTAAATCCTGTTATTATGGCAAGATTTAATCCAGATATATCTAATCCCTCATCAGCCATTTTAGATGTATGAAGGACTCCAGAAGTCTGTTTAGAAAATTCTTCTAATAATTGCTCATTTTCTTTTTTAGACTTCTTAGAATGTAAAATATATCCAAATCCATATTCTTGACATTGCTTAATACTGCCATTAAATGTGATGGCTTTTGAATCCTTTCTATTTTCTAAAATTAATTTTGCAATTTCAATCTTTTTTGGATGATTATATATAAAATTTTTTCTAAATTGCATAGCTCTATTACATGCAAAAGCGCAAGCTGTAACATCTTTTACAGAAACACCTTTGTACTTTGCATATTTATTTCTAAATATGGCATTAGTTACACAATTCATAAAATCATCCCATACAAAATCAAAAAATGCAAAATTACTCATAAATGTTTTATTAGCCTCATTATATTCAGTTAAATCAACATCCAAAAGAACTTTATATTCATAATAAGGACTAATCCAGCCATTTTCTTCAGCCTCCATCATTGTAACAGTGTCACATACAGGAGCATATTTATCTAACACAAATTTCTCTAAACCATCTAACCGTTCATACGTAGCAGTAAGTCCTAAAATAAACTTTGGAAAACAATTTTGAAATATATTAGCTAATACAGTAGATGAAATATGTTGACATTCATCTATAATAAGAAAATCACAATCAAAGAATTTCTTTGCTGCGGTATTCATAATTAATATATCAGCTTTTATATTATTCTCATCCAATTTTTCTTCCCATTGATCTTTTAAAACTTTAGTTGGAACAACTATAACAACTTTCATCCATGGATTTTTAGAAATAACTCTAGAAACAGCTGTTAATGCTGTTCGAGTCTTTCCAAACCCGGTGGGCATCACAAAACTCGCTCTACAACCTGATGCTTTCCATTTTTCAATTGCTTGTATCTGACGTTCCGTTCGGGTCATCTATACTTATTGTACAATTTATTAAATTTAAATCATCCATTATATCAGAATTATTCTGAATGATAGTTAGGATTCTCTGCTTAATTAATTCTTTTGTATTGTCCATAAGCTCTTTACTTGAATTTGGATCGGAATAAAAACCTTTAATAACATTAAAAACTACATTTGAATAATATCCTCCATTAAAGATATAATCAACATTTGCTCTATAGAATCGTGTAGTAAAATCTAAACTATTTCCAAGTTGAAATTTTAAATATTTATAAGCTATATTATTTAATATAGGCGTTTTAAACATAGTTATAATCAGATGAGATTTCCAGGGCTCTAGATTGTAGTAAGTTAAAGCTTCTAAAGCCAATGCCACTGAATCTTCTGAATCCGATGTTAATAAAGCTGAATAATATTCAAAATTCTCTTTATCTAAGGAATCTAAATCTGGAATTAAGAATCTACTTAAGCTGGATAAAGATGCTATTTTTTTATTTTTACATTGTTCTAAAATACATAAGTTGTTATAATCAATATCTTTTCTTAAAAAGTTGACTATATATACATTATCTGCACCAAAGTGATCTTCATAACGTTTATATTGGTTCTCGTCAATTTCCCAATAAGGACAACTTAAATTTATATGTGCGAAATTCTCTGGATCTATGGCAATAATATATTTATAGGAGTTTGAAAAATTATCAAACTGAAGATATGAATCTTCTATAACTAATGTATCACAATTATTAATATTAACGGTTCTTTTTACTCTTTTAGTTAATTTATGAAGTTTACTAACTGGAAAAGGAATCTTGTCTCCAAAAAATAACTTATCCCCAACATCTATCGGACTATCGTTAAAATTTATAGATTCATCCTTATGCATTAATATTAATGGGCGAACTAAGAGATCTCTTGAATACCAATCAAAATCAGTATCAACCGCAGTGGTATGTGTAAAATTATCAGATAAATTATAAATTTTACTAAAATAATTAATATTAGGTATTACTATCATATAATTGAAATCTTTTTTCTAATTATTGAATTACTCATTAATTCTTTACCTACATTAGGATATATAGAATTAATGGTTTGCATGAGTTTTGTAACTAAATCATCGGCCAATAAAAATGGGTAATTATCTTCCGAATAAGAAATCAATTTTAGAAGTCTTTCAGAAAGTTTTTTATATTTAGCCTTATCTTCAACTGATGGAATATGATTTGCAATATAATTTATTAATCTAATTGTAATCAAACCTCCAATATCTGCACGATAGTCACCTGAGGTATATAAAGCACCCTTTAAAGATTTAATAAGTGGCTCATAATCACCTTCAAGAATTTCTTTTGGACTTGGAAGTTTATCTAATTTATTATTAATAAATTGAACATATAAACCAGAAACATATTCACCATTTTCGCCAAAAGAACCCATTGCAAGTAAGTGTGCTAGTTCCATAGCATCAATAGAGGATAAATCGGATATACTAGATAAAGCATTGGCAAATAAAGTATATGACCTTGAATTAATTACGTGACTACGCTCAAAAATTTCTGGAGAATATAAAGCAAAGTTTATAAATTCACCCCTTAGCTTATCTTCAGCCCATTTAGCCCAACAATTTACATCAAATTCTACATTTAAAGTTAACATTCTAGATTGTTGAGCTGAATCAAGTTCAGACATATTATTATAATTATCAGATGGGTTTGAAGTTAATATAAGTTGTGCTTTTTTAGGTAATCTCCACGAAATATATTCACCAAATTGAATTAATGACATAATTGCTTGTTGAAATAATGGAGAGCCTCTCAAAAAATCATCTAAACAAACAACAACTTCATCGTCTCCATCTGGAACCCATGCTGGAATAGCATAGGACATGCGAGGCAAACAATGTGGACATAGAGTATATCCCATACTAGAGTATTGTTGAACAGTTTTTTCAGTCACCCAACGCTCATCTCCATCTTTTTCCATTAAATACTCTTTTTGAGGAATTCCTACTAAATCACCAATTTCTTCTAATTCAGCTAAATTAATTCTTACATACTTAGCATTACGTTTTTCAGCTAATTGTTTAACTATACTAGTTTTAGCAATTCCAGCATTGCCACAAAGATTAACAGAGATCTTATCAAGTCCTTGTTCTACTAATTTCAAATTATTATCTAAGAGATAATTTAATGTTTTTTCTACTTGTTCTATATTCATATTAATTATTTTTTTTGAGGTATACAAATTTTCATTCCTGGATATTTTGCTCCTTGAGCTCCATTAGAAGTTATTATCCAAATCATAGGTTTAGTGGGTGTACATTCATCTTGATCGCCATACCCATCTGTAAAATACACACAGGTAGTATAATCAGATTTATTGTAAAAATCCACTACAGGCAAGAAACTAGTTCCACCACGCCCATGAACAACTTCTGGGGTTTTTCCTTTATAAGCATATTGTGCAGAAATTTTAGTATCACATTCTATAATATACACTTCAGCACCTGCTTTATAAATGTGCTTAATTTCATTAAAGAACTCTGAAAATTCTTCAGAATTAACACTTCCAGAAGTATCTATACCGACTAAAATTTTATGTTTTTTCTTTAATTTTAATCCGGGACTGTCAGAGAATCTTTTAGACTCTTTCCTTCTAGTCTTTTTATTATAAATATCAAAAGAAATTCCCAAAACCCTTCTAAAGTAAGCTTTCCAGTTAAATATTGGAGGTTTTGGATAAAGTAATTCTCTAATTTTATCAGCAATTTCAGATGGATAGATCCCTCTAGAACAAGATTTAGCAGTTTCTTTCATTTGAAACTCTACTTGGTTTTTAACTAAATCCTTGATTTTATCCCATTCCTCACTTGATAAAATATCATTCCAAGATTGATGTAAATTATTAGAAGATATAATACTCTTAATATAATCTTGTTGTTCTTGAGATTTCTGACTGAATTCTGATAATTGACCTGAATATTCACCATCAGGATCAGGAACTTTAGAAGAATCAAACTGCTGTAGAGATTTTAAAAAATTCCAATAATATTCAACACTTTGACATTTTGGAAGTGTTTTAAATTGTCTAAATAATATCTCTGCAGTAGCTTGTTCATCCCAATAAATTTCTGGAATATAAGATTCAACAGATAAATCCATAGCTATATTTAATAATTTAGCATCAGGAAACTTAGCTATATATTGTTGATAATCTGGAAGATGAAATAAAACAATATGAAGTAACTCATGCCATATACCACCTATCCTTTGATTATTTGTTAAAGAATTCCAATATTCTCTATTTATATTTAAGCTATAATTAATCCCATCCATAGATACCCAAAGAGTTGGATATTCATCTGCAAATCTTTTATTTAATCCAACACAGAATATACCATAATAGGGAGAAATTCCCATTAAATATTTTATAGTTTTTGAAACTGTTTGCATATTAATGAATCCAATGATCGCCAATAACTGGATCGGCAGTTAATTTAAGTTTTGTACAAAAAGGCTCAGCACCATCTTCCATACATTTTAATAGTACTTTAGACATTTCTTCACTAATTTCAGATGGACATTCTATATTAATTTCATCATGAACTGGTATACAATAAAGAACCTTAAATAACAAATTATTTTTTACTAAATAATTAAATAATTTTATAGATGATAATTTGAAACATAAAGCACCATTACCCTGAATAACATAATTAATACTTTGTTTTTCTAACTCATCTATTAATTTTTTAAATTCTTTATAAGATTTTAAAAAATCTTTATCTCCGGTTTCTTTTGCTAATCTATACTCTTCCCAAAACTCTTTAGATTTTCGTTTATTTAATTCTGTTTGAATATAATCCCAGTCAGGAAAGAATACTTTATGACCAGTTAATGAATTAATTAAAATATATCCCTTATTCTTAAAATCCTTTCTTCTAAAAGCTTGATATGCCGCAACACCTTTAAATCCGTTCATGTAATTTTCATAGATTTTAGTGGCTTCCTCCATAGGAATTCCATTATTTTTGGAAATTGTGACAGCATTTCCACCATAAGCAATAGCAAATTCAACACTTTTTGCATCTTGTCTTATGTCTTTAAATTTAGGTTTAATCTCTTCCAAAGGAGTATCTCCTATTATTTCAGGCCATGATAGTTTGGCAACGAAACTATGCATATCTTTGCCAGATTTTAGTAAGTCTAACATAACTTCATCATTTGCAATTGATGCCATTAATACGGACTCTTGGCCCTCATAATCACTAGATATCCAACTATTACCAGGTTCTGAAATAAAACAAGATCTAGTAAAAACATCTTTTGGAAGATTTTGAATATTTAATTTATAAGGAAGACCACCAGAACTTAATCTGCCAGTATCTGTTCCTAATTGAAATAAATTTACATGAATTCTTCCAGAAACAGGATTGATAGCATCTAACCAGTTTTGCCCATAAGTTGAAGTTAACTTTTGTGCTCCTTTATAATCTAAATATATTTTAAGAATAGGAAAATCTTTAATCTGAGGTGCTAAAACTTTTTCAACAATTGATTCTTTAGTTTGCTTAGTTTTCGGATCAAATACTTCACAATTAATTCCCAATAATTTAAATAGAGGAATTACTTGTTTACCACTATTCCAATTAATATTACATTGATAATCTGTATTAAATCCGGAAAATAAATCACCTTGGAGATCCTTATAAACATATGGAAAATTATATTCAAAAGTACCTATAATATCTATACCAGATCCATCAGCTCGTTTTACTTTAGAAACTTCGAGGGGTTTATCGTTATAATCATAAAATTCAGTATCTCTATCAAACCAAATAGTTTGAATGAGTTTTGATATACAAACTTTGCCTTTAGATTTTGAGTGCTCTTTGTAGAAATTTATAACAAATGAATTTAAATCTTGTTCAGCTTTTTGTAGAGACTCTTCATCACGGCGCATCTTTTCTTTCCATTTGTCAACATCTAACTTAACACCACAATATTCAATATAAGCTAAAACAGGTGTAAACTTATTTTCAAAATCTATAGCGTTTATTAATCCCTTCTTTTTCAGCTCCTCTAGTTGTTTTTCACGAATATCCAATTCATATTTAATATCATTGGCAGCATAAATAACAACTTCTTCAGTGAGTCCCACTGTAATAATTTTACCTCTAACGGATTTATCTAGCTCTATTCCTAAATAATTATATCCTGCGGCTTTTAAACTATATTCATGTTGATCACCATATCCAAGATATAATAGCTTTTCAGCTATAAAGCCATCCCATACATTTTTAATTACAATCCTTTGATGGTAAAAGAACTTTAAATCAAATGCAGCATTCCAGAAAATAAAAATTCTATCAGACTCCAAGTATTCTTTAAATAATTGAATATCTATAGTTGTGCAATCTATTACAACTTGATTTTCACTATCACCTAATTGAACGGATAATAATCTTTTAGTATATGGATCTAGACCTTCAGTTTCAGTATCAGCCGCAACGATTTTTATAGGTTCCAAAATTTCTAAAGCCATTTCAACTGAAATTATCTCATAATTTTCAGGTGAAAATAACTTCGGTTCTTTACTAACAAGGTAAATCATTGTTTTTATTTCTAATTAAATAAGTTAGTATTGCATAGTTTGCTAGATCTAATAAGGTATCATCAATAGACTCCTCCCTAGGAATTGATATTCCACCAAGTGCAGTAAGAGAGTTGAGTCTATTAACTTTATCATTTATTCTAACAACAGCTGAAACTAATCCAAATTGTGCATAAGTTTTTTCAAAACTATCTCCATAAAAGTGATTTTTTTCCTCATATATTTTAGTCAGTTTATCTGTAACATCTTTAAAAGTAATCATTTTATTATATATTGTTTAAAATTTGCAACTTCTTCAATTTGTTCCATTAACGTTTTCCAAACATTAATTTGTTTAATTATCTCTTCTTCTAAAGCATATAAAACCTTTTGTTGAAGAGTTTTTAATTGTCCAGTAGTTAGCTTTGAATATTTACATCTATTATATCCCTTCATTTTCTTCAAATGAATCATATCCCTAAATTCATTTTCAGATAATCCATTAGGATCAGAATGTAAAACTATGTCATCAGCTAAGCCTAGTTGAGCTTTAAGAACATCAAATTTTTCATTAATAGTATGTCCAACAGTAAAATAATTCATTTCATCCAACTCTTTAGGCGTAAAATATATTCCCAGCCTATAAATAAAAGCTAAAGTAATTTTGGAATAATCAAAATACTTTATATCTCTCGCATGATTAATTAGTTGTTCAATAGTAACATTTTTATAATCAGTTGGAATTTCAGCAATTTCTGAATACTTAGTATTTAGGCTTAAGGATTTATTTTTCAATAATTCTCTTAAATCAATTAAAATACTAATATCAGAATTAATAAATTTTCCATCACTATCAGTAATAGATTTTAACCATCGTAAAGCTAATTCAGCATTGCAATCACGAATTTGTTCATCTATTTTATCTAAAATAACCATTCTACCAGGATTTTTTGAGTCAGAATTATATAACATATGTTTACAATGATCATATGCTTTTTGTAATTCTTCTTGGGACATATCTATAAGACGACACTCATCTTGTTCAGTTCCATATCTATCTTTCTTCCAAATATAATTTTCTAAAGAACTCACTGTTTTTATATTTTAAATTATCTTTATAATTATCTATAAAATTATATCTTTAATATTATCTAAATCTTTAACAAACTCTTTAAAATAGATCTGATCAAATCTATATGTCTTCTTTTGATTTGTGGAACGTTCATAATATTCTTGCCCAGCAATAGCATAAGTAACGGTTAAAAATCCACTATCTCCGGGATTAATATTATAAACTCCCCAATTCGGCAGTTTGGTACACATAATATATTCACCAGAATCTTTTTTAAATACATATATAGTATAAATTCCTTCTTGTTTTTGGATTAATGTTACATGAAGTGTTTCATCATTCATTATTTGTATAGCCTATTTCAAATATTTCTCTATTGGGAAATTTTTCTTTATATACTTTAGAAGTATTTCGGGTCATAGAAATAATATCAATTAATTCTCCATTTTCAAAAACTTCCCAATCAAATAATTTTTTAGTTTTCGGCATCTTTAATTGTATTTAATTCGATACTTGTAGAGGTCATATTCGGTGTAAAGATTAATTCTAAAATTAATTGGTTATCCTCAGTATAAACGTGAGCTGTAAATGTCCCAGAACTAACTCGACAACCATCAAATGGTTCGTTTAAATCCATCGCAGAATAGAACTCATTTAAAGCCGATTGACATACATCTCGTGCATTTTCCTCAATTTTATCAAGATTTTGATAGAAGTCAGTATGATCTAGTAATGGATGATCTATGTCAATTAAATAATCATTAATCTTACTTAAAGGCATTCCATCAACAAGTTTTTTGTCATCAATAAAACCATATATTACCTGATTAATTAATTCCGAATTTATGTCAGGGCGGGACATAATGTTATTCCGGTAATTTCGTAAAAACTCTTGAAGATCATCTAAACTAGCTGATCCATTTTTTATCCCATTAAATAAATCTTCTTTAGTATGAAAAATCATCATTTACCTCCCATTTATTTTTAATTTTTTGTTGATATATTTCAGAAGTTTCTGGAAAACAATCATCACAATAGGGACTTATCCATCCATTAGAAATTTTTGTTGCAGGCTTACCACAATTTATACATGTATTCCAAGATAAATCTTCATATTTATCAATTAACTTATATAAATCTTCAGATCCCATATTGCAATATAACCTGAGTGTTCCAAACTTTTCCTTAATTTGGAGAATACGCCAACTATAAAGCATTCCATCTTTCTTTAGCTGATTCTTTAAATCCCGCAAATATTGATCTCCAAAAGCAATCCTCCAGCCCTCTGGGACAGCATCCCATTCCGTATATATAGGTAATATAAATATTTTATCTAAAAAATTGTTAAACCAATCTAATAAATTATATAACAATTTATATTTCCTATTTAAGATTAAATCAACCTGTTTTGAATTTATAGTATGAATATTATTTTTAGATACCGTATAAAGTCTAATTATTGGAGTACCCATTATTAAAAATTGCACATCTAAACCCTTAATAATATAATCATTCACATTCATAAATTCAGAAAGATTTACTTCTTTAATATCAATTGGGCCTTTAATAACTATTTTATTTAAATCCTTTAGTAATGAAATTTGATATTCAGCAAAATAATATAAGCTATAACAAATATCTTTATCAGTTAACTCTTTCCTCTGAATCGTAAAGGACATGATTGCTTTCTTACGTATTTTGTATAGCAGATTATTAAGAATATAGGTGTGATGTTTATCATCAAATCTATTTCTCGGATATAAAAATGGATACTTTATACAAAGAATAGTACTTTTAATAATCTTATTTAGTTTCTGAAAAAATTTCTTCATACAAATCTTCTATTAAAGAAATTAATTTAGATTCGGGGGTTTGTGGATCATCAAAAGGAGAATTTATACTATATATAGTGTCATATATAATATCCTTCTGATCTTCTGTAAAAATTGAATCCATCGTAGAGTCAAATAATCTTGCTTCAGAATCACATAGATTACTTTCAAATAATTGTACATTAAAAAATTTTTCAATTTTTTGAACCTCTAATTCAAATTTGACATGATTCAATAATATATTAACAAAATGTTCTTTTGTAATCATAACTTAAATTTTAAATAACTAAATAATAAATTTATAATACACACAGAAATTGTTGCTATAATAGCTTCCTTATACCAGGATATTCCAACTAAACAACCTATAGAAGCACTTGCCCAAATAGTTGCAGCAGTAGTTAATCCACTTATTTTATTTCCATTCTTAACCAATACTCCAGCACCTAAAAATCCCACTCCACAAACAATTTGGGCAATAATTCTAGCAGAATCACATCCAGGTAAATTAATGGACATATATGAAAATAAAGCGCTTCCTAGAATAATTAAAGAAACTGTTCTAGTTCCAACAGCTTTTCCCGACGATTCTCGTTCTAAACCAATTAAAACACCTAATAAAATAGATATAAGAATCTTAAAAATAATATCAATCATCTATAAATAAATCATATTCAGGAAGTCTGTTTACCTGTTGACCATTTCTATTATACTGAACTATAGCTTCATATCGAGATCCCTTAGCTTTTACTAAGGCAATTATAGGTCCACCGTATTTATTATGATAATGGTCTGTACATATAATTCTAACAGACTTTCCGTCTCTTGTTACAATATGTGAATTATTAGCTTCTTCTATTTTAAATTCACGCATACTTTTCGTAAATTAAATCAGTTAATTTAGTAATCAACTCAAATTTTTTATTTACTATCTCATCATCAATATCTAAATTATCTGATTTCAAACTCTGAGCACCTATAATCTGTGCCGCAATAAGCATTTTCATTAATTTCTCATTCATATAATTTTGTCATTTTAACAGCTATACTATCCACAATGCAATTTTCTTTACAAGAATCATGTCCTTTTACATGCTTAAAAGTAATATTATTTATCATTAAATCTAAGATAAATGAAATATCTGACCATAAATCAGAATTTTTAGCTTTACTCCAACTTAAATTTAATCCTCCTATAACATACATAGAATCAGAATAAATTACAATGGGTTCCAAGGTATTTAATTCTGATAAAAATTTTAAAGCTTGTAAAACAGCCATTAATTCCATTCTATTATTGGTTGTATTAGCAGCTTTTCCGCCAACTCTAATATTCCATTCAGGTATATAAAATGCCCATCCTCCGATATTTCTATCAGAGGAATAGGCACCATCAGTATAAACAGAAATCATTCTAGGGTTTCAAATTTAAGTAATAGCATATTTATTATAACTTTATTAGATGTCGATGTATCAATCTCATCGTCATTTATCATACATATTGCATTATACTTATCATCATACAATTTTCGATCCTTAGCTACAATGAAATATACTGCTCCAAATTTATTAAGAAATATAGTATCTGGAGTTATATCTGCGTTAACTAATTTAAAGCATAAATTCAAAACATTTATTACTGCGTCGTGACTGAAAACATCTATAAATTCTGTTTTCATCCATTCATAATTTTCCATATCCTCATTTAGTTGTTCTTCAGTATCTCCTCTAAATGTAACATTATTAATTATTTTAGTTTTTATACCTCTAATAGGAGATTTAGGTAAATGAGAAAATCCAACTACATTATCTTTTTCATCAAATATAGGAACAATATCTCCTGATTTAACTAATGAAAATAATTTCATAAAATCCGGACCCTTTTTTGAGGTCTTTGCTTTAAAATTTTTAATATCCTGTAAATTCATATAATTAAATATTAAAATTAGTACAAATTATATTATGTAAATTACACCACTGACTCATAAAATCATATATTGAATCATGATCAGATTCCTTATACAAAAGTCTATTATATTTTCCATGAAGTTGTAATATCTTTGAGCCATCCTTTGAAAGATTTAATGTATAAAAAGGTTTGTCAAACTCTTTAGTATATCTTAAGAATAAAATAATAGTATCTTCTTGAACTATTTGATTTATATAAGAACCAACACAGTGACATAACTCCGTTCCCTCTCTAGTTATTTCTGACAAACTATTTGGAACAATAATTGAATAATCATCCTCAATATATTCATATTTTAGAAGTTTGGTGCGAACATTATTATATTGTTCATTCAACTCTTTATTTTGCATTTCTATGATTTCTTTTGAGTAACTATTAAATCGTTTTAGAATCATATCATGCTCAAGAAAAAGATCTCTCGGATCTGGATATTTTTTAAATTTAATATCAAGAATCTTATTAAGTTCTTTTCTCATTCTAAGATAATCACGAAAAACACCAACATCAGAGTATACAGGAACCTCTAATAATTCTTTAATTGATACATTAGTTAAATCATCGAACGCATATAGGATAGCTCGATTATATAATATTCGCAAAAAATCTTTAAAATTAACAGATTTAAAATTAATTAATGCTAACAATTCCCCATTAAAATTATAATGATTATGTTCTGTAATAAACTTAATTTGAGTATCGTTTAAATTACTAATGATTTTATCTACAGATCTAAATGATACATCTAATTTAAAATATTTAGTAAATAAATATTTAGATTTAACATATCTTATATTATATGATTCTAAATCTGGACCTATAAATGCATAACAACTCTTTCTAGAAATTCTTCCGGCAGGGGTATACATTTTATAATCACGGGTTTCTTTATCTATATAGATTATATAATTATTATAATATTTAGATAAGAAATACTTATCCCCATCCTCAATTATATTTGGAGTATTAATAAATTGTTTAACTAAAGATTCAATATCCTTCTCACTCATTGTACTATCTGATATTCAAAATTTTTATTGTCTGCAGAATATAATAAATTTACAACTAGTCTAGACAATTTATCCATATTTTTCCAAGAATTTTGTCCATATTTTTTGGGATTGGGATTTCCAGAATCAGATATGAAAAATTGTACACATTCAGGGGACATTATAGTTTTAGTAGTTATTTTTTGTCCCAACCAGTTAGTTTCATAAGTATTGAATACTATAGAACTATTTGGAGTTAACTTTAGATCTTTATTATTTTTATTCATCTTTTAATAAGGTTTTAATTTTATTAGCTATTGATTGTGCATCTGGATGGGCTGCAGAATCACATCTAAGTTTGAAGAAATGTTCCCAATCAGACTTAAAACCAGTCATAACAAATTCTGATTTTAAACTTAACGGAAGAACTTCACGAGCTTCCTGTGGTTTTAAAGTTAAGTTTATTAATTTAAGATAAGTTTGTTCATCATTTTTACAACTATTAACAAACATAATTTTTTGTTCAGAAGTTGCAGATCCATACCAATAGGGTAAAATAAAAGTTAATTCATTTCCAAATTTATTTTTAGAGTAATTACAGTATCTTGTTGATTCACAGCTAAATGAAAATACTCTGTGTCTTACGAATTCATCCATAATACCCCTAGAACAGGTAATGTGAAAAGAATATCTTTTTTCATGAGTGTCTGTTGGATTTACTAAGTATTTTAAATCATCATCCCATCCATTTTCTATAATTACTCTATAATTAGTTGTTATATAATTTTCATTAACCTTTGAAAATTTATTATCTGTATATTTACCAATAGTATAATTAAATTCTGAATCATATGGAATTTCTAAATAAATAGTACCATGTTCCAGTGGACTTAAATGTCCCCTTTTAATTAGGCTTTCAACAAACTCTTTTTCACCTCCAACTCTTTCGGATTTATAACAAATATGGCCAGAATAGGCAATTTGTTTAAAAATACCTTCCAACCCAGGTTCTTGGATTAGAGGTATTACATTAGGGTTAATAAACAACATTATTCTTCAGGTAATTTATTAATATTAAGATTTTTATGATTATACTTTTTAAAATTTTCCTCATTAAAGGTATAATCTTTTTTAGATTTCTTTTTTGTAAAAGAAATATTTCTAAATGTTTTTCCCATATTAATCAGTAATTGTCTATTTACATTGGAATTACTTGACCTCATCTGAGAGATCCTTATCTGATTCTTCCTGTATATTATATTCAGATGAATATTCTTCTTCATCCTCTAAATATCCATGCTCTTCACACCAGAAATAATCAGAATCGTGTGCTCTTTTATCAATATCTAAATCTACTCCTTGAGATTTCCAATACTCCTTAACAGTTTCTAAATTTGATGTTGGAGTATCACTTAAGTAAATACTGAATGTAAATGAGTTATAGTCACGGTCTCTACTATAAAACTTAATTCGATCGTTAATATAATTAATTACATATTGAGCATTTTCCTCACCAATCATTTTCTTTATTGGAGCTACATCTTCATATCCTCTATATCCAGGATGAGTTCCATGTTCATCAGTACGTTCAGGTATCCATTTATCTTTAATGGTGCCATCTTTCATATTAGCAATTAATAATTCTAGATGATCCTTAAATTTACTTTTTATACCATAATTTTCTGCATATTTTTCTACTACATACTTAAATTCGCTCTGAGATAGATAATATTTGTCAAAATACTTTTCCTTATCTCTATTCTCACTTTTACGCCAATTTTCAAGTAATTCATCATAATTAGCAGATGGTTGAGCACGCTCATATAATTCGCGCTTACATTTTAAAATAATCTCGCTTAAAATATCATCACGAGACATTGCAAATTTACTATAATCCATATTCATATTAATAATACCATGTTTCAATTCCTGAATTTATACAATTTTTAGATCCCTCCAGTAATGTAAATACTTCTTTATATCGATTATGACGATTCTCCATTCTAATTACTGGATCTGAATCAAAAGAATCAAAATCTTTTAAAAGTTTAATTAATCTATCAATTTCTTCAATCTTATCATCCTCTAAATTATAACCATTCTTTAACATATTATTTTTTAATAACTGTAAAGATTTCATAAATAATTCAAGACTAAAATCTGAGGAATCACAATCCAAAGAAAGTTCTTTTCTTAAATATATTGAATGTTTAATGAAATTTCTTAAATCGAGATAATAATCTTGAACTTTAAAAAATTTTTGACTAAACCATCTTCTAATTGATTCTTTAATAATATATTTTTTTAATTTTGATTCAATTTTTTCTTTATAAGGATTAAACTCATCATCATCTAAAACTCCCTTTAAATCATCCTTAAAATCATATAAAAAAATCGAATTTGGAAGATCAATAGTTTGTCCATCTGTCGTTACAAAACATTCAACCACTTTAAGAATTCCTTCACTTAATCTAAATTTAAAATATAATCCAGAGGAGTCTTCTTTAATTAAATATACCTCTGGAACAAATTTACATAATCGTTTCCAAATAAATTTAAATTTTTTCATATTCTTTACTTACAATATACCCATTTTTTTCTAAAGCATAATCAAATGCTTCATTATAAGAATCAAATTCTTTTATTTCATCCTTAGATTTAACGTAATACATTGTTAAATTATTGATTTGATATCAAAATTTAAAAGATCTCCTGATAATTTTTGAGGTGAATTTTTAGAATCAGTTTGTATTATACTTGAACTCACTTCTTCTCCACATTTATGGGGAACAAGTTCAAAATAATATTGAGGTCCATCTCCATCATTTCCATAAGAATTCTTATTAAAAAAATCAAATCCGGAATCATCAGTGTCTAATACAATGTGTGCACCAGGGTTTTTGGAATCTGTCCAATATGAATCGTCTTCCTCATTATATACAGGAGGATTCTCAGATAATATTATATCTGAATAACCATTTATAAATAAATACATCTTTTTCATTGTTTATCTTCTTCAAAAAATTCTTTATAAGTATTTTCAGCTATTTCAAGTTGTTGTTTTGCTAAGAATACTTCCCATTTAGTTCTTTGTAATTCAGTAGCCCATTCAGAAGGATTCCAGTTATCTGTTCCGGGACGCAGGGAATAAGTACTACTTGGGGCAAAATCTGTAAGATTTTCAACCTTAAGTTCTAATTCTGATACTTTACTTTTTAAAGTATTAACAACAGTTTGTTGAGCAATTTCTGCTTGTGTGCTAATACTTTTAGCACGTCTTTTAAGTGTATTGCTGGATGAATCAGCAATAAGTTTTTGAAATTTGTTCATTTTTTTTTAAATTTTAAAATGTTTTATATTATCTAAGTTCTCTTAATTTTTGTATTGCAGTAGTAAAACTATCTGCCCAAGCAATACTAAAACTATTCTGAACACCACAATCATTTTCAGTTTCATCAATAAACCAACTTCCATCATCTTCTGTAATAAAATACAAAAGATGTCCTATACAAACAACGGCACCACAAGCCCATAGAGAAATTAAAGAACTGCCGTATGGTATAATTGGGGAGTTTGGATCTTCCAACCATTCATAGTGTTCAGAGTCCTGACTAAAATTTTCATTAAGGTATTCTACAATGTTGTCTAATATAAATTTATTTGAATACATATTTTAAAAAATTTTATGAAAACCTTCTAATAATTCATAATACTATTTCTTTATCGATCCCACAAAGTTTGAAAGCATGTTGAAGTTCATGAATATAATGAATTGGTAAAAGTGAAATTACTTTATTATCGTCATCAGAATAATAAGAATAATAAAATTCTGTAGTATTTATAATAGTGATGCATATAAAATTTAGATAAATATCATCAATTAAATACTTATATACAACATTATTTTCGAGATTATTAAAGAAAGTAAAATCATTCTTCTCTAGTATCTCTGGAGTAAGTAGAATTCCCTGCATATTATCATAATAACATACCTTGTCAAAACCACCAGTGATTATTGCACCTTTACTTCCTAACGATAAGATTTGTGTAGGAGTTCCATCAGCCATAACCCAGTCATTAATCATTAATTCTTCTGGTTTCATATTTAATCCTCCTATTTCCAATTATTTTTGATATACCATTCAGCAGCTTTCATCGCTTCGGCTTTTGTGTTCCATTTCTGATTACCCTGTTCATCAGTAACGTCAAGACTTCCTATCTTAGCATAGTAATGAGAACCCCCAGGCCATACAAGAAACCTCACATTCTTCATTTCTGGCTTTTCTTCATCAGGAAATGTGAGTGTGTCTTTTTCTATGGTCTCTACAATTTCAGCAATACGTTCATCAAGCAATAAGACTTGCATATCATGATTAAGGTATATCTCACGTTTTCCAAAGTCTTTAAGACGTGAGTTGAAGGCTTCATTTTCTACTGTAACTAGGGCTGTTCTTAAGTCAGAACCGGTAGCTGCCATAAATGCTTCTACGCCTATTTCGAAATTATTTTGAAAATGTCCAATAGCAGTTTTTAATCCCTTTCGTACCATAATATGTGTGCCCTCCTTAATGACTGAGGCTGGGTATTTGTACCAATGTTCAATTACTTGTAGTTCATCTTTGGGACGAAAGTACCAGTAGGTTTTTCCATCCATCTTGGACTTGATTTTTACAAATGTATAAGTCATAATTATGCTTCTTTTATGAGTCTGTTAATGCGTCCATGAATGATACTTCTCGCTTAGGTTGTGGTTGCTCGACAAACGTGTCGGGACGAATATAATAACAATGTTCATTACTTCGCTCAAAGCGCTTATGTACAGCCAAACCTTCGGCATCGAAGATTCTACCAATCCATCCGCAACCGGGCGAATGATACTGACGAGTAACTATCTTGGTATCTTGGTCAATATTAATGAAAGCAGCATAACCTCGCCGAGTATAGTCCTCAACATCACTCAGTGCCTTAGCGACACACTGCCTATACTCTTCCTCTGTTTCACATTGGTAGTATCGATAATCATCCCATCCACCATCATACGAAATAGACTGCTGTGTATAATTATAAATTTGTTTCATAATCATTCCTCCAGTTTTGAAAAGTCGGGTTCTGCTACTTCTATTTTATAAATTATCCATTCTACTAAATCAACTTTATCTGACCAAGTATAAAATGATACTTCTTCGCCTTTTTTACAAATACATAGTATCTCAATCAACCTTCCAACAGACCAGCAGGGAAGAAGTTCTCTTTTAAATCTATCTTTTAAAATAGAAAAAGTATCATCTCCATTAAATACTGATATAACTTTATATGGATATGATTCAGACTTCATACCATACCAATCATAGTAACAATCAGAACTATCAGCAGGCAGTCCCAACTCAAGCAATCTTTTTGACTGTTCAGGGGTCGTGAAATTATTTGATAATTGTTTCATACTCAATCCTCCAGTTTTGAAAAATCAATAACCTCTTTATACTCTTGATATGTTTGTAATAAAAAATCTGTAAGGTCTAATAGTGTCCAATATATAAGATTTTCCATTATTTCAACTATTTCTTCTTCATCAGTTACACAAATCCTTAATATTTCTATCAGTCGGCCTACAGACCAACAAGGAACTATATCTTCTACTTCTGCATATACAGAAAAACGAACACCAAGAGTAAATATGTAAGGATCAAGCATCGTACGCTTATAATACATATCAGCACTATCAGCAGGCACTCCTAATTTAAGAAGTTGTTCTGATTGTTCAGAGGTAGTAAAATTATTTTGCAGTTTTCTCATATTAATCATAATTATCCTCTATTTTAATATGGTGCTTTGCTCTATATTCAATTTCTTTTCTAATATAATTGACATATAGAGAATTATCTTTACCATGATCTAACTCATAAGTAATAATATTTTGTAAATGTTCATTAGATAATTCACAAATAGGTTTATTAGCTGGAAATCTATACAATACAGTACGAATAACATCAAATGGAGAATCAGAATAAATGCACATATTTTCCATAAGTTCATTATTTACCGACCTTCTGATATAATCAGTTCCTCCGTCGATAAAATAATGTTCACCATTCTTATCAGTGTGACTTACATAATCATGCACATGCTTAGAATGAAGAATTGTTCCATCAGGAGTTTTCCATCGATTTGCTATAAGTATTTTATTGGTACTAACCTCATAAGTTTCAGAATCGGTAGTAATAACCAAAGATTGAGGTTGAAATCCTAGACAATCAATAAAATACAGTTTATCATTTGAATCTGTCAATTTTTGTAATGGAACAATTTCATAAAATTGAGTATGCCCAACGATTTGAAATAATTCAGAATTTCTATAGATATTAGATTTATATAATGAATTAGGACGTATCCAACAAGGTGACTGTGTTATTAAATCACCATAAGTATCTAAATAATTTACATCACAATTAAAAAAACTAAAGATTTGAGGATTTTGTTTCCATAAATCGTTAATTGTTTTAGATAATTCAGAAGGTTTAATTTCAGATAACTTTATTAATTCATCACCATTTTTATAAAAAAATCCTTTTGAATAAACTAAATCTCCATCTACGCAACTTTTTAAATCTGAATGTGCATGAATTATGTTTTTATCATAAAGGTTATTGACATACCAATAAGCTGATACTCCAGCATGTGTTACAATACCAAATTCTTCAATATTATAGGCCATTTGAAAATATTCTTTATTTTCCTCAAATAATTGCCTAATTTCTTGTTCATGTTCCGAATCATGTCTGGAGCACTCCTCACCCCAATGCCAATGATCTTCATCATGATTACCTATTAATAGTACATACATATTGGGATTTTCTTTCTTCAGATCCAAAATATTTAGAAAATTCTGTTTTTGATTTTCCCAAGAAATTTCTTCATATGGTGAAAAATAATCTCCTACAAATACATTTATCCCATCATCAATTAGTAACTTCTTCCACCAGGATCTTCCATGAATATCCCCAATAATATTATATTTCTTTTTCATCTCTATTCTTTTTTAAATTATTTATAAGTACTAATGATTTATAATATAAATACTCTAATAAATATGCATATCCTTCATCACTTTCTGCAGTATGTATTAAGTCTTTATAAGTGAGTATTCTATAGGTAGCATGCTCAAGCTCATGAACTAATATCGCGTATTTTCTAAAAGTATTTGGAATATCTGGAAGCCAAATTAAATATACATCTTGAACATGAAAAAACAAACCCTTATTATCAGATCCCATTTCCATTAACTTGTCTATATATCTCTGATCTAATCTTTTAGACAAAAGTTTACAACACTCTGACATATGTCCAAAAAATATTAATAAATCAAGATTATATACATCAATTGGAATTTTATGTAATTTATTTTTCATAATGTAAAAGGGAGTGGTTTCCCACTCCCTTAATAAGATTAATCTTTAAGCATTGCCTTTAATTCTTCAATTGATTTGTTTCTCAATTCAGCATCTTCTTTTTCAGCAATAATATCAGCAAGGTGTTGATTATAAGCCTTTTTCTCAAGTTTATTTTTATACTCTTCAGATTCTTTTTGTCGTGTCTTATAAACGTCAACAGCAATATTGTATGCTAAATTAGATATTTCATCTTCTTCAGATACTACTTGCAAGAAATCTAACTCAGAAAGATTAGGTTTTTGTTTTGAATTATATAGATTTATAATAATATCCTTTAAATCGGACATAGTTAAATCCCATAATTGTTCAACTGTAAGATTTCCCTTTTTAGATGAAAATCTTAATTTCATTTTAGAAGCTTCTTTATACATAATTAAAAAATAATTTTAAATAATTTATTAATACCATGTGCTTTAACAATTAATTCATCTTTAACCGTTGAATTAAATCCCAAACCAGATAATTGATTCTTATCAGGTTCAACTTTCATAGAGTATGCTAGAACATCTAAAACCTTGCGATGATTTTTTAATTCATCACATAGAAATTCATTATGGAATCCCCTTAGTTTTTCATCTGTTCTACATCCTTCTAAGAAGAAGAAATAATGTTTATTCCCTACATTATCTCCCCAATAATTTGGAGACAAACACATTAATTTTACTGGATAAAATTGGTTTGTAGAAATATTATAAACAGTCTTATTAACCTCTATAGGTTCTATAGAATGTTTAATATCTATAAGTTTTCCACCCTTAATAGAAAGTGTTGCTATATAAATTCTATCGGTAATCATTTTATCAATTTGATATGTCCAAACTTGATCTAAGAAACATAGTTCAGCCTTACATCCAGAATTTCTTCCACAATCGTAATTAACTATGAAAAACTCATAATTACCATCAGGTATTTTAGAAGTATCTTTCCAGAAAATATTTTCTACACCCACTCCAGCAGGTCTAATCATATCAACATCTAAGGTACCACCACTTGTAGAATCAAATTTATTTGCAAAAAAGATTTCTCTGAAAAGAGGTGTGACACAATGTGCATCTAAATCACAAATACTTCGCCCATCTTCATTCCACATTATAGAAAATCTAAATGGTGCATCAACAAAGCCTCCAGCATTTTTTACTGCTTGAGTAATCAAAGATTTTCCAGATAAATCTCCTATATAAGTCCATGAGAAGTTGTTTTTCCATTTAAACATTGGTTTAGACTCTTTATTTTTTGCGGTAATAAGAGTTACTAAATTATTAACATGTTTATTGTCAAAATAAGCTTCTAATGAAGTACATTTTGGCAGAATATTATCCATAAATTCTTGAATTGGAATTTCTGGAATATTCTCAAAATCAATAGGTTTAGTAGTGGTTTTTGATATTAATGTATCAAAAATTGATATTGATTTAGATTTATTATTAATATGAATTATCTCGGATACTGAAATATCATCGATAGTTGCACATCTTCTATCAAAGGATTCCAAATATCCATTTTCTTCAACAAACTGCTGAGCTAATTTTATTTGATTTTTAGTAATTGGTTTCTGAGCCCGCATATAATTTATTGGATCAACTCTGTAATTCCAATCTCTGCAAGCATCTTCCAAATCTTTTGAAGATAAATCTTTTAATAGTGTACCAATAAGTTCCCCATAAATATGACAATACTTAAAAGAAACACATTGTTTCCATACCCAATTATGTCGTTGAGATTTAGGTACTAGATCAAACTCCTTTTTTAAGTTTAATAAAGCAGTTAATTTATAAACATCTTTCTCAGCATTTAAAAGTGCTTGATTCTTAATTAACTCTATAGCCAATTCTATAGTATCTGAAGAAAATTCATTCAAGGCTTTATAAAGTGCTTCAAAATCAGATAAATGTTTGGCATTTATTGATTCTAAAGACTCTTCTGTATCAAGTATATATCGTTCAGGAATTTCTAAATAGAAATGATAAAATGTATATAATTGATTTGGCTTAACTACTCCAAATTTATCAGCCTCTTCTTGAGTATAAATTTTATGATTCTCAGAAATTCCTATATGTCGGTATTTAGGAGTATAACATTTACTATAATTAGATCTTTCAATAGTATGTTTAGTTATACTAAAAACATTACCTACAACAGATGAATGAATAAGATTACTTAAATCTTTGATAGTTTTTTCATATTCATCTTTACATTCATCAGGAACTTTAAAATCAAAGATAGATGTAATGGAATTGTCATTATTTATAATAACAATATTTCCATAATGCGTAATGAAATGTTTACAATTATTACAATTATATTCAGAAGATGCAGGATCTCTAAAAATTGGTTTCTTATTAAATCCATTTAAATAAGTTTCCCAAAGGTCTTCACCAGAAACTTGTACCTTATATAAGGTATCTGATTTTGTAAGCATTTGTTTAAAATGCTCATTCATTGCTTGAACTAATGTTTTCATCTCTTTTAAGTTTATAACCTGCTATAAAAGCGAGTTTAATTAATGAAATTAATTGATTACTCCAGTCATCTTCTGGATAATATCCCATCTTATTACAATAAGACTGAGCTAATAATTCTTCATTCATTTTCTTTTATCTTTTTTAAACAAACATATAAAGTTTTATAAGATACATGAGCGTCAGCTCCTTCAGTATCTTCATATGTAAAATTACGTTCTTCAACTAGCTAATTATCATTTTTTAAAAAAATTTCATCACCTTTTTAAGGAATAATTGGACTATTATTTTCAAAACTTTGAGCAATAAGCTCACTATTTTCTATATTAACAAAATAAATCATTATTAAAAAATTTAAAATATAATACTACACCTAGTACTATACAAATTATACCTAAAAAGAAAAATACTTTATTCATTAGAAAAAATCTATATTTTTAGAAAATCTTAAACCGTCTTCAGAAGTAAATTCATAAGGAGCTACACAGTAACCTGATGGATATTTCTTGTCATAGTCTTTAGCATTACCATGATTTTCATCTCTATATAAACAATCTTCAATCTCTTTCCAAAATTCTTCAGAGGTGAAATAAATACCATATTCATCATAAATTTCTATATCAGGTTGACTCAAGAAATCTTTAATAGATTGTAAATTACATTCCCAAGGACCTGATTCAAAAAGAAATTGCCAACCACAACTTCTTTTACCAATATGAATTTCTTTAGTAAAATTCATAAGAGTATCAATTAACTCTTTATACATGTTCTTATCTAATAACTCTTGTAGAGTTTTATGCTTCTCAGGAGTTATTCTGTAAGCACAATAAAAATTAGTTCCCATATTTTTCATTCATTTTAGTAAACCAATCTTCTCTCATAAATACAGTATTATTATATACATCATATACTGCATTTTCTTCATAACCCTCATATTCCATATATGATTGATATTCAGGCCATGGTAATCTGATATATTTATCCATATTTCTCTTTTAATTTTAAATATAGTTCATATTCTTTTACCTCAGAGTCTGATAATAGACCTAATATATTAGATTCATAAACAAATGAAACACTGTCATAATAAACATATTCTCCTTCATTAAAATTATATTTCATATCCTCTATTTTAAGGACATGCTTATAACCATGAATACTTTTAAGTAAAACAACATCACCTATTTTATATCTTGATCGTCTTATAAATTTTTAGAATATTCTATATAAACCTCTTCTAAATATATATCACAATCATCTAATTTAACATAAGGAGGTAAATAGTATTTTGCTGATTCTTTAGTTGGAAATAATTTTAATATCCAATTCTGACTATCAAAAGCCCCAGCATGATAATTATCAAATTCATCATCCACTCCTAAATAAAACTTTCCATCTAAATATTCTCTACATACTATATAAAACTTTTTACGTTTCATTTCTCACCTCCTTTCGGCAGTTCTGGGATAGGCATCCAGTGGGTGACTTTGCTTATTTGCCACTCGTCAAACTCGTAGTCGTATTGACAAACGTGATAGTATTCTTTGTTGCCTCTTGTATAACGGCATAAGACAGGCTCTGACATAAACGTGTTTATCTTTTCCGGCAACCTATCCTCCACGCTAATCCACGGATTGTGGAGTTTGTCAATAATGTCGTGTAGCCTTTCGCATTCAGCTGCCGTATCTTGTGCATCTATCTTATATGCAGTGGCGATTCTGCGGTAATGTTCAATCTCCTCATCACGACTATAAGCACCTGCGATGTATATTTCCTGTATTGTTGGGGCAGTACTTTCTATACATCTGCCGTCTTTATACAATTTATCGGCATATATATCTGCGTTTTGTTTGATTTGTTCTTCGGTCATAATATCTTTAATTTGAAGCCAGTTAATACCCAATACACAATAGCAGCGAGTATAAGCACCTTGTTTATAGAGATTACAAATCTTGTCAGTTCGCTTATGTGGTATTTTAACCACCATTTCCATCCCCAACGACTGGACTTCCTATATTCCATTATTTCACGAATCAGGCAACCTATGTTTAGCAATGCCCATATTATTGCAAATCTAACTAACATTATTTCTCAATTAAAAGTGTTAAACATTGTTTCAAGCCTGCTTCAAGAGCATCTTCGAAAGTATCGAAATAAGAAATATGATTATCTCTCATTAAGAAATTATAATAAATATTTTTTGTTTTTGTTACATCTTTTATTTTTATTATAACATAGTATTTATTAACAGTTATACTACTATCAAACATTATTTGTATATGTATATTCTTAATCTCTCTCAACCACCTTTGCAAGACGGATTGAGTGGGCGCGGAATAAGCCTCATGAATATGTTTAAATTTGTAATTATTCCAATCTTTATATTCTTGCTGAATAGATACAGCCCAATGTGGATTGTCTGGGCAATTACCATAATACGATAGATAACTATTTATTTCCCAATCAAACCCTGCTTGTTTAGCGAATTTGGCTGTTTCAAGTTCTATAAATTGTTCGTGAGTCATAATACAATCTCCTTATCAATTTTACAAAGTTTAAGTGCGTGTTGGAGTTCGTGAACATATTTAATTGGACTCACTATATTATAACATATTGACCCATAAAACACAAAGTTGTTTAATTTATCATACATTTTTCTTAAGCAAAAACTCATTTTTTCATCACCTTCTGAAAAATAAAGATTTGCATGTTCACTTGATATTACAAACCCATTCTTCTCCAATATCTCGGGTGTGAGAGGAATTGGATACATTCTTTCATATTTATACAAATTATAAGGAGGGTCTTCAAATTCCGCAAAGGTTTCACTAATACATATAATTTTATGAGGTACTAAATTACCTTTGAAATTTTTATAAAAAACCCAATCTCCAATCATTAAATCTGTTGTTTCCATATTATTCCTCCAATTTTGAAAAGTTCATTGCTACGCTCTCAAAGAGTGATACAAGATAATCAACTAAATCTTCCATTGTGTAATCTATTAAAATTTCGGACTGATAACTGCAAATAAAGTATATCTTAATCAGCCTACCGACTGACCAACAAGGAATGTCTGTTTTTCTTAATTCATCATACTTTCCACTTAAATTCATCTTTTCTCCATCTTTGTAAGTCCATGTTCCTTCTGGATTAATGTGCCTTAATTCAGGCTCATGAATGTAATATGTTTTCGGTTGTGGAACATCTCCGACTTCACCTACATAAACAACCGCTTCAGAATATTGTTTATAATGCATATTCGCGCTATCAGCGGGAAGCCCTAATTCTAACAGTCTCTTTGACTGCTCAGGGGTTGTAAAATCGCTTTGTAACTGTTTCATACTTGTTTTAATTTTTTATATAATTCACAATCTTTACAATCTTCTTCAGATTTTACAAATTTATTTAATAATCCCCAACAACCTAAGCCTGGAGTAGTGGCATCTCCTAATTCATTGTCCGGGTAATTGCACCATTTTGGATTCATAAATAAAATAAATTTTAAAATTAGTATCTTTAGAATAAATCAATATCCTAAAGATAAATTAAGACTTCATCATATTAAAGACTTGGCAATTTCCAATAAATCTTTAAAGGTATTCATAAAATCTTCTGCCTTTTCTGATGTTGGAAAAGATAAAGCTCGATAAGAGTCATAATATTGTTGGACACAATATTTGTTTTCAATAGTAACAATACAATGATGGCACGTATATCCATCCCAATTAGGTTCCCAGTCACCAATCCATGCTTGTCTAAGGGACATTAATTGCATCAAAGCACAAACTGCTTCTGCTAATTCTCTGGAAGGTAAAACACTACTCCAGTTAGAAGGAATGCTCATATCTCTCCATGAACATTCATTTATTTTAGTATTATTAAGATAATACCCAGTAAGACCCATATCTTTTTGTTGCCTACAATATTCATCCCAACTCCTTGGTAATGAATTAGAAATTTTTCTAAGCACAATGTGTTCAAAAGTAGACTTTTCTTTGTCTATCTCATACCCTTCCGGCACATCAATCTTTAATTCTCTTGTTTCCATATAATATGATAAGTTTTAACAGTATCAGTACCTGTTATTATTTGTGTTTCTCGATACTCGGCTTTGCCATCCAATACATCTTTATCGGTCGGTTTTTAGGCTATAGAAACTATTATTATAATTGCACCTAACAAAGCTGTTACGCCCCCCAATATCATAATAATTTTCAAAACCGATTCATTATAACAATCAATAAAAATTGATACAAAATAGGTACTCGCGCATAAAAATGCTACTACTAATAAAATAATTCCTAATGTTATCATTGTCTTATCGTTTTAGTACCTGAATTTAGTCAATTCGCTTGTATTCGTAAGCAAAGACAAGCGGGTTACTTTCCCATGTGCCTTTGCCGTCTCCAAGTCGAACGGCACAATTTTTGTCTTCATAATCAATGCCCGTCAAGCCGATAGCACAGCCGTTAATGTTAGTTATACGCTTCACGCAGTAGTAGGATTGCCTTACTGCCGTAGGCGTTTTTTGTCAGTTCTATAAACTCTCTTACAGTCATCGTAACGGTATCGGGGTTAATGCCACGCTCGTTGCAAAACTGCTCTCTGCCTAATTGGCACGAGCCCGTTAGGACATTGTGCCACCGGAAGAGGTCTGCGCCCTTGCACTTTGTGTCAAGTGTCGGGTATTGCTGCACGAAATCTGCAATGCGTTCTTTTATAGATCTGTTCCTGTCGTACTTTTCTTGTGCGTCTGCAAACGCCTGCTTGAGCGTAGTGCCGTGAGCAAAGAAATTGCCTACCTTAGCTATGTAGCAAGACTCGGTAGTCAAATCAGATTTGAGTATCGCACCTCTTGCATAATTGCCATGTATACTATCGATAAGAGTTTGCACGCTATCTATGATATAGACTTTTTGCCCACAAAAAGATTTTATGCCAGAGCCATCGCCATCGCCAGAGCCATCGCCATCGCCAGAGCCATAGCCAAAGCCAGAGCCATAACCATAGCCATAGCCATCGCTATAGCCAAAGCCAGAGCCATCGCCAGAGCCATCGCCATCGCCATCGCTATAGCCAGAGCCAGAGCCATCGCCAGAGCCATCGCCATCGCCATAGCCATAGCCATAGCCAAAGCCATAACCATAACCATAGCCATATTCTACTGCTAAAAAGCGTTTAATTACATCTTCCATACCGGCACACGATTTAGATTTTCAATAGCCTCTTCCGTGCATGGAATAATTTCCAAAACTTGTGTAACGCATATAGACGCAACCTCTTGCGTTATCTTGCTGCCTCCGGCATTCTTAACGCCCTCGCAAGCGAGTTGGGACAGCGAGGTTGCACCGCTCCAGTACCACACACGGCGGCAGTTTGTTAACTCTACGATACCGTTGGCGGCATCAAATTCTTTCAACGTTCCGAAGAACACTCCCGCTCCGTGCGAGCGGACAATTACTTTCTTTCCTGTGTAATCTGTCATAATGTTTGTGTTTTAATTGTTAATAATGTTATTTCGTTCAAACGTGGCTTGCTGCAAGCCAAACTGTTCATTATACATTATCTTTTTCATTTCTCGTTTCCTTTCTCTTTATGTTGCGCAATTTCAATTTTACGCCAGCCATAATGAAAAATATCTCCCGTGTGTTGTGGGTGCACATCTTTATTGAACAAATTGCTTACAAGTTTGTCAATATCTTCAAGGATTCCCCTGCACAAACATCTTTATATTGTAGTTTGTAGTACATATCTGCACTTTCTTTAGGCAAACCTAAGTCCGTAAGGCGCTTTGATTGTTCTAATGTAGTATAATTAGGCTCTTTAATAAGAGTCAAAGCCTGTAATAAATTCATATTTACTCACAAATATTAATTGTTAATTCAACTTTAGTGGGTTCGTGGTCTTCCCATTTAACTTGAGGATACAAATCGCTATTTAGTTCCTGTATGTTTACTCCATCTCGATAAATGACATCCCAATTACAATCTGTTTTATATGGACATTCTCCTATATAGATGTACAAACTAGTATCTTCATTTCTTGCTATCCAAGCGATAATTTTTTGTTTATTCATAATCTTATTCTCCTTCTTTTTGCAGACAATGATGCCTAATTAACCAACATCTATGGCAGTATCTATTTCTTTTACTTTCGCGGTCATAATTACACATTTTCTTCCTTCAGAATATTACTTGATACTAACCACATAAAGTCACGCAATGCTTCTTCTTGTGTTTCAAACTTATTCTCTTTAAGAGTAGTGCCCCCAACAACTATTTTTGTAATGTATGGATAATGATAATCATCAGCAACATTAAAAACAATAGTAATTGTAACATTAGTCCTATTATTATTATAATATAAACTTGTCATAATTTTTACTTTTTCTTATGTTATTAATTAATTTTATCAGTTTTTGAGTATCAATCAAATACGGATTAATTAGATGAGAACTGTCTTGATAATCATGCTTATATATTTCATTAAGCATTTCTTTATTAAGTGTATTCTCAAACAATTGTTTAATTTCTTCTTTAGTCATAATTCTTCTTCTCTCTTTTTTAAAAATCGTTTAATACTAAATAAGTCATGACTGATAGAGTTTATAGTTAATGCAATAAAAAGCAAAAGTCCTGCTATTACTGAAGTAATAAAAATAATAAAAATTTCCATATTATTCTCCTTCCTCTAAAATCATTTCAAGTGCTTTCTTTATACCCTTCTCTTGAGCGTCTTCATAAGAATCAAAATACTTTTCATAATAATAATTATCAATAGTTACGGTTTTATCAATATCAAATATACATGTAACATTCCACATTCTCTCTTTATCATAAGAGATTTCAATATGGGCATTTTTCACTTCTCTTAACCATCTTTGTGCTACATCTAGAGTTGGAGCAGAACAAATAAATTCAGATGTGTTTCTGTATCCTTCCTCCTTCGTACACGTGAATAGGGTTAAATCCTCTGTCATAACAGTCTTATATACCTTACGGCATTCCCAATTAAATCCAGATTCTCTTAACAATTTTGCCACTTCAAGTGATACGTAATATTCATGATTTATTGTTGTCATAATACAATTTCTTTTTCTATTTTACAAATTTTAAGAATATGTTGTAATTCATGAACATTTATGGAAATATTTCCTGCCATATATTTAAATTCTTGTTTTGTAATTCTGTCCATTACACTAATAGTAATAGCCCATGTGTTATTTTTCCAATCATCTAAATATATACGAATTAATTTTTGTTGATCAGTATATTTATATATATAAGTATCATCTTCAACATATTCAAATTCATTATTCTCTAATATTTCATTTGTAAGAGGAATAGGTTCATAATAATCTGTTTCTATACCATCTAATTGTCTGTAATCCTTAATAATTACAGGATTTTTAGATGATTTATATCGAACCCAATCTTCCATCATTAATTCATTTGCCCTCATATATTAAATCAAACTAAATATTTTTCTTAATGCATACTTATCAGCTTGTTTAATTTTAGATACTTCTACTAGTTTATCGTTTACATTAATATATCCATCATGCTTCCATAACTCACAATAATGAATTATAGATTCTAATTGTGCATCTGTAATATCTGGTGTGTATCGTTCATTATCGCCAAATCCGACTTGAAAATGAGCCAGATAACGTATATCATAATCATGTACCTTTACAAATCCTGCTTTTTCTAAACCATAATCTATACTCATCCCATCTCCATATAGAAGTGTCCTATCTAATTTATCTCCATATATCTTGAGCATAAGAGGAGCTAATTCGAAATGTGCAAGGCCATTCTCAGATGATTCCATGAGATAAAACTTACCGTCAGGAGCAATATAACCGACTGGACTATCGAATTTTTCTGGTTCATCACCGCCGCATTCACTAACCATTACGTCTGCCGGCCCTGTAAAATACAAAGAACCATAATTAAGTAGACGTTCAATCTCACGTTCTATCTTGTCTTCATCATCTAAGTCTTCAGGAACTTCAAGATAAATAGTTGCTTTTACATAACGTGTTTTGTGAGTGTTAGGTAAGTAATTTTCTTCCATATTATTAGTATTTAAAAAATAACTTATAATACCATTTTTCTTTATATCCACATTGTTCATGTAAATATTCTCGAATTTCTTTAATAGGACAATGCCATAAAAGATATTTATCTTCTTCACAAGAAAAATTAGTTATAGGAATGGGGTAATTCTCAGTCCAAGTTTCTTTATCTTGGAGTTGTACTCTATCCCTAAGATAATATGATACTTCTCTTTTAACCTGTTCATCAGAAACTTTACTACTATCTGGACATTCTAACAAAAAAGAGTCATAGTATTTTCTTAATGATTCGAAACAACTACAACGATCATAGGCATGATCACTATTCTTCTTACTATTTTCATAATAGTGTTCTTTTAACTCATCCCACTCTTTTTCAGTCATATTCCATTTATAAAAATGATATAAAAGAGTTGGTTTATGAGCTATACACCATAAACGAAATCTATCAAAGGTGTAATAATCTTTAATGTAAATCTTGTCTATTGCTGCCATAATTTAAAAATTTTTATAAAAATTTATATTTAATTAGAACCCTTAGGATAAATCAATATCCTAAGGGCGTTTTAACATACCATAAAAATTATGGATATGCATATTAGCTTTTGTAAAAAATAGAATTATTTCTTATTACTACCTGGTTTTCTATAACCTGAATCTTTGGCAAGATTGACTTCCCAATTTTTTATTCTTGATTCTTTGTTTTGTATTTGCTTTTTATACTTCATTATATCAGGGGTTTAGCGATTTCTATTAAATCTTTAAATGTGTCAATAAAATCAATAGCCATTTCTTCTGTTGGAAAAGATAACGGATGAGAGCGCCCATAAAATGACTCTCTATCAATTATTCGATTATTATCTATTACTATACACCATTTACATTGATTAGAATTACTAAAATCAGCTTTCCAATCTCCTATCCACGATTGTCTCAATGCCATGAGTTGCATCATAGCTAAAAATACTGCTGCTAATTCTTTAGAAGGTAAAATATTTCTAGAATAATTTAAATAGTCTGTGCGGTTTACTTGTACGTTTCCCCAATTTACTGAGAATATGCGAGAACCATTATTTATATAATAACCATCATGTTTATCATGATGTTCTTGTTTACAATAATCCTCCCAACTTCTTGGTTTAGTATCTTTCTTTTTAAAGACTATTTTTTCGAAAGTTGACTTGCTTTCGTCAATAACATATCCAGTGGGAATTTCAATTTTTAATTCTTTTGTTTCCATATAATTTCATAAGTTTTTATTGTATCATTATCAATAATATGTAAATCTTCTTGGTAAATTGCCTCACCTGTAAGAATATCTTTTTCATTTAGTGTTGTTGAGAACTGATAAAAAGCTATAATTACACTTATTACTATAAGTAAGACGCCAAATATACCTAAGCTGTCTTCAAATTCATCAGATAAAAGATAGATCCATATTAAAGACAATCCAAAAGACCATAGCATAAAGACAATTACTAATACTAATATCATATTCCTAAAGGTTTTAATGCAAGTTTAACAGTTTTCTCTCCAAGAATTTCTATTGCTTGTTTAGCAAGTTCTTCAGATTTGAACCAAATACTACCACAATCAGATGCACAGCTACCATTCATAGCTTCAAATACCGAAACCCCTGTTGATGTTTGTCTCAATAAAAAAATGTTACTATCAAATAATGGTTTCCAACCATCATTAAGGAATAATGCAATATTAGCAAGTTTGTTTTTTGCAAGAATGCATTCAAGTTGATGTTGAGTCTTTGAACAATTGGGTGTAATACGAGCATCTGAAAGATAACCTATACTACCGTTAGGTCTTATAAAATAAAAGTCGTTTTTTAAATATTTCTTACAAACATCCTCATAAGTCAATTGCTTATCTTTTAAAATAATCTTGTTTTGTTTCTTGGATTCCTCCCAGTCTACAGCCTTGTTGTCTGGGATTTCGATTGTCAATTCATTTTCTTTCATATTTTTATCTGGTTTAAAATCAATAATATCACAGGCAGATGTACCACCTAAAAGAAATAATCCTCTTTGTGTAAAAGATACAGAACCTATCTTATAAGGATACATGAGTTTAAGTGTTCCATAATTTCTATGCAAATCATTGGAAGAGTATACTGCTTCATTTCTTAACACAAATGTACCTTTAAATTTGCCTGAAAGAACATCTTCAAATAATTGTTTATTGATTTCCATACTCATTTTTACTTTTTACATATTCTTCAGCTGCTTTCTTTGTCTTGAATATTTCAAGAGATATATTATTTTTATATACACTCCAAACCTCAATAAGAGCAGATCTATCTGTTCTGAATCTTTCTTTTCTAATCAGATAATTTTCTCCATAAGAAATTGATCGGCGTGGTTGTAAAAATGTAAATGTAAAACCTCGACACTTTTCAGTTATTCTGTTATGTTCAATATATCTGTTCATTATAGTACTACTTTTATTATTTAGTTTTCAAATGTTATTTATCTTCCTAACACTTTATACCAAAACATTTTTCTAGCACATACTTCGGATAGAGGATAACGGTCTTCACGAGCATATCTTGTAAATGGAGGTATTATACCTTTTATTATTACATATTCAAATCTTGGATGTTGTCTTTCAAGATTGTGTTTCGCATATATAGCTTCTATTAAATCAGTATATCCAAATACAAATCCATCTCCGAATTCATAAAGTTCTGTTTCACCGTGTAATACAGATGGTTCTACATTTTTAAAGTATGGATATTGCACCTGCATTAGTTTAACATCGATACATCTGTAAGGAGAATAATAACACCCATCCTCAACATATACGATCTTATATACTTTTTTTGGGAAGATTGTAAATCTTATTCTTTTAGTATCTAGTAAACACATAATTTTTATTTTATTGTATAATTTTATTAATGTCTTCTATAGACAATCTTTTGCCAATAGTGATTTTCTTTGCAACGACCTTACTATCATATAAAAATGGGCTTAAATCTTCTGATACGCCCTCAAGATATACTTCATGAATAACTATATCTTCATTTATTTTCCCATAATAGTAATTGAAAACATCCAATGGGTTGATACAAGCATGAAATCCACACTCGCATAACTTTGCTCTATTTGTTTCGAAGGTCTTTCCCTCTTCGTATTGAAAACCAAGACAAGTCATATCTCTACGAAAACCTTTATAAGCAATTAACCTGCCTAGATTATCATATTTTTTTAAAGGAATTATTAATTTACCTGTTCTAAACGCACCACATCCAATATTTGTTACATTATTTGATATAACAATCGAAGTAAGCCCATAGCAATCATGGAAAGCATAATCTCCAATACTTATTATACTATTTGGTATATTTATAGATGCAAGCTTTTTACAATTTCCGAATGCACACTTTCCAATACTTGTTACTCTATTGCCAATTGTGACCGAAGTCAGCCTGTTACAACCATAGAAAGCATAAGCTTCAATACTAGTTATATTATCTGGAAGAGTTATAGAGGTAAGATTGTGGCAAATAAAAAAGCATGATCTCCAATTTGTGTGTATCCATATTTTTCTATCATATGGGAGGTGATAATGGACTTTTTATTCCATTCATTTTTAATTACCTCATCATCTGTTAATATTTTCATTTTGTATAATTTTATTAATATCTTTGATTGTTAAACGTTTACCAATAGTTATTTTATTAGCAACTATCTTGCTATCACTATCTTCTTCATCATTCACTTCTTCAAGATATACTTCATGGATAAACATATCTTTACCTATTTCACCTGCATAATAAGTAAATACATCAAGAGGATTAGTACAGGCATGGAAGCCACATTTACACAATTCCGCCTTGTATGTCTCATAAGTTTGTCCTTCCGCATATTGAAAATTACGACACTGCATGTTTTTATTAAATCCTTTGTAAGCAATTAATCTACCTTGGGCATCATATTTTTTAGGCAACTTTATTTTACAACCTCCAAAAGCACGAAATCCAATAATTTTTATACTATTAGGAATGATAATAGAAATAAGATTATTGCAAAAAGCAAAAGTACAATCTCCAATGCCTGTTGTACCATTACCAATTGTGACTGAGGTTAGACTATTACAACCAGTGAATGCATTATTTCCAATATTTATTACGCTATTAGGAATAATAACCGAAGTCAAGCTGTGACAAAATGTGAAAGCATAATTTCCAATACTGATTACACTATTAGGAATTGTTATAAAGGCTAATTTATAACAATTAAAAAAAGCACTTCTTCTAATATTCGTTATACTATTTGGTAAGGTTATTGAAACTAGATTTTTACAATTATAGAAAGCGTATTCTCCAATAGAAGTATAGCCATATTCCTTTATCATATCGGCTGTAATAACCGATAGTTCATTCCATCCATGTTTGGTTACATTGTCTCGTGTTAACTCTTTCATCTTGTAATATATTATTAATATCTTCAATTGTTAATCTTCGACCTATGGTTATTTTCTTACTAACTACTTTACTATCATTTTTTTCCTCACCACTTACATCTTCAAGATACACTTCGTGAATAAACATTTTATTATTTATTTCACCAGCATAATAGTTAAATATGTCAAGAGGATTTGTACAAGCATGAAAACCACATACACATAACTTAGCTTTATCTGTTTCGTAGGTTTCACCCTCAATGTATTGAAAACCACGACATTGCATGTGTTTATCAAATCCCTTATATGCAATTAACCTACCTTGATTATCGTATTTTTTAGGCAGGTTTATTCCACAATCAGCAAAAGCATCATCTTCAATGGTTGTTACACTATTAGGTATGATTATAGAGGTAAGATTACTGCAATGATAGAAAGCACCATTTCCAATGTATGTTACACTATTTGGAATAGTAATTGAGGTAAGATTATTACATCTATAAAAAGTCCAACACCCAATGGCTATTACACTATTTGGTATTGTTATTGAGGTAAGACTACGGCAATTATAGAAAGCATAATCCCCAATTTTTGTTACACTATTTGGAATGGTTATTAAGGTAAGATTAGTGCAATCATAGAAAGCATAAAGTCCAATGGTTGTTACACTATTAGGTATAGTAATTGAGGTAAGGCTATGGCAATGATTAAAAGCATTTTTCCCAATTTGTGTATACCTATATTTTTCTATCATATCAGCCGTTATAACTGATAATTTATCCCATCCGTGTTCAATTACACTATTTTGTGTTAATGTTTTCATGTTTGTTTATTTTTTTTACTTTGTTTTTGAATTATACAAATGTTTTTTTATTTTTCTTGTATTATATTGTTTATGTCTTCAATGGTTAATCTTCGACCAATAGTTATTTTCTTAGATACAACCTTACTATCCGTACCCTTTTCAGTACTTACATCATCAAGATATACCTCATGTATATATACATTTTTATTTATTCTTCCGAAATAATAAGAAAATATATCTAAGGGATTAGTACAAGCGTGGAATCCGCATTCACATAATATAGCTTCAGAAGTTTTATAAGTATGTCCTTCAATGTATTGAAAATGATCATAACATTGCATCTTAGAATCAAATCCTTTATATGCAATTAGTCTACCCAGACTATCATATTTTTTAGGTATGTTAATTTTACAATCCTTAAAAGCACAATATCCAATGCTTGTAACACTATTTGGAATAGATATGGATTTCAAACCTGTTTTGCAGAAAGCATCATCTCCAATGCTAATTACATTATCGGGAATTATTATAGATGTCAAATCATCACAGCTATAGAAGGCAAAACTTCCAATATTTGTTACACTATTGGGAATAATTGTATTTTTACAACCAGCGATAAGAGTGTTTGTAGCAGTCTCTATTATAGCATTGCAATTGTTTCTACTATCATAATTTGGATTATCTGCTTCTACTACTATTGAAGTTAAATTAGAACAACCATTAAAAGCATGTATACCAATACCTGTTACACTATTTGGAATCTTGATTGAGGTTAAATTACTACAATTTAAAAAAGCCCTAGAGTCAATAATTGTTACACTATTGGGGATTGTTACTGAAGTCAGTTTAGGACAATTTCTGAACGCGCCAATTCCAATTTTTGTTATACTATTAGGTATTATGATTGATTCAAGATCATCGCCCCAAAAAGCATAATCTCCAATTTGTGTATACCCATATTTCTCTAGCATGTCGGATGTAATTACCGATACTATACCCCAGCCATGCTTATTCACATCTCTTTCTGTTAATATTTTCATTTTATATTTTTTTACTAGTTAAAAAAAACACACCCATTCTCACGAACAGGTGTGTTATGATAGTTAAGTAGTTTGATTTTTCTTTTTAATAAGAAAACTACCAGGAAGTAATTGTCTTAACAATTCGAAAAGAAGACACAGTGCTTCTTTTCTATTAAGATTAATATAGTTATACACTTGTTGATCGGGTTTCGATAGTTCGAAAATAATATCAACTTCATTTTGTCCGTCGTAATCGCAGGACAACACTCTACGTATACCTCTCTTGGTTACATAGACATTAATAATGTTTTGTTCCATGTTTTTAAATATTTAAAAAGTTAATTTAATTCTTTAAGTTGTTGTTCCAGTTTTTGGATTTTGGAGCCAAACTTTTCTTTTTCGACTTGTAATTGATTAATTGCTCCATTAAGCATAGATATTCGAATAGAATTCATTTGCTTCAAGTGCTTGTAGAATTTGATTTGTGCTCTTTTAAGAGCAATCTTCTTACCTTTGGATTCGTCAAAAATATCATTTGGAGAGCATTTTGCTTTTCCAACAAATGATAAATTACCTTCTGTGAGGACTACAACTATAGTGCGTTTTCCCTCGTTAATGTAGGTGTTTAGCATAATCTTCTTAAAAGTTCATTCATTAATTCTTGATTAGTAAATTCTTGGAGTAATTTAGGTTCTCCGAGTTTTGGCAATTTGCTGATTCCATCCCATCCACGTAGGATAATAAATTCAGAATTTCTCTCAACATTTGATAAAAATTCTCTATTAACCCAACGAAGAAGTCGGCCATTATTCATTAAATAGCCTAATTGCTTTAATTTATAGATAAAAGCATAATCTACAAACTGAGTAAGAGTACTCAGAGTTTGGTTTTCAGTTAGAATGTAACAATTCATAACTTTACGAAGTTTCTCTCTCCGGGCTAGTTGTTGGTTTGTCATAACATAAAATAAAATATTGATAATAATGTTCCAAATAATCCTATAATTAAGAGTATAAGAAATTCTTGTTTAGGATTAAAGTTGAAATTAACTAATCCAAATGTACTTGTTAAAATAAATAAAACAAGCAAAAGAATCATTATAGGTTTCATGATTTTATATATTAATATTAAGTCTGTTCATAAAAAAGAAATGAGGTGACATTAGTATAGATAGCTAAAAACATGAAAACAAAAAAAGCACACACGTTATACTAATGTTCACCTCATAAAAAAATATATTTAACTGATTAGTAAGCAGTTGGGAGTGTTTGAGGGTGGAGATACTCCTCTCTCCCTAGTACCGCAAGTAAGAATCGAACTTACAACCTACTGATTAGAAGTCAGTTGCTCTATCCATTGAGCTATTGCGGCATTGACCCAGCTCTATTTTTACCATATGGTAGCCCTCTTTTGTACAATTATTGTACATTTCGAGGCTAGGTTCCGGCTTAGCCGGTTAAGTATAGTTATATAAGTATATATAAGTATAGTTAGAGTACCAATTTTGCATAGGGTAGTACCAATTTTGCATAGGGGGGTAGTATCGAATTTGCATAGGGTAGTATCGAATTTGTATACCAATACCAATAAGTTTATTTAATTCCCAATATAATTACAAAAATTACACTACCTAATTACATTTATGCAATAATAATAACTTCTTTAGATTATTTTAAAAATAATAACATTATCTTTTTTATATATTTATATTTTAGTAATTTTGTAAAAAATAAAAGTTATTATGAATGAATTATCAAAACAGCACGTACAAATCCCAAATATGGATTTAAAAAAGCAAGGATTAACACTAAATGATCCCTATATCTATGCCTGTATTAAAAAATATATGAATTTAGAAACAAAACAGGCATATCCACAAATTTCCACTATTGTAAAAGATTCCGAATTAGATAGAAAAACTATTTTAAATGGACTTAAAAGGTTAGAAAATGCAGGATATATTAATATAACTAAGAGACCTGGCACATCTTCTATATATACCTTTAATGATTATAATAAATTTGAAATATTTTCTTTTGATTTTCTAAATGATTCTAATTTATCCTCTAGAGATAAGTCGATGATTGTAATGAGTCAACAATTTATGTTTAAAGATCCAGTTGCACAAAATGGAATTATTACATATAGTAATAAACAATTAGCAAATTATCTCAATATAGATCCCAGAACTTTACAAAAATATGAGAAATCCTTAGAAGATAAAAATATATTGGTAAAAATCCCAGATAATGGGCATACTGATTTAGAATGTAATTACCAGCGAATATATAATTTTAATGAATTCGCCAATACTATTGCTCTTAAATTCTTAGAAACAGATTCTAAAATTGAATCTCTACAATCAGAACATGATGATTTATCTCTTAAATATAAACAATTACAAGAGAAGTTAGAACATCAATCTAAAACAATTAATGCACTGGTAAAACATATACAAGAAAATAAAGTTAATTTTCAAGATATAGTTTTATAAAACTCTCCCCATATTTCAGGGGAGAGTTCTGATTACTTAACCCCAATTAAGTAATCCTCATGACAAACTTCAACAAAACAACCCAATAAACAACAAATAAATTCTTCAATTAAATTAGAAGGTATAGAGATAACCAAATCTCTATACCCAAGTAACAAAGCCTAAGCGAGTATATTCGGCCTCAGCAAAGTTTTAACAACTTTATTACTTTAGGAGGTATGGGAGTATTCAAACTCCTATACCCGTATATTATTAACATCTAAAATGCCAGAGACACTGTTTCACAACAGGATCTTACTGTCTCTCGACAGGTAAAACACAAATTAATACGACAAATCTTCTAAACCATCTTCCAACCAAATAAGGATTAAGACCGCCGCAATGTTCTACAACTTGCCAATTAGATACATTGACAAGCCAAATTTTCAGACTCTTCATCCGTTCAAATCGTTTTGGTGCATAACAAAAAAGCAACCGCACGGACGCACCTAACCCATGCGATTGCTATATTTCCGCCCGTTCAGCCTGATAGCACAAGTCCTTCCGTTGTCGAACGTTTATTATTTAGCGTCGGGTCGTTTACAAGGAATGGTAGTAGAATACTATTCCCGACGGAATGGCGTACACCCATTTAGAAAGTACAAGCAAAACCAATCACTTGTCCCCAACTTTAAATACTCGGTTACATCTTTAAGATTCCGTGTAACCTTCGACTGTGGTCTTACGTGACCAGCGGGCAACTCTCTTTCACCCACTCTCTTGCCATTCACATTGCTGTAGTGGGAACTCCGATGGAGATCACTCTACCTGGATAATCTCAGAACGGAGCGGCATCACAGCTTTTAGCCATGATATATACTCATCCCGAGCCCAGGAGAGTTTACCTGTACTTTGGAGTTCGTTCCAATTAGCTTCATCATTGAAGTTAATGTACACCCTCTCAAAGTACGGGCAACATCTCCAGTAGGTTATTTCACCTCTTCGGAACTCTTCCATCTTAAGGTCTCTTAAGATGTAGTACACCCAAGAATCCTTGGGAAAGTGAATTAACTTACCTCTCAAATCAAAAAGTATTTGGCGAATTGCCTGAGAACTTTTAAGCTCTCCTGGACAATATTCGCCCCTCGTCATTTTTGTTTGACGATTTCTCCGATTTGAGCGGAGAAACATTACAGTACTCTTATACATATTCACTAAACTTTCCCACATCTCATTAAATGGCATTTGATTGTAGGTTTATAAATATAAGTAATTTTTAATTAAGGATTTATGATTTGTCATTTTAGTCAAAAATCCTATTTATTAGCTCTTTGACGTATTGATTATTTTGAATAAGGGATTTATTCAACGTCCACCTTAATAAACTTGAAGTGGAATCCTTCGGGGAGAGTTGTGCTCCCTTCGGGGAGTCGTCCGCCCATCAGTTGGGCAACGTATGCGGTATCGCCTTTTGCTAATTTAACATTTATGCGATTGCATTCAACACCAAGAACAGCAGCAGTATCCGCATGCCCGATGGCTGATGTTAATTCTTTGGGCAATTCGTTCACTTCTATTTCAGAAAATTTCACAGATACAGGTGTTTCCACCATCTGCAAACTAAATGCGTTCAATAAATACATAACAATAAACAGTTTTTATCGTGGTGCCTCCACTTTTGAAATAGTAATATAAAAATCGTCCGAATATACCTCAAACGGACACTTCGAGAACATGAAATCAACACCAAGACTTAACATGCCCAAACAAGTTACTAAAAAAACGTTAATTTGTAGTCGTTCATCCGAGTCGTTCGCAAGACACACTACTCGGAAGACACACTACTTATATAACCGCACGCGCATGTCTTCTAAACCATCTTCCAACCAAATAAGGATTAAGACTCTCTCGACAGGAAAAACACAAATTAATACGACAAATCCCTTTGCAGGGTTAGTGCCCCTAACAGATATCACTCTCTTAGGAACAAATTGAAGACTTTCAGGATACTGTGTGTACCCAGATCCTCAGGATAATGAAAATTGGTCAATTTCTATTATGTCTTCTTACCTGCTTCCATTTATTCCTCCATAAATGGTTAGTCAAAAAGGGTTTCATTATATAAGGATATATCATGATTTAATTAATCTTCATCCATCCTACTTATCCATTTAGGTACATATTCACGCCACTTTCCATCTCCAAATATTCCTATACATAAGAATATTAATGTTGCCTGTATTAAAATCATAATACAGGCTATTGCGGGAAGGCTTTCGATTAATGACTCTGCCGCCATTAAAAATAGCAAGCTGTACACTATTGTGCCGTACAACAGTATATAATTCAATATCTTCTTCATAATTTATATATTTTAATAATTACCAATCTAACCAGTCTGAGATAGAAAACTCATAATCTTAATGATAGTCATCCGGATTATAGTTGTCTGTCTCACTTTTGTTTTCATCTCCCCATTCAATTATATTTTTGGGGATATCCTCCCAAGATTCTATTACATTGAATTCTTCCACTTTTAATAATCCCATATGAAGTTCTGAATATGGAACATCATAGACATGATCATGGGAATATTTATCTATAAATTCTTCTGCCACTTTTTTGACAGAAGTTATAAATAGAACTTCTTTTTGACTGATGGCATATCCAATTCCGCCATCAACATCATAGTGATGAACAACGTTATATACTTTTTTCATATTTTTTAATTTTTAAATTGTTAATAAAAATTATCTATCCCTAATCATCATAGGGATAGATAATTTCATATTCATAAACTCCACTTGAATCAATTCCAATTGACTCAAAATTATATATTTCACATATATCTTCATCTAATTCTTCAATGTCTTTAAATGATATCTTGTGATAAGGTTTTAGTCCCCACTCTATGGAGTTATTAGTTCTCTCCAGCCAATAAGTTCTTGTACCTACGTCTATAGATGTGTCATTTACTACTTCTGGTAATATTTTTCCACACCATTTAGGATTATCTGTATAGATGTGATATACTTTTTTTCGAGTATATTCAAACAAGTTTGATAACTCTGGTTGGAAAACTGGGATATATCTATATCCTTTTTCATCTTGATACATAATTGTTTGCATATTACTAATAATTTTTAGATTGTTAATAAAAATTGGTAGGTTTAGTTTTACATCGTTTTCACTACCATCGGATGGGATATATTCAGTTATACTCTGAATAAGAAATAGAGTATTAGATTTCTGTTTCCACGCTCTAATAAACGCAGCGCTTTGAAGTTATCACTCAAGAACCTAGTAAGAGTGCAGCTCTTGCCATACCTTTATTCTTCAAAGTAAGCAGTTGTCCACTGATTGTATATCAGAAAGCAAGATAGGACCCATACCACCTATCACAGTGGTATGAGTAAAAAAGCTATATAGTCTAGATGCGGATGGTTAGTCCACCTATATAGCTGTCTGTGAAGTTCAACTGTTACCAACAGTCTCGGATTTATGCAGTAAGGAAATTGCATACACATTGTCCTTTTATCTATAGAGGTCTTCCTATAGCAATGTGTTTCGACACAGACTTCACTCTATGTCTGGTACTCTCTAATCGGTTACCAGCCGCTATGCTTCATTTTAATACTGAACTACTTTTGATTAACAAAATACAATTTTTTGTGTGTATAATACCCCTACCATTTCCATTTATAAGCATAGGAACTAGATACTCTTAGGGTATATACACACAGCATGACCTATAGGTATTGCACATGCTACCTGTAGTCTAACTATACAGGATTAGGATTTAGATTTCACCTTCAACTTATTATACATAACTTGTTAGACAATTATACATATTTCAATGTATAATACTGCGGATGTTATATAACTACATATTGACAGTTTCAATACTACTGACAAATTCCTGGTCAACAATATTTATACTCCTGACCATTCAGGGAGATACATTAATAATAATACCGAATCATCAGACAGACGGCGAAACATGGCATAAACTATTTCACCGTCTGCTGGTTTCGGTCGGCCCTTTATAAAATAACACTTATATGAAATATTTTCGGTTTTAAAAGTGTTACCTTCAAGACTACCCTTACAACAGGTAAAGGCAGTCTTGAATTGAGTCTTCATTTTCAAGGACCTTTTTGCAAGCCTCAACTATATCTTCAGTTGGGGCTACGAGGGTTTTGAAGAACACGAATCGGTCATCTACTTCAGGAACAATCATCCCGTCCTTTACTACTAATGCTTGATCCTTAAAGGATGCAACCCACACTTCGGCTCTACGCATCACTTTCAATGCCGTAGGAGTCTTTATCTCCATAAGCATTGTCTCTGGGTTTGCCTTAATGAAGTTGTGGTCCTCGCATGAGAACACATAACTTAACCCACGTTTCGGGTGCCATTTTCCTTCTTTATCCTGATATGCAGGAACCTCTGGTGCAGCAGGTTGAGCTGAAGTCTTTTCTTGATATCCCATTTTGGCTATCGATGAATAGCCTATACTACGTATAGATACAGGCTCATTCTTTCGGTTAAGCTCAACTGCCCAGAATCGGCGAGAAACTCTATCACCAACTCCTGGGATAGTATATACAGCCGCTGTATTTTCCTGCGGTAGGAGGATATAAGTTGCACCTTCAGTTAATGGAGCTTGGCGCTCAAAATTAACTGATTCGAGTGCCTTCATGTCTTTGAGAGCACGATCGCTCTCATCTGCTGGGTTGAATTTTTCACCCAGATACGAATTTTTCGTTGCCATACAATAAAAATATTAAATTAAAAAAAAATAATAATACGCTTTATGCGCTATAAAGTACCTGGGGCCATGATGAGTCGCCAAAAAAAATAAAGGATCCTAGATTTCTCTAGGATCCTTTATTTCAGCAGTAGAAGTCAGCTGGGAATGGTTTTAGCCATTCCATCGGTAAACCCAGCTTCTCTGCAAACTTTTTAAGTTTGCTCGGAATGGCGGTTATTGGCTGGGCCTTGCCTTCCCAGAAATGGGTGTTGCGCTTAAAGCGCAGGCTTGCCCTCTCTCGTCCCTCGTCGGGACTCCCGGCCTTTACGAGCCTCGGCCCGTAACAATAGCCGTCCTCCTCTACTTTGAGGGATACGACCCCTCTGAGCTCGAGGTTGTCGTTGAATGAGTCTTTAAGACTCCTCGACAACCCCCAGACTTTGGTGGCCCTGCTACCACCTTCGGGGACCTCAGACGGTTTTAGATACCACCATCCGGTCTCCGAAATTTCCCAGGTTCCTTCGCCTGGATCCTCTAGGTACCCAGAACCTCCAGCGAGGCTTCCAAGACCTATTACGACCAGGTGTCCGTTCTGGTTGATGGCTGGAAGTGCAGGGTATTCACCCTCAATGCCCTTCCACTTCCAGCTTGGAAGGAGCACCGGGAGGAGCCAAAGCTCCTCTTCGGCTTTGAGGGGCGAGCCATCTCGCCCATTTAGAGAGGCAAGCTTCTTTTGAAGCTCTTCCTCACTAAATTGGCGAGCATCTTTGCTCGCATTAATTACTTCGGCAATAATATTCTTTGTTGCCATATGAATACCCAAAATATCCACATAAAATGTGGATCGTCGACAGCCCGTGGGTCAAGAACTGCTCTAGTCCGCTCGGCCAGACAATTAACAATCCGAGTACCATGTCACCCCGGTAGTGGGGATTTTTACATCTTATCTGATGTCAATAGTTTTACATCATATTGAGGATGCCCGTCTTTCATACATGCTGCTGCCGAAAGCTCACATATATGAATGCTTAGGTGGCTCGGTTTTACAAGATGAGCTGCTTGCTAGCCCGGTTTGGATTTTCACCGCCAGTACCGAAAGGATGTGGTCAAGCCGCTAGACAGTTTAGAGAGATGATGCTCTTTAATTTAGGCCCTACACATAGTGGTGTCCATGTACGGCCAACTTTAGGCCTGTATGATAAACCAATATCAATACAGGGATGATTTCTGTTCCCGAGCTCATTACACTCGGAGTCTTACTCAGGAGCCCTACTACTGACCGTAGTCAAATTCTGATAGGACAGATTTGCCATTTGTAGATCTAAGATTACTACAAATCCAAGATCTCAAATAGGCTATGTCCTCATCAGAATTTGCGTACAGACAGTACTTGATTGGAGATGCCTAGAAAGCATTAGGACTCTCCAATCTTGATTCTAACGCCTGTAGAATGGCAATCCCGATGTCATTCTCAGACGTAGGGCCGTGAGGCTCTACAGCCATGTCGACATACATATTCATAGTCTGTCGAATTTATACCTCCTATACTTGTCCGGCTATTACAAGGAGGTGTTTTGTAATAGCTAAGATCTATCGTTATGCGTTATGAGTAATGCAGAATACGCATCCCTCTGCAGGAGTTATGCCTTATATACGACATAATAGTTTCCTTTTACTCCAATCTTCTTCCCATTTATTGGGAATTTTGATTGAAGTATCCCGGCTCTAATCCCAACCATTATTTTATGCATGGTGGCTATTGCCGCGGACAGAGATACTCCCCAGCATAAGGCCAGTTCGTATTCCCCGGCATACGGATTAGAGCCTAAGAAACTCTCCAAGGATTCGAGTCTTGCTTGATACAAGGCGACGTTAAATCGCATGCATCCAGCAGGGACTCCATCTTGTTTCATAGGCATAGGGCCCATACACAGAATCGAACTGTGTCCTGCTCCATAGATGGGCCTTAGGGCTAGCACTCCACAATTACCCTGGTGTGGGTGTGTATTGTATGCGCACAGCCGCACGTATGCCACACCTCTTTGGTGTGGGATTGCGGAAACGGTATTGGAATTCTTTGACAGAATTCCACATTGGTGTCTTTAATTTGTGGGTACCAATCGTCCCACGTTTCGGTCACTATCGCAATGGCCGGCAATTGGTCTGTTGGTTTTGGAACCTTTGGCGAGGGCCCAAAAAGGCCCAGGTCGGTTGTTCCAAACCCAGATTCTGAATACTGTATATCTAAACAGTATCCAGTCCCCTCACGGAGAATTGTGAAGGGACGGCCAAAATTGGCCATCTCTTCTAAGTAAAACTTAAAGCCAAATGAGGCATTAAGTTTACTAATTAATGCTTTAACATTTTCTTGATATGTCTTCATACCAAGTATCTTTATTAATTATAACTCTCCTACTAAGATTCCAGAACTCAGAGAGCTTTGGGGCAGTTAAGATTGCCCGTTTGAATTCATTATAGCAGTACTTGTCTTACCTTGTTGAAAGCATTTTATCAACGGTCATCTCCTTACACTTTAAAGAGGGATTCAGACTTTCCACATCTATTGTGAATTAGTGCTTAATCTTTGATACCATCTCCGATTGCATGATTCTACTAGACTACTTCCGTCACGGTTTCGTCTGGTTGTCTCCAACCGCCCCGTCCTGGTACATCCGAAGATGCAGTGCTGTTTTACATCCCAGTCGGTTAGCACGCCAGGTCACCTGTCGGGATGTCGACACAATTTCGTGAGGCCGCGGAGCCATGCTGCTATTGGTGCAACACAGCCATTTCCAGGAAAGGCGATCACGCTCCTCCGCGAAATTGTGTCTATGGGAAAATTATACCCGGCAGGGCCTGAGGCCTGCTGGGTATTGTTTTCCCATACGCTTTGCGGGGGGCCATGCTGCCTAGGTGTCCTCCCGCTCCCACAACTCACAAAAACTTCCAATCTACACCCAACTTCTGCACCTAAACACCCCCTCATTTAAAAACCCCGGGGGGCCTATTTTTGACTTTTATTTTTTTAAAAAAATTTTTAATTTTGTAAAAAATTTTTAGTTATGATCAATATATTTAAACAAGGTGGGATTCATATAAAACCCTCAAAACGAGGTTCCTTCACAGATTACTGTGGTGGGAAAGTTACAGAAGAATGTATTAGAAAGGGAAAAAATTCTCCACTAGCCTCTATAAGAAAGAAGGCTACATTTGCTTAGAACGCACGTAAATGGGTTAAAAAAGGAGCAGAAGGTTTAGAGTTTTATAACTCTACATATTTGCCAAATACATCTCAGCCAGAATACAAGGATTACTCTGATCTCTTTCCAGATCGGTTCAATTAGAGATTTCAAGCTTTTGAAAGATATAAAGAGATTTCAGCCAATCTTGATAAAAATCTTGATAATAAGTCTAAATTTAATCCTGATTTAAAATTAAGAGATTATATTAGGACTACAAATATTAAATCCAGGGATATAGAACCAGGGGAGTTAATATTTAAAAAAGGAATAACATTAGATAATGTACACAATGATGTTATCGATTTCTTAAAGTTATTAACTAGTAAGGGGATTGGAGTTAGAGTTACTGAGGGATTTGCTTAGTCTGGGCATGTAAAAAATTCAACACACTATCAAGGTAATGCCGTTGATTTTACCCCTATCGATAATGATTATGAACTCGCTCAATAGATTATTGATAATGATCCAGAGATACAACAATATATGAGAGATAAGGGCATTTATATTAAAAATGAGAAAGATAATCCCATTCCTGGAATTACTACTGGTCCGCACTTCCACGTGCATCGTCGTAATAAAGTATAAAAAGAAAAACCCGGCATAAACCGGGTTTTCTATTATAGGATATTTTTCGACAAGCTCGAAGGACTTTAAGTAAAACTTCTATTCATTACCTATAATGCACAAAAGTACTACTTATTTAGCAAAGTAAAAACAGAGCTGGGATATTATTAGTAATATTTAACTGAGTCCATAATAAAATTCAAATCAATACCTTATATATTATATATTATGTATAATATAATAAAGAATTCTTATTAATTTTATTTTTATAAAAAATATCGATCCATATTTTATATTATTTGAATAATAATTAACTTTGCACGTTATGGAAATACTATCGCCTACAAGAATATTATCGGAATTGAGGATCTTTGAAAAGGAGTTTTGGTTGTATTACAAGACTCTTGAAAAACTACATCCAGATTTTGAAGAAATTAAATTATCACTCTTAAAAAGTAAGAGAATTGATGAGAAATATATAAAGGATTTAGATCCAATCGATTATATAAACACTTATAAAGAGATTGAAGAAGATTGGAAGAATAAATCTGATGATGCTAAAAAGCAAGGTACTGAAGTTCATGAATAGATCCGAAATCTATTCAATTCTAATGCTATATCAACATTAGGCATAGACACTTCAGTATACTCCATATCTGCATAGGAGAATTTTATGAAGACTGAAAAGGGAGTATTTAATGAATTAAGAGTTGAATATCCTTTAGATGAAAATATATTATTGGTTGGGGTGATTGATTGTCTTATTAGAGATGGGAATCATATTACTATTATAGACTTTAAAACCGGTGATAAAATTAAAAAGAATTCTCAATATGACATGTCTAAACATAAGAAGAAAACCTTAAGATATCCTATGTCTAAATATATGGATTCAGATCTCACAAGATATCAAATATAGGTTTCTATATATGCTTGGATATTACAAAAGCTTAATCCTGATTTTATTATTGATTCCTTAGAAATCTGGCATATAGCTGATTTAAAAGTTAGGGGAAAATATACTGTAGATTATATAAAGGATGATATTGATACCCTTATAAATTGGGAGGTTAGGTAGTTAAAGATGTAGAAAGAAATTAATAATTGTAAATATATTATATACTAATGTTACCGTATTAGATTTTTTAGAAGTATAATTTATCGAGTATAGAATCTCGAAAATAGTTTGTTTAGGATCATCCGGAATTAGGAATTAATCCTTCTGAAGTTGGTTAGGCTGAAGCTAATATTAGATTAGCTAAGGCATTATAGACTATGGGTGGTGGAGATAAAAGAAATAAAGAAATAGTAATTAACCCTAAATATAGAAATCAATTTCAATTTGAGGATGTAGTAGAAACAAAAGGAAATACTACTCGCATTACACCAAAGTAGGTGAAGGATGCAGATTTAACAACTTCTAATACTGCATACGCATATGCAGGATAGCTTCCAGAAGTTACAGTTACAGGAAAAGCTGATAAAAAAGCCAGTTCTGAGGGATTAACTGCTTGGAGAAATGAAGCGGCTAATGATCCATCTGTTCTATTCAACCCAAATTATACAAAGTATAGATAGATCTTACCTATACCTGATTGGGTTAAAATCATTGAAGCTCATCCAAATTGGTGGAATAAAGAGACTTCTAAATATATACCAGAGTAGGTGCAATCAGCGCTTTTTAATAGAGGAATAAGATAGAGTACCGATAAAGCTGCCTCTATTATTGCCCCAGCAATAATTGGTTTTACAAATCCATTGGCAGCCATAGCTGGTGCTGGAGCTGCATCTGCAACAGATTATACAATACGACAAGCGTCTGATGGAAAGTATTCTGGATTTTCCGATGTTATGGAAAAGAAGGTTGGAAGACCTATAAGTGATCTTTTTATAGATCCAGCTGAAAATGATTCCCATTTTTGGAATGTTGTACATCCTGCAGCTCTTGGAGTTGGTTTTGGTGCTGCAAAAGTCTTTCCAACTGCAGAACTTTCGTATACTCCCATATCGGATCAATATTAGTGGGTTCGTTATAAAGATGGATCAGTGCATTTAAAAAATGTAAGTACTCCGGATGTAACTTTATAGGTTGGGGGAAATGCTTTAGAAGGTCTTGCTGGAGAATTTGGAGACACCTAGAGAGTTGTGTTGGCAAATCCTCAGGTAGTAAAAGGTACTTCTACTCCAGGATTTAATACTGGAAAACCAAGCAGTGGCTTATTTAGATGGAATAATACCTCAAGATATAAATTTGGACATGGAGATGCGCAACCTCATGGTAGGGGGTAGTAGACTTTTGCTGTAGATGGTAGGGGGTAGTAGACTTTTGCTGTAGAAATGACCCCAAGTCCGGTTGATTATGGAGTATATTCTTATAGTTTTAATCTTCCAAATAAGTTTTTCTATCCAACATATTTTCCTAGGTATGATAATCCGACTACTTCAACTATCCCATCAACATCTACTATAGTTACAATTCCCAAATTATCAACTTGGTAGACTGTTAAAAATTGGGGGTCTCCAGAATTTCAGTCGTGGTTTAAAGAAGAATATCATAAAAATCCTGGAGGTGTCGCCACAGGACCCTGGGGAAAAATTAAACTTACGTTAGGTGATGGTAATGTAAAAAATATTGTTGGAGGAAAGTACGCTCCAGGATATTATCCTTATGGACAAGGCTCTGCTAGAAGTGTGTTAAATTAGCCCTTTATATCTGATTAGTATTCTTATCCAGGTCCTAATCAAACTGGAATAACTACAGCCGGGGCAACTATGGATGAACTCTAGCTTGGCCCAACCATTACATTTAAATCAGGAGGTGAATTAAATAATAAATAATCCCAGATTCTGGGATTTGGATTCATAGCTCAGTTGGTTAGAGCATCTGACTGTTAATCAGAGGGTCGTAGGTTCAAGTCCTACTGAATCCGCACTGGATACTTGAATAATGCAATAGAAGAGTATCAGCCCACAGGTAGTGCATGAGCCTTGGTGGGATCGGTGAGAGAGGTTCCATTATAACACCCTGCCCATGTGGCAGAGGTTTCTCTTAACAGCGTACCGTAAATCCTTAAAACGCTGTTTCAACACCATATAGCCAAGTGGAAAGGCAACAGTCTGCAAAACTGTTATCGTAAGTTCGATTCTTACTATGGTGTCCAAACTCTTATACTCTACTGATAGGTCTATAGTTTAGTGGTAAAACATCAGTCTCCAAAACTGAGATCCTTTGTTCGATTCGAAGTAGACCTGCTAAAAATATATAATTAAACTTTTATAGAAAAGTGTGGAAAATTAAATAAATGAAATTATGCCAACATTTTCAAACGATGCAACTATGGTTTCTTTTCTAGAACCTATTCAGCCAATAAAGTTTACATTTCCCGATGAATTTCTAGAAGCTTCAAAAAATGCTCATAAGACACCAACATATTAGGATTATCTCTTGTGGTTGGAGTAGAACTCTACACCATAGCAAGTCATATCTTAGGGGGAAAAATTAACTACGGAATAGAAGCAAAAGAAACAATAGGATACTAATAAAAATGTAAAAATATATAATGAACATAAATTAATAGAACAAAGTAAACCTATTGAGGAAGTTGTAAGTTTTCCAGTTAAATTTGGAGTTGGCACTTTAGGACTTATAGCTGCTCCGGAAATCACACTTCCATTACTTACGGCGGAAGGTACTATTTATACTGGTATTAATGCAAAAAATGCCTATGACACCGGTAAGAAATATGGATGGAGATCTGATTAGGCTTTGAAGGAGTATGGTAAAACGGCACTCGTTGGAGGTTTAACTGCTTTAGGTGGTTATCAATATTTAGCCCCAACTACTTCATGGGTGACCGTCGGTAATAGATTAGCACATCCGATAGAAACTATGAGGTTTGCCACTATAAATAGAAATTTATAGCGGGCTATAAGAAATAATTACAGTCCTGAAGAGGCTAATGTGATGCTAAATAATTTCTCCCCATTTGCTAAGAGAGTTAGATATTATAATAGAGAAGTTAATGGTGGTCCAGAATACTTCGGAGGTGAGGGAGCTATCCCAAGTATACATGGACTTGGTGGAAACTCTAAGAATGGAACAACAGTTAAGATGTGGGACGCAGCTCATGAATATGGGCATTTGTTTGAAGATTCCTAGGGGATTCTGGACAGTAATAGACCTAATTTTATTAGACGTGCCCCAGTCTAGGGGTATAAATATGGAAGTTTTGATTTTACGAGTCCTAGAACTGGTATGGAGTTTGGGGCCGATGTAATAGCCTCTAAATTATACCCAAATCCGATAGATGTGGGTGCTTTATATAGTGAGGTGTCTCCATTTTTAGAACGGCAATCCTTAACAAAAACAGTTCCCTTTGGAAGTTTATATAGAAGGGGCCCATATTTTGGATAGAGACCCTTTAGATTTGATAAAAGTGGTAAGACATTTAGTTTGTAAAAAGGCACGACCCCAACGAATAATTTTACCACAGCAAAATCTGTTTTAACTGGTGATGCTTCATAGGAAGATGTTATGAAGGGTCTCGCATCAGGATACCAGGACTATCACCGAGCCCTATCTCCAGGAGGAGTTTGGTATAAGAGATAGCTGGCTAATGGCATTCCGGAATCATAGGTTCGTTCTCTAGCTGATGAATAGTTATTAAACCTCTAGAACTCCCAGATTATGTTAGGAAATTTAGAGGGAGATAATGTAGCTGTTACCGTGGGCTATCTTAGAAACGGAGAGCTAGTTCCACATGGAACCCGTATGACTTTTGATCCAAGATTCTTCACAAATAAACAATCTGCACACGAGGTTGCTGTACATGAGTTTGGACATGCCGGAACAATGAATTATGAACCCGAGGGTTCAATATTTAGAGAGGCTTCTCCAGAATATGATACTTATTTTTTGAAAATTGGTAAGGAGAATCCTGAAGTTAAAAAGGCCATGGATTATAATCATGAAATTCGCCCAATTGAACGAGAAGACGCTCTGGATGAAATCCTAAATGATGTTGAGGCGGAAAAACATTATAGAAACGTTGCTTCTGATTAGGAGATTAGACAACGTGCTCTTACGGCAGAAATAGATGCAGCAAAGAAGAGAGTACCTATGGAAAAATATTTAAATTCGCCAGAACTTTGGAACTTAAATATGCGCCAATTATAGGAAATATTTACTCCTGAATCATTAAAGAAGTATATGAAGTACTTTATGGCTGTCCCTCCGGTATCATTGGGAGCTGGGGTTCTTACCCCAGAAAAATAATTTGATTAATGAACATGAAGAATAGAACTTTTGATTTATTTGGTAGTAAACTGAAGAGAAATTATCAGATTTTATAAAGTTGAAAATTGTGATTTAAAATTTGGTAGTTTCAGAAAAAAGTATTATCTTTGCATTGGTTTTAGAAATAACAATGAAAAAGTTTTCATAATTTTAGAATTATTTTTGTAGAATTATTTTTGCTACTCCTGCTTGGGAAAGTCGGAGTAGTTTTTTTTAATTACTATGATAAATTTTTTAAAAAAACACACTTATCTTATAACTTCTATAGTTATAAATATTATTCTATGTATCTGTTTAATGAGTAATTGTTCTTAGAAACCATAGATTACTACAGAGTACGTAGAGAAACATGATACAATAACATTAGTAGAAGAAAGGATAGTAGAACATACAAAAGTTCAATATGTAAATACTACAGATACTTTTTATGTTACTAATAATGATACGGTATATCTATATGATTTACCAATAGATTATAAAGTATATTCTGATACTATAACGTCCGATTCTTCAGAAACAAAATTAGATGTTTACTATCATGGATTTGCTTCTGATATAGATTCTATTAAATTAAATTATAAATATAATAAAGAAATACAAACAATAATCCAATAGCCTAAGAAATGGGGCATGGTTGTCTCATTCGGATTTTATGGAGGATTCGGGGTACATGGAAATATTCAATAGGGAACTTTTGGATACGGTCCTGAATTTGGTGTAGGTGTTTAGGTTGGAATTGGAAGAATGATTAATATAAAATAATATACCAACACAAAATTTAGGAAATAGAGTGGAGTTTTATGCAAGCCCCAAAGATACAAGGCATATAATGGTGTATGAACTGAATAATGGTATTTATAAGGCCGATGGAGATACTATACCCAATTATGGTTGGGGAAGCTCTGGTATAACACCAAGAAACCTTGAAAACTTAGCTCGGTTGAATGGATGGATTTATAAATATAAATCCGAGGTTAAATATTGAACTACGCAGACATAAACCTATTGGGGGTTTTGATATTAATCTTAATAAGAATACCTTGGGATAGAGTTAGAATATGTCTATTGGTGTTTATGGGATTGGCGACCACCCTTATATAAATGGATTTTATAATTATAGCCAAAATAAATAGAATTTTTAAATTATGGGAGAAATATAATAGTATTTACTCACAACTCAGAATCCCTTCTAGAAATTTTGGGAAAATTTTCAAGTTAAAAGACAAAAATACGATAGCAGATTTATAGATTTTTTAAAGAGATACGAAACCTTCAGGCCAGAGGCATATTGGGATTCGGTTGGTAAGAAATGGACAATTGGTTATGGAACTACTGTATATGCAGATGGAACTCCTGTCAAAGAGGGGGATAAGATTTCAAAAGAGGATGCTGAAAAAGCTATTGGTGCATATCTGGATTAGCATGAAGAAACTATTAAATCTTATTTTCCAAATTGGGATAATTTTTATCCACAATTGAAGTATGCTATCTTAAATAATGCCTATAGAGGTGGGCCAGATAATTTTAAATTGAAAAGTCCAAAATTTACAGCTGCTATAAATAAAGCTATGGAAGATGGGTAGATGGATACCGATGAATATCAATAGATTATAAATGAAATGGAATTTAAACCTTCTGAAAATCATAGAAATAATTTATACGATAGACGGTCTAGAGTTGCGGCGATGATTGGTGAATTATATAATTGGAATCATAATAACTCAATTAATTATGCTACAACACATGAATCACCTTATATGAATTTTTCTGATAGTGTGTTCACAAAAGGCTCTACATGGAATAATCGCTTGGTTGATGTTTAGCATTTACATTAGCCTTAGTCTGATATGGATAAAAGAGTTAGAGATAAAAATCCCTATTAGTTTAGGGGAGGTGGAATGTTAGCTCGTAATAGAGAACAAATTGTAGAATTAAAATTTAATAAATGATAACATTACTAATACTATTTATATTATTATATCAACCACCAGTATACAGAGGAGTTACTTAGGAACCTAGAAGAATTACTGTATATAATGAATATGGGGAATCTAGAGAAACTCCGGGAGGAGATAATGATGATCCTAATGTTGAATATAGATATAATGAAAAAACATAGACTTGGTGGTACTAGAAGAATGGGATTTGGTATCAATGGCATTATAAGGGAGATATATTTCCATTTATTCCTCCCAGCGATGGTTGGTATAACAATAGAGTTGATTGGTTTAATGGTGGCCCAAATAGTAAAGATGCTGTTCCATATCAAGCTGTACCTATAGGAGCTGGAACTTGTTTGATTCTTTTTGGTGGCGCATATGCTTATTTAAAATCTAAAGAAGATTGATTATGTTTGGAATAAACTCATTTAAACAAGTTGGTGATATAGCTAAAGGTTGGACTAATGATTTATTAGGCCGTGAACAAGAACTTCATGATCTTAGGATGGCGGTTTGTAAAGAGTGTGTTCTTTATGATCCAAATTCTAAACGATGTGATGCAAAGAAATGTTATAATCCAGAAACTGAGGAAATCAGCCAGGTCCCAGGAAAAGGATTTATATGCGGATGTAATTGTTTTATGGAGAAAAAGAGTCGAGTCCCATCTGCTAGATGTGTTTTAAATAAATGGCCAGTTTAATATTAAAGAATAAAATAATCTTCTATTGATTCATTTTACCGATAATCAATAGATGATTATTTTTTTTATATATAAAAAATATTATTTTTGTATGTTTAATGAAAAATATGTATTATGAATAATGATTGTGTATTAATTGGTGAGATTGCCAGAGAAAAACTATTAGAGGGTGTTAATTTAATTACAGATGCAATTCAGTGTACTTATGGTCCAAATGCAGCAACAGTAGCTATTAAAAATCCTGCTGGGATAAAAATAACAAAAGATGGAAAGACCGTCTCTGAAGCAGTTAGAGTACTAGATCCATATATACAAGCTGGTGTAGATCTTATTAAAGAAGTTTCAGTAAAAACTGCAAAAGAAGTCGGAGATGGTTCTAGTACCGTCGCAATACTTACAAGGGCTATTGTAAATGATTATATAAACTTTGGCAATCCAATAGAAATTTCTAGAAAATTATTTAAAGAGAGGGATTTGGTTTTAGAAGATTTGAAATCACATACAAAGCAGATCTCTAATAAAGAAGATATTAAAAAAGTTGCAACATTGTCAGCCAATGGGGATGAGTTGATTGGTGAAACAATTGCCGAAGCTTATGATAAGGTTGGAAAAGATGGACTTGTATTATATGAGAAGGGTGAGAGCGTGACTGATAGGATAGAGTACAGCAGAGGCTTTCGAATTAATTCAGGATTCTTTTCCCCATATCTTATCAATACTAGTGAAGGAAATATAGAATTGAATAATGTTCAGGTATATATCTCCCAAACTAAAATGGAAGAAACTAGAAAAGTTAAAGAGATCTGGCAAAAGGCGATTGATCAAGGAAAATCACTTTTATTAATTGCCCCAGATTTCGATTCTTCTATTACAATGTTGATATATCACAATATGTTTGATCCAAACAAAGGTGGGCGAATGCAGGCAGGATTAATCCAAAGTCCTGAATTTGGAGTCATGAGAGAAACTATTTTAGAAGATATTAAAGCAGTTTTAGGTGATTCAATGTGTTGTGATAAAGTTATCATTACAAAAGATGATACAACCTTTATAGGCTATAATTCTAATACAGAGGCCGTTGAGGAACGTAAGTATATGGTAAAACAGATCCTTGAGAATCCACTCCCTGAGATTGAGTATGAATTTCATAGAAGACGTCTTGCAATGTTTTCTGGTGGGCTTGCTAAAATATTCGTAGGTGGATATAGTGAGACAGAAGCTAAGACTAGATGTGACTTATATGAAGATGCAATTTCAGCTACAGCTTGTGCTTTAAAAGGAGGGGTACTTCCTGGATGTGGTAAAGCTTTAAGAGAAGCTGCTAAGAATTTAAATGTTCCACTTTTAAAGAAGGCTTTATATGCCCCAACACAAATCCTATTGGATCAGGCAACGAGTTCAAGTGGAAGTGTAGAAGATTATTGGGATGTTTTAAATATTAGGACTGGAGTTTCTGGAGATGCTTTTGAGAATGGGATTATTGAGCCATACTTAGTAGTAAAAGAAACTTTAGAAAATGCAGTTAGTGCTGCAACTAATATAATTAGTGCAAATTGTTTAATTGTTAATGAATAATGGAAGAGAAAGAAATTTATCCAATTATGAATAATCTCTTGATTGAGATTTATTTTGACAATCCTTATAAAAAGATTGTAAAAGAAAATGAGGTAGAAATGACAGAGGATTTTGTTAATCCCGATTCAGGTTTAGTTGAAAAATTAGAAAATACTGCATTTTTTGGTAAAGTTATTGAGGCAGGTCCTGAATGTGAGTTTGTAAAAGCTGGAGATGATGTTTTATTTGATCATCGAGCTGTATTCCCAGCACCGTTCTTTGGGCATGACCTATGGGTATTAAATGAGGTTTCTGTTAAAGCGATAATTGCAGAAGGCCTATCAGAAAGATTTAAAAAAGATTAATATGGAAGATACATTAAAGAAGTTTTACATTCCTGGAGATAGAGTTGTTTGTAATAAATTGGAAAATCCTCCGATTATGTATGTTGTTAGAAAGAAGGAGCTTACAATAAAAGATGGAAATGATTCTGTCAAAACCTTATAGGGAATAGTTTGTAGATATTTGGACAAATAGGGTATATTTAGAGAAGAAACATTCTCTACTAAAGATCTTGAAAAAATTTAAATATTATAATTATGATTAACACACAAAAGTATTACAGAAAATTCCAATAGGGAGGTGTGACTTTATCTCCTGAAGCGTAGGAGATTTTATAGGTTATTTAGAAAAATCCATAGTAGGCTGCCCAAGTATTAGCTTCCGCAATTCAACAGGGCCTAGGTTAGGCTGTTGAAGAGTTAGCTTAGGCTGATCCCTAGATAGGAAAGTTGCTTGAACAAATGCGGGGCCAGACCCAAATGGCCAAATGTGGAACTAAAGTAAAACGTAATTGGTTGGGAGATAAAGTAGAAAAAAAATCTAAAGGCGAAAAACCTTGTAGTTGTACACTACATAAGATCGGTGGAAAATTGATTGAAGTTGATTGTACTGGTAAACCTGTGTATAGAAACGGGGGGAGTAATGTAATCTCTCCAGAACGGTAAAAAAGTCATCCACGACTATAAAGACATTAATTTACGACTGACCCCATGGGTAGTAGGTGAATAATCTATGTCCTGACGTTTAGGTTAAACGTAAATATAATATTAGACTTGGATAAAATTTGTCATGATAAAATTTTTTGCTTACGATAATACTAAAAATAAAATCATCGTAAACGAACCAGAAATATTCCTTGTTAAGGAATTTGCTGATTTATGGACTAATGAAAGAAATATCTGTGAGGAAGACCCTACAGGCGAAAAGAAACTGAGAGGTTTTAGAGAATTAGTATATATTTATATGGCAATAGACTGGGGTGCTCCTGGAAGTAAGGACACCCCGGCAAACCGCCATAAATATGCTATGGAAGCTTCTGGATTAACTGAAGACGAATATAATGATGAAGTATTTAGAGCCGCTTGTAGAAAGTATCAAGAACTTCAAAATAGTTCATCTATTATAGGACAAATGATTGAATCTTATAATAATAATATTCATAAGATGAAGGTCTTCATAGATAATATTGATTATTCTTTAACTGATAGTGAAGGTAGGCCTTTATATAAAATTAAAGATACTCTCACAGAAATGCAAAATCTTTCTAAAGCATTAGCTGCCTTAAAAGATTTAGAGGTCCAATATAAAGAAGAACTTGACGAAGCTACTGGTTTGCGTGGTGATACAACTCCAGGATTATTTGATTGATTATGGATGAAAAGGAATTAGAAAAACTATCAAAAAAATATTGGAGAGAGAAAAAACGAGAGGAATTAATAGCTAAAGCATAGGAACTTGATGAAAAGTATAGTAAGAAAAGAAAAACTCCAACTAAAAAAGAGAAAAATGATTAGGAGTATCAAGCTATGCTTAATTATAAGGAACCTGAACCAAAACCAGTTGTTGAAGAGAAATCTTATGATGAGGATGGGTGGGATGTTAAAATTGGAGATCCGATTGAATATTTCGATCCTGAATTATCATACGAATTAACTGGATATAGACCAATTACTGCAAATAGAGGTTTAGATTTTGATCCAAAACTATTTACAGTTGCTGCCGATACTTATAGGAGAACTGGTAGATATACACAATTAATCCCCGGAACTTTTGCCCACAGAGAACATTGGATAGAAGAATTTAATAGATGTAAAGATGGGATTACTATAGGTAGATATACTTTAACAGGTGAAAATTATTTCTTTATAAATTATTTCAGACTGCCGTCAGTATTGGCCGAAAATAAACAAGAATCTCAGGAAGAGGATTTTCCAAGATTCTTTGCTAAATAGTATGAGTATTTTCACTATAAAGCATTGGCCAGAAAATTGGGAAAGGATGTAAATGTCTTTAAATCTCGTGGTGTTGGATTTTCTTAGATGTCTGCATCAGATGTATGTTGTGGTTATTCCTTTCATAGGGCTTCCCATAATATGGTTACTGCTTTTAATGTCGATTATGTAACAAATACCTTAGATAAGGTTTGGCAGGAATTAGACTTTTTAAACACCTGCACAGAAGGTGCTTTTAAAAGGGTTAGAATGAAGGCTGATACTTAGTTTTATAAACGAGCATCTAAAGTAGATAAAGATAAGAATGAGACTGGTTGGATGTCCGTAATTGAGGGACGTGTACACGATAAGCCAAGAAAACTTCGTGGAGCTCGTGTATATAATTTAATTTTTGAGGAGTGTGGATCCGATCCCATGCTTTTAGATACTTATATTCAATCAAGGCCTCTTGTCGATATTTTAGGATACAGAGTTGGTTAGAGAAGTACCGGTGGAACTGGTGGTGATTCGGGCCCTGCCCTTTCAGGATTAAAAAGTATTTTTTATAATCCAGAAGCTTACCAAGTATTGCCTTACAGACATTTCTATTCAAGAGACGGTTAGGAAGCATTCACAGGATTTTTTATCCCTGCTTATACTTTATGGTTTGGTAAATTTGATGACCGAGGAGTTGTTGACGAGGAGGCGGCTAAAAGATATTATGAATAGCAGTGGAGTACTATCGAAGATCCTGAGGCTTTATTAAAAGATAAGGCAGAGTATTGTTTTACTCCAGAAGATGCCTTTATATTAGAGGGTTCTAATATTTTCAATACTGAAAAGCTGGCAGAATAGAAAACCTATATTGAATAGGGTATGGTTGAAAAACCAAAAGGCATTAAACTTATTTGGCCATATAGTAAAGAGTTGGGCGGAGTTGATAGAAGTGCAGTTCCTAAAATGGAATTGTCTAATAACGGGCCAATATATATGATTGAGCCACCAATAAAATTAGAAGACGGTTCAGTTCCTATTAATTTATATGTAATAGGGGCAGACTGCTTTGATAGTGGTAAAGAAACTAGTACAGGTCAAACTGACTTATCAAAATATGGCTTAATTGTTTTCAGGCGATAGTATGGACTTAAACCACCAAAAATTGTTGCTATATATAAAGAACGACCTGATGATCCAAGTATGGCCCATGATACAGCTTTAAAATTAGCTGAGTTTTATAATGCTAAAGTATTATTTGAGGCAACCCGTATGAGTATATTCACACACTTTAGAAGGTATGGATAGACTGGATATTTCTTAAAAAGACCTAGAGCAACCCTTACTTCTAAAACATAGAATGCAAATCAATATGGATGTCCAGCTACAGCTGGAATTATTGAACACCAAATAGAGTTAATCCAACAATATGTTTATGATTATTGTGACTAGATAGATTTTCTAGAAGTTATAGATGAATTAATTAGATATACCCCAGAAAATAAAGGTAAATTTGACCTTACCGCTGCATTTGCTATGGCTTTATTAGCCGATGAAGATATGTTAGGTAAGAGGCCTAAATAGGAAGTTACTCAAAAAATTCTCAGAACTATTGGGTATTATAAGAATGAATATGGTTAGAAGGTGTTTGGAGTTATTTCAACACAAGAGCAAAATGTTAGAAAAAATGGATGGACTTGAGAAAAAAATAACTGACATAATTGAAGAGGTTTATAATTGTATAAGTGAAGTTCCGATAAAAGCAACTCATGATGGTGATTGGTATCAGGCTACTTTGTATGTTCATGGACCACAATATGGTGGGATTATATATGCAACACAATGTAAAACCGAAGAAGAGTTTTTGCAGTTTATAAGAAAACAACTAAAAAAAAGTCGATTAGACTTAACTCAACATATGTAGATTATTCTACATGCAAATGATAGTAATTTATAATTATGTGGAAGTCTTAGTTTAAGAAAGGATCTGATGATTATTTAATAGAGTGGGCCGATTATTGTATTGGGGATCTTGTTAAGGAGAAAGAACATCTATATAAAGCTTATAATTATTATTAGGGAAAACGAGATCATTACCAATACGAAAACCTCGAAAAAAATGAGGGAGTTGGAAATCCTACTTCAATGTCATTCACTCCGCTAATTAGAAAACATATAGATGCACTTGTAGGTGAATACTTGACAACAGAAATTAGACCTAAAATATCTTGTAAAGATTAGGGGACTTTGTCTAAAATTTTTAGAGAGAAATAGTTAATGTTATCTAAAGAGATTCATGACTGGCTTTCTAAATTTTTAGAAAATTCTATATATTAGGCATTATCTGGACCCAAACAGCAGGATCAGAAAATAGTTGATCAAACTATTCAACAGCAATTAGATGATATAAAGGAATCTGTGGATTTAAACTTTATATCTAATTATGAAATAGCTGGATAGGATATTGTTCAATACATAATGTAGTCCAGAAAGATAGATTTTAAAAATAAACTTCAACAAATTTTATTAGATTTGTTCATTTCTGGGGAGGCCTATTATAAAGTTATTCCAACTTCTGCAGGAACCAATTTTAAAATAGAAATTGAGGATCCAATTAATGTTTTTGTTGATAAAGATCCAAAAAGTAAATATATAAAAAATGGATATCGTGCCGTTGTTCGTAAATGGATGACTAAAGAAGAGATCCTTATTAAATATGGTGAGGAAATGTCCCAGGACGATATAGATAGAATTGATGATCAATACATTGATAGAGGAGACTATCATAGCAACTTTATTTTGGTTAAATCTTTAGGTGCTAGATGTGGTGATTATCATAATCCTGGTGTAGTTGATGGTGTTGGGGTGCATCCTGAAGGTGGTGATTATAATTAGAAGTGGGATTTAATTCCAGTATATGAAGTGGAGTGGATTGATTGGGTTAAAGATAAGTCCGGCAAAATTAAAGGTAATAGATATGAGGTTGTAAGAATAGGCTCTGATATGTATATATTACGGGGAGAGGATAAACATGTCGTCAGAGATATGGATGCACCAAATGAGGTTAGATTAAATATAAATGGTATATATTATACTGATGGGCATGGGTCCCCATACTCCTTAATGCTTGCAACCGCTTATTTACAAGATTCTTACGATTTACTTCTTTTCTATAAAGATAACACTATTGCACTATCCGGACCTCGTGGAGCTCATGTTGATCTATCATTTTTACCGACAGTTTTAGGTGACGATGTTGAGGAGAGACTTGCTAAATATTTGGCCTATAGAAAATCTGGATTATCTATATTCGATTCTTCTTAGGAAGGCTAGATGGCAAATACTTATTTTAATGGATACGATGATACTGTTTAGTTAGGTAGTCTATAGGCCATTCAATTGGCTATATAGATGACTGAAGAGATTGCTAGTTCTATTACCGGAGTATTTAGAGAGCGATTAGGAGGTATTCAAGCTAGAGATGCTGTAGCTAATGTTGAGGTTGGTATGTAGCAATCTTTTATTATAACCAAATAGTATTATCAAGCTATGGATACATTAGTATCCGAAATGTTAACAGATAGTTTAGACGTTGCCAGAAGAGTTTTTAAAAATGGACTTTCAGGTTAGATTATTCTAGGTAATAGAAAACAGATTTTTACACTTTTACCGGAACATTACTCCCAAACTGATTATGATGTTCATGTTTCTGGTAGTGCTGATTTAATAAAAGAATAGGAGTCAATCAGGCAATTGGCTATTCAATTAGCATAGAGTGATTAGGTAGATGTTGAAATAGTAGCTTTAGTAATGCAATCTAAATCTCTTACGGAAATGTACGATGCTCTTAGAAAATCTATAAAAGAGAAAAAACTTGAACACGATTAGATACAACAACTTGCTCAACAATTATAGGAGGCACAACAAAATATGTAGTAGATGCAATCAAGATTAGAGCAATCTACAAAGAAACTTGCACAGCTAAATGAGCGTAAGTTGAATATTGAATAGCAAGATAATTAGATGAACCAGAATATCAAATGGTACGAGGTCAAAGCTAAGAAAGAGTTAAAGGAATAGGAGTTGGAACTAATCAAAAACCGGAATAAAATAGAACTTGCTTAGGTTTATTTAGATGATGGTAAATAGAATGATGAAGTTCTCGATAAAAAATACTAATATGAAAAAGAAAAAATATTCATTTTGGAAAGAACTTAGATAGAGGTGGAAAGAGCCTCTGTCTAAGTTTTGGAGTCAACTTTTACACTTATGTGTATGGGTGGGAACTTCAGCAGTAGCAGTAATTGGTGCTGATAAAATGTTCGACCTTCAAAATACTTATTCTGTAAGTCCGGCGTTATTTACAGTATGTGGATATATTATAGTATTTTGTTTTGGTTTGGGTCTTGCTAGTAAAATAACTGTAAAACATCCGGAGGAGTTTGACAATGACTGATCCTTGTATTAAAAATAAACATATAGACATAGAACTTTTAAGAGTTTCTAATGATAGTAAATATATCGAATTGATTTTTGATGTTCCTAACGGCTATCACATGACTTCAATTCAAATAAATGTCTCATATCTTGAGGATTGTAAAAATTTCAAAAATAGAGATGATAGATATGAGTTTACTAAATTTGATGGATAGGAATAGTCTGAATGGACTTTAAAGATTCCAGTTGAGTGTTTAGGCAACCATATTCCAGCTATGTACACAATAACCTTATATGCGCACTCAGATAGTCCAGATGAAGGATATTCTCCAGATATTGAGGATACTGCATTAGTTTCAGATATAAATGGAGTTTATGATTTATTATTTGATGCAATAACAAAACCAGGAAAATGTGATCCCATATCTGATGATGCTATAAGAAATTATATGCTTTTATATGGGCACACTGCGGCTATGTATGAGCGTGATATTGATTCTGCTAAATACTTTTTTAAATATATAGCTAAACAATTTGCAAATTGTTGTCAAAAACCGTCTAGATGTTCATGCGCCAAAGGAACTCCGCCCGATAATTGTGGTTGTAAATAGCCGGAAGAACCAAAACCAAAACCTAATTTATGTGGTTGTAACAAATGATAAACATTAATAAATCAATATATAAAACGGTATAGGCAAATATGCAGCAGATGTGTTTATTTGCTTAGGGTGATAAATCGATCTTTAAAAAGGCTTTATATTTAGCTATTATAAAAGATATGCTTGATTGGGCCTAGTATTTATAGAAAGATGAAGATACTCTATCAACATTAAAACAATTAGCAGAAAATTATATTTTAGATAATTGTGAATTCTATGTTGAAAAACATAAAGAGTCTGATTTATATACCAATGTAAATTTACCGCAGCAAGTATTTGATTGGCAGATACTTAATGGTAAAGATGCCTGGGAACTGACCTATTAGGATCTTAGACCAATATAATAGAAGCATAACGTGTTGAATTTTTCCGAAATAAGAGAATCATCGTAAGGTGGTTCTCTTATTTTTTTATATATTAATATCTTTAGAACAGTTCTTAAATTGATGGAATATATAGTACTTTTGCATTGTAATTACAATCGAGACGTCTCATATGTTTAACTTTTTTTTATTTTATTACAATGGCAGAAGAAAAAACTTATGTATTTGGACAAGACGCCAACTCTATGTTACCGTATGCATTTGCAAATAATGGATTTGGTGGTAATGGCTGGGGAGGCGGTATACTTGGTTTCCTTGCAGGTATTTTATTTGGTGGACTCTGGGGAGGTAATGGCTTCGGAGGTTTTGGTGGCGGTAATGGTGCTGCTACTTGGGCTAATGGAGATGCCACTAGAGATTTGATAATTTAGGGTATTAATGGAAATGATAAAGCCATATCAACCCTTTCATCTACTTTACATACTGATATTAACTCAATCCAATCGGCTTTGAGTACTTTGAGTACAGGCTTAGCTACTGTTGGTTCTTAGGTTGGTATGAGTGGTTTATAGGTAATTAATTCAATACAGTCTGGTAATGCTTCACTGGAGCGTCAGTTGTGTGAATGTTGCTGCGAAAATAGACTTTTAACTACTCAATAGGGTTATGAGTCTAGAATAGCTACAATAGAACAAACCAATCAATTGGGCTCACAGGCAGATAGAAACACCAGAAGTATTACTGATGCAATAGCCGCATAGACTACCTTAATTACCAAAGAGTTCTGTGATTTGAAGGAACGTGAGTTGTAGAATAAGATTGATGCTCTTACAGCTGCAAACACATCTCTTCGTAGTTAGATAGATAATGCAAGTCAAACTGCACAGATTGAAGCGTTTGTATCTAATTTGGTTAATCCAATTGCTTCAGAGGTTAATTCTATTAAAGCAGCTCAGCCCGCTACAGTAACGGTACAATATCCAAACCTTGTGGCTATGCCCGCATCTTCAGTTTATGGGAATGGATATAATCCATACTTCGGCAACGGTTATTGGTATTAAGAAAGGAGTGGGATTATGTGGTTTGATAATTCTGTAAATAGGAATGGTATCGCTACATTAGACTCCACAGGTATAAGTGTTGGTGCTTCTTCAGTTGTAGTTAATTTAAGAACTTCGTTTAATCCAAATGTTCCATATAGAGGATTGATTTTAGTTCGTTTAAATGAAACTATACCTGAGGGCACCACAACTACCTTACCAATTGTATTTTCTATGAATGGATATGAATAGAATGTTACAACTTATGGTGGATCTAATTGGACGGTTGCCGATGTGGCAGGTAGCGGAATATATCTATTATATTATAACCGTTTAAATAATATACTTCAAGTATTAACAGGAACAGTTTAAATTTATTAATTATGTTTCAATCACTTAGACAAAATAGTTAGATTTATATATTTAAAAAGGGTGCAAACCCAACATTAGAACGTGGTATAGTTACAAATGCACCTATAGCTAAACCAAAACCATATAATTAGTAGATGCCTCCATATCTGCAGCCTTAGGAAATGGTAATTGATTTAGTTGTCAAAGTAAATGATCGGATATTAAATTTTAACAGCATCCCAGTAAACCTGGACACTGCGGACACATTCTGCAATGGTGAAAATGTTGTAATATCTGATAATAGAGATGCAATGAACGCTGAAGTTTATGCTTATAAATAGATAAGTATAGATGCAATAAATAGCGTTGATATGCATAAGAATATTATTGCGGGGTGTGATAATGTTCTTAAGAACCTAAATCCTGAGTATGCAGATAAACAGCAACATCAACTTGAAATGGATGAATTGAAGTCTTAGCTTTCTAATGTTACTAAAAATGTATCAGATCTAATGGAAATGAATCGATAGTTGATGGAACAATTAAATAGAAAGGGACAAAATAATGAATAAAATATGGGAATTTAGAGAGCTTGATGGACAGCGTTATGGCCGTAGAATGAATTATAAACAAGATTCTGAGGCCTATGAGTGTGGTTATGAAGACGGCTATGAAGATGCTATGAAAGAATTTGATTATGGAGAGCGTAGTCGAATGTCTCGTAGAATGGGTAGTAGATTATGAGGTTAGATATAAGAAATGCCTTCCCATAGGATATGGAGCAGTATCTGGAATTCTATGGGTGGCATTTTAGTAAAAAGATGTGCGAATGGGCCTGCTCCAAAATGTATAAAGATATAAATGGTAGGAAGGAATTTATTAAGCCATATACAAAAGAAGATGTAGATTAGCTTCTGGAGAGGTATAATATAAAGTTAACTAATTCACAGGGTTATGATTATATCTATGTAGCAAATATGGCTAAAGCAGATTTTCTTGGATCATCTATCTCTGATGATGTCCATTTAGCAAAATTTATAAAAGATTATTGTGATGATCCAGATGCTCCTGATGGGATGCCTTTTACAAGGTATTATGCTGATTGTATAGCGTCTGGAACTCCAATAATATGGTCAGATATGTTATGATAGTTTAGGTTATATATTTAGAAGAATATGATTGGCTTATTAAAATTTTCTATGCTGTAACTACTTATTATACAGATGAGATATTAGATGAATTAAGTAGTATCGATTGCCCGGAAAAAACATTTAATCGGGTAGAGAGTATGCTTAGAAATTACGAGTTAAATACTGGATTTACTTATACAGATGCAGAAAAGCATGTTACATTTATAGTGATTGGATTAACAGATTCTACCTAGGAGTTTGTCAATACTTATGATCATGAAAAAGGACATGCTGCAATACATATTGCAGAGTATTATAAAATTGATCCGTATAGTGAAGATTTTCAATATTTATAGGGAGAGATAGGCAAAGAAATGTTTTCAGTTGCTAAATAGTTTATGTGCGAACATTGTAGGGCTAATCTTATTATTAATTTTAATAACTACAGTAAGATGAAGATGAAATTTAAAGATTAATTGTTACAGGAGGGGATTATATAATTCTCTCCTGTTGTTATATATTTTAGTGGAAAAATTTTAAAAAAGATAATTTATTTTATAAAAAAAGTAGTAACTTTGTATTACAAAAGATGAAGTGATATGAAAAAATGTATAATTGCCATATGGATGTGGTTAGTGTTAAATGTTAATGTTTTAAAAGAATCAATAATTAAAAATTTTAAAAATTTATGGAATTTTGTGAAGCAGTTGCTAAATTAAATCAAATTGAAACTCTTGAAAATGAACTAATGTGCGAGTTCTCAGATGAGGAGAAGGAATTTATTTTCAATCATGGTGTTGGGGCCTTCTTACAAGCTATCGGAAAAACTGAGAAAGATTTGGAAAACTTTAAAGCTGCAGTGCAGTTATTAACCTGTTATTTTTTAGATGATAAGGTTGATCCTATTTGGAATGATGTCGAACCGGCAAAGGAGTTTTTAACAAAAACTCTTAAAGAAATTACTTGTACAGAACACCAGACGGAAGAATATCCTAATAAGGTAGATAAGGAAGCAAAAGATATTGAGAAACTTATATACGCATTTCTTGATGCTCTAGATACTGAAGAGGTTAAAGAATGCCCAAAAGAATACTGTCCTCAGAAGGAATCTCCTAAGGAGGGGCGTTCAGTGGAAGATGTTTTAAAGGAGTTGGAACTCAATAAACCAGTAGAAATCTCTGATTCTGAGCTTCTCTCAGCAGTTATACTAGAACTGCTTAAAATGCACAATGTTGAGTTTGAACTTCATGATAATATCTTGAAAGCTAAATTTTAATATAAACCGCTTAGGCGGTTTATTGCCCTGTCATAATAATGGTTAGTTGATGGCTCTCTAAAAGCTGGGGAAATGGTTCGAATCCATTCAGGGCAACTAATTAATTGATTATCAGATGGTTGGATGTTTATATGAATTAAATGGCTGTGTTAGAGCTTATCCAAATATTAAAAATCTTAAAAATAAATATCCTGATGCAAAAATAATTAAAGAAGTTGAGGATATAAGTAATTTGGATTTGGAATTAAATAAATACTTAGGAATTCCTATTAAGGAGAAACCAAATTATTATGATTAGATGCCATATACACACACATATAGGCTTAATGTTAATACTGTATTATGTGCATATAATCAAGAAGATTTAGAAAAATTAAAAAAATTTTATAATGTAAATAAGGAAAAATGAAAAAGAAATTTATTGATTTTATTGTTAGAAAATGTTGGGAAAGTCCAACTTTTAGATCCGCAGTTTCGGATAATATTAAAGAATCTCCAATTAGATTTTTTAAGGAGACATTAAATAAAGTATACACAGTAAAAAATGGGGTCGTTGTATTGCATGATACTACACAGGCATCTCCATATGTTTATACTAGCCTAGAAGAGGTTATTGCAGCAGCTAAACAACTTTCCCCAAAGCCTTTAAAAAAAGTTGGAAGAAAAACTAAAAAAGATGATAGCGGAGTTAAAAAGACTGTTTAAGAAACCGACCTATACTATTGGTAAATTATTTATTAATGGAAAATACGTTTGTGATACGGTTGAAGATACAGATAGAGGATTGGTCTAGTCTATGCCTTTATAGGAAGTAAAAAAGAGAAAGGTTTATGGAGAGACAGCTATTCCATATGGAACTTATGTATTAGATATGAACACTGTTAGTAAAAAGTATAGTAATCCATTTAAATATAAATGGGCAAAGAAATATGATTCTAAAATCCCAAGACTTTTAGGAGTTCCTGGTTTTGAAGGTGTTTTAATACATACTGGAAATTCTGCATCGGATTCTTTAGGTTGTATTATAGTTGGGAAAAATACAGCAGTTGGAAAGGTTTTGGAAAGTGTTAAAACATTTTATGATTTAATGGATAATTACTTAATACCGGCAAAAAATAGAGGTGAACAAATTATTCTAAAAATTACTGGAAATGTCTGACAATATTATTGGAAAATTAGAGTTAATAAAAAACAATTTTGAGTGTGTAATAAATCAACTTAAATCTAATCAAACATTAATTAACACGAACATACTCGACTTAATTGATGAAATTAACTTACTTTCGGTTGAAATTTAATGGTTTAAACAATGGCAAGCAGATGATATTCAGAATTACTGAATTTCGTCTGTTTGTTTTTTATATATCGAAAATCTATTATATTTGTACCATGATTAATATGGATTAATGGTTTAGTAATTTAACTATTAATTTTTAGATATGGATATAAGTTAGATAGGTGGTTTTATTATTTAGGCTTTAGAACAATTTGGAATAGCTGGGGCTATTCTAATTATTTTTTTATTATTATTATTTAAATTTGGAGATAAACTAGTAGAATCTCTAACTCAAACTCTTTTAGATGGTAAGTTTGAGACACATAAGCGAGGAGCTCGCAAACTTAGAAAAGATTCAATATTTAAAATAAATAGACTTCTTACTGAGATTATGAATAAATTCGATGGGGATCGTATAGCCATCTTTGAATATCATAATGGAGGTTATAATTTAACTGGACTCCCATTCTTACATATTTCACTGGTTATATAGAGAAATAAATTAGGAGTTGATGAACTTAGTAAGGATTTGGATAATATTATGGTTTCATCTATTCCAGATTTTATAAATGAGTTGGATAAACAAGTCATATATATAATAAAAGATATATCTGAATTATAGACAACTTTCCCGGGATTATATAGAGAATTGGCTGGAGATGGAATGACTTAGGTTGTTTTTTGTAGTCTGGAAGGGGTTAATGATTAGATCGGATTTTTAATGCTTGCTTTTAAGGGGTCGGTTGATCTTCCTGAGCGAAAGATACTTAAGGAGTTGATTAGAAAGACTCAAAAGATTTCAACAATACTTGATTATAAAAACGTTTAAGATTTTTAAAATGAATACTAATATAGACAAATCGGTTGCTATAAATGATTGCTCGGTTGTTAGGGGATTAGACATATGTGAACCGAGAAATGAGCATCTTATCAATCCTTCACAATAGGAGTTGGGCGAATTACTTGAAGAACTTCTTATTAGATTCGATTCTGATCCTAAATATTATTAGAAAGAAGATTTCAGGGTCCTTATTGAAGCACTTAGAAAAGTAATATGCGCAGCTACTGGAGAAACAACCCTCGTTATAAATAGCAGTTAGTATAAATTAGAACCAGCTATAAAATCCGGTGATAATGGGGTTAGATTAGTCAGAAGAGATTTAGATGGAAACGAGTCCCCAGCTGGTGAGGCATTTTTTAAAGATACTAAGATCAAACGTCTGGAATTTGACCAGGGAATCTTAACTATTTTTACAACCGATGATTTTGCCCACCAAGTTGAAATCCCATTACCTGAGGTATAGAATATTCCAAATTACACTTTAGACGTAACATCAGATGAAAATAACACCCATGTAACATTACTCAAAGATGAAGTTAATGTTGGGGAGTTTTATATACCAGAGTATCATTTAAAAGAGCAACCTTTTTCAGTTGATGCGGACGGTAATTATACAGCAGACCTTGATAAGAGTGTTGGTATTAAAAATGGGATAGTTCTTAAAAGAGGTGATACAGTAGTAGATGCAATTGCTTGGCCTTTAGATGTTGATGCCGAATCTTTAGAGGATGGAAGTACACTTAAAAGATTAACCATTACTAAAGACAAATATTCAAAATCATTTTATATAGGTAATTCAGGTTCGGATTAGGATTATACCATAGAACAAAAAAAAGATACTAGATAGTATTACTTATCTCTGGGCGGTATTCGAAAAGGTGCATTTATAACAATTCCCGAGTAGAAAGAAGCCCCAACATATGATTTATCAGAAGAGTCTTTAAATGATGGATTTAAAATAAATCTGCAATCCAATAAAAGTAGTACCGTAGATAGTGTTACAGTTCCAAAAGCCAATTCTAATAATCTTGGGCTTGCAAAAGTTTGTGGGGAGACAGATAAATCTTATATCAAATCTGCTTCTGGTGAATATTATGGAGTAGAGATTACTAAAGATGGGCGGTTGGTTGTAAGAATACCACAAGAAGAAAAACCAAAAACATACACTCTTACAGTAGAAGTTGTTGGTGAAGATTATGAATCTAAATATAAAGGCGCGGTTCTCTATGGCGAACCTTATACTACAGGTATATCAAAGAATGAAATTACTATAGATTCATCTTTTATATAGAATTTAAATATAGATCCTCATTTTAATTTTAAAAAGTGGGGATATGGAGGAAGTACATATGATTCTTTTACAATTTCTAATATAAATTCTGATATAACTGTATATGCCATTGTAACACCTGAGGAATATTAGGTAACATTCTCTGGAATAAATACTGAGCTGTCATTTTCTGGTGAGGATTTTATAATCACAGATCTAGCTTTAGGGTCTACTTATTAGTACTTAGAGGAAGTTAAATGTTACTTTAGACCACGCTCTGGATACGGCATTTCTAGTTTTGTGGATAATTAGGATTCTGTAAATGAAAATAATTATACTATGGTTGATAGCTCTACTTATTTATACACCTTTAAAATTGAAGAAGATCATACAATTGTAGTAGAATCTGACCAAAACTCCGTAACACTTACTATAAAATGCTATATTGATAACAAAGAAGACTCAAATAATGATGTTAGTGCTACCTATAATGGACGTATGGTTTAGGGTGGCATTGGTAGCATTACTTGGGATGATCACGCAGGTGGTTTAAAATTAAGATTCGATTCCGTATAGATTAATGATGGTCCAAGGTCTACTGATAAATCCGTTTTAGACTCAGTGGAATTGCTTGGAGACACTACTGTTAATATATATTTTGAAACTATAAAATATGCATTAACTATATATCAACAATATGGCTCAGATCAAGTTTCAATATCTGTACCAGATATACCATATGGAGTACCTATAGATTTAACATCTTATAAAATTTCAAGACGTGATGGATGGGTGTTTGAAAATTATGGAAGTTAGACTGGCTTAATACGTGATGGTGCTTCTGTCACAATATATGATAAGAATCCAACAATATATCTTATTTTTAATAAGAAGTTAATTAAAATAACTTTTTACTTAATTAAAGATGCAGAAGAAAGCAATAAAGGTATACCAGCAGATGCAATTAAAGTTGTAGATTCAGATTATCCAGATTTAAAGTGGGATATTAATAATGATCTTAATAAACAATATTTCTCACTTCCTTATGGCGGAACTTATACAATAACACTTAATTAGTGGGGAGAATATCATCCTGTCGCAATTACAACATTGGAACCTGAGGAGGCTTTACTTTATTGCCCGTCTGATTGGTAGAGATAGGAATTTATTGATGAGATATTCTATAGAACTGGATACACAATTAATAATTTAAGATAGGATACAAGTATAACATGCATATTCTCTCAATATTCTCCTAAAATTACTTATAATATATCAATTGAAGAATTACCAAATGTTTCCGTTGAATTTTCAGATGAATCTTATTCAGAAAATGTATATTGCGAATCTGAATATAATATGAATTCAGGAATTGTGAATTTGTAGAATTTATTTAATAATAAAGATTTTCCACAAACAGATATAATATATCAAAAGATCAATCTGATAGAAGGCACTTAGAAGAATTATAGAATTGGGGGAGAAACTTTTAAGTTAACTGATCTTAGTACGTGGGAACCTATGGATGACTGGGATTATATTGATAGTGATAAAGCCGAAGTTACTAATAATGGATGGGAATAGTGTAGTGATATAAAGGTCTTACTTCCAGAATATACTTATTTTGCTAATGGTGAATAGATATCTAATTCAGAACAATATCAACTTACTGAAGATGTAACTATAACCTGTAAATGTAGTATCTATGGGTAGGAATATAATGGTTCAATAATTACTGATAAAAATTTACAATTACTTAAAGAAGGTAAAATTAATTTTAGTGATAGATTTAATGGGGAGGAACGTTATATAGCCTATCCTGTAGATAGTTGGGATTTAATAGATGAGGACAATGGAGTTGAGTTCCCAATTACTGTTTAGGGAATCACTCAACTTAAAGGCTGTTCAGTATCAACTAAACTTAAAGTATCATAGTCTGTAACAGTTGCAGCTTCTGGATGGTTTACTCCAAAAGAAGATACTAGTAACCCATATAGTATTAATGCCGATGGATCCTACTATTAGGCAATATTAAATGAAAATAGGATAATTAAAGATATAGATTTTGACGTTGATGCTACTACTGATCCATAGTATATACACAATTTTCCAGTTAATAGTAATGGTGAAGTAATTTTTATAGTAAGGCACGCGGCCTAGGATTATCAATTAAAATTCCCCAAGGGTTATTCATTACAGTATGTTATATTTTTAAGTCAACCTTAGAAATTTCAAGATGAATGGACCACAGCTCTTCAAACCGATGATTCAGTTGATTAGAACTCATCAATATTTACACTTGAGGTGTCTGGAAGTGCTTCTCCACAAGTAATAAAATATAAACTTACAAAAGATGTTAATATATAATACCGATAATTCATCAATTTGGTCAAAATAGGCTTAGATGTTGATTCCAAGCGGGTCTTTTCCATTAGATAACCGAGTTGTAGTTGCTAATGTGGAAGATTTAGAAAATCCCCAAACTTTTTATATTGATGGGGCATTTTCTGGATACTCTGGAATGGTCGTTCTAGTAAAAGACTCTGATCCTAAACTTTTTGCTCAACTTTCTACAGACCTATCAGCTAAATTGATTTTTGCAGATGGCGGGGAAGAAATTATAACATATCCAGTTAAATGCGCTTATGGAGTCTTAGATATGTTAGGCTACCCAACAAATAAATTAAAAAGTGGAAGAATTAAATACTGCTATGAATTTAATAACCGATTTGTTTCGTTTATATATGAACTAGATGAATCGGATAATTACCAGATTTACAAAGTTGTATATAATTCTGATGGTAGTCAGTACGGCGAACGGAGGCTTATTAATTAGATAACAGATATTAAATATGGAACCTGGCTTCAATTAACATTCCCGAATGAAGATTTACCAGATGTGCCTGTTATAGACAGGACCGGAGACATTGAACGGGATGTTGGAGCAAAAGGTTAGCCAGGTGAGCAAAAAACTTTCGCTAGTACTGGAAGTATAAAAAGATATATTGATAATAGTTTAAGTTGGAATAAATATAAAACAAAGTAATAATATGGCAGAAAAAGTAAAATTTTATTAGGCCGATAATAGTTAGGACTATGAGGCCTTAAAAGCGCAAAATACTACAGATACTTCTCATGGTTATTTGATTTTCTATGCAAATGGAAATGATAAGAGAATTTGGGCCAATGGAATGGAGTATACACTTGGCTCAGGCGGCGCAAATATTTATTGGTCTGATGAGCATCCAGATAAGAGTAATATTCCAGGATTATAGGAGGGGGATATTTATATAGAAGTTTTAAATGCTGTACATGAAAATTATGAAACTTCAAATTTTGACACAACAAACTCATCCAAGGTTGTTTCTGAATATCCTACAAACGATCATTTAAGAAACCTAAACGCACTCACCGTAGTTTATGTTTATCATAATAATAACTGGGTAACTCTAAAACATAGTACTGCAAACACTTATTTTGATGTTAATTTTAAACTTAACACTAATACTGTAGCAGCAGCGTGGGATAAAGGTGGATGGACAGAAGATCAGTTGGATGGTGGTGTATATAAATCAGCTGGTAAGAGTGTCGATGAAGTCTTCTATGATATCTTCACTAGACGATATATGAATCAAGCAATCCCAGTTCCATCTTTAGGCACTCCTAATATTACCCCTATTAGCATATCAAATCCATAGGTTAATTTGAGTGTTTCTTCAACAGTTTATGATGGAGCTTAGGTTCCTGTTGGAACAGTTATATCAATTACAGTTGCTGATTCTAATGGAAATCAAACAGCAAGTGTTGATAGTGGTTCAGTTCATGAACTGAATTATTTGGTAGGTGGTCCTCATTGGGAAGATATTTTAGGGACTGAGCAGATCAACCCAAATTCTATAAATTATTCACTATCGAAAATCCAGGTTTCTAAACAAAGCCAGATAACAGATTATAAGATTATCGGAAAGAATATTAGTGGATACAATAGTTATACTTTTGATCCAGCAACAACCTATACCAAGAGTTATAATGGTTTAGAGATAACACCTGGTATAAATAGTGCTAGTTTTACACTAACGGGACGTTATATACAATTAGATGACCCCAATCCAGTACCAGTTTATGTTGTATATAAAAATGGAACACTTCAATGGAGTCTCTCTCAAGATTCTGATACTGGTGGGGATGACTCTTTGAAATTTGCATATTTTCCAGAAAATGACACTACTAAAGCACATGGCGACGAAACTATAATAGGTATTAATTCATAGATTGGATAGGTTGAAATTGTTGGAAATTCGCACAATTCTGATACTAAAACATTTACAGTATATGGATGCTATCCTGTATCAACCAACGGTAAACCTGGATAGGGTGATACTAATAATGGTGGGGTTACCTCTAACACATTGTCTGAAATTTCATTAAATATAACACACACCAATGGCAATTTAAAATCGTTTAACGTTGGTTTTGGTGGAATGACTGCAGGAACAGATAGAAAAATTAGATTACATAATAGTATTTCTTTTGGTTTGAGTAATATTCAATATTATGATGATTTTAATAGGGTTTACAAAAATATAACATCAGATCAATTACGTGCTGATATAAGTTCAGCATCTGATGGAGATTATAATATTTACACAATCCCATTTAAATTTGAAGACGGACCAAGAGTTTTAAAATTTAACTTTTAATTTTTATAATTATGTTTAAATATAATAAAAATCCAGGAATTGCTACTCCGAATATAATATATCCAACTTCAGGTGTTCCTGTAGATAATAGAGTTTTAGTTGATCATGAGTCTGATTTATTCGAAAACTATGGAACTTTCTTAATAGATAACGTTGGATAGAAACCATATGATTAGAGTTTCACTGGAAATTATGTTGATGTCAGTATCCCCTTATATGAAGGTATGGTAGTCGCTGTAAAGGATACAAATAAGCTATACATGTTGAAGAGGAAAGCTTTATACTCTGTTATTTCAGCTATTAACGCAGACTCCCAAAAGAAATATTATTATAAAGCTCATTCTGGAAATATTCTCCGGCCAAGTTCAATTTAGGCACAAACTCCGAATAGTGGTGAAGAATGGGTTGATGGAACATTAACTACACACACATTTAATGGAACTAGTTTTGATGATGGCTATGTTCCAATTGATGGAACCTATAAAGTGGTGTATGGTATTTGGGTTGAAGTTTCAGGATCTGGCACAGGAACGGTTGTTAATAATGTAAATAATTATGACCTTGGGTTTGTTTATAAAGGTGAAACAATTGGCTTCCTAGACGATATGGAAACCAGACTTATAGGTGTAAAAGATGGTGTTTATACAGCCTATGATGCATCAGCAGCAACTGATGGATTTATGTTCAAAATGATTGATGGGTCTAAATCATACATCTGTGTTCATGATGATAATGATAACTATCAATGGGTAATATTTAGTGAAGATAATGATTTAGTATGGAATATGTTGAATGGATCTAAATCATTTGAAATTACTAAAACAGTGAATCGAACAGCTCCCCTCAACCTTGACTAGAATAATGAATATTGTGTGGCTTATGGTCTAGATGAACTGACCGGAATCGTCACTAAAAAGGATTGGATTAATACTAGTGATATTAGCGGAACATATTATTGGTATCATCACTATACAATTGAAGTTCCTCAAGGCTGGTTTACAGATAATACACCCAGGAACTCTGGAGATATATTAGTAGCAATTTTAGTAAAGCCTGGCGACACAGCCACTGTTAATGTTAATGAACATATATAGACTTATACAAACACTGAGTCCGATATTAAAT